>Ga0163162_10004465_pt1 | contig 13479 bp, 11 predicted proteins | sample S55metaG_FD_115310 | JGI IMG/M metagenome (GOLD analysis project Ga0163162, IMG submission 115310) | Switchgrass rhizosphere microbial communities from Kellogg Biological Station, Michigan, USA - S5-5 metaG | ecosystem: Host-associated > Plants > Roots > Rhizosphere > Soil | place: USA...
CGGCAAACGAAATATGGTCAAAGCATGCAAGCCTTACACAGCCCTTAATTCGCTCTAGCTACTCGAAGGCGCAGCAGGGAATCACAAACGAAGTTTGGCACAAACACATCGTCAGTTTATTTTTTATCTTCCGCTATATTTTGATTATGAAACCGGTTAGCATTGTTCTATTACTTATTCTGCCATTACTGCTTCATGCACAGGAGAAGGTTTTTTACAATGCAAAAATTTTCACCGCCGACAGGGACCATCCATTCGCCGAGGCAATAGCTATTAAAGGAAAATGGATCGTTTCAGTAGGAAACTATGAGGATGTAAAAAGGTCTGTCGCTGTAACTGCGCAGCAAATTGATCTTGGTGGCTCCTTCCTGATGCCGGGGTTTGTAGACAGTCACAATCATGCCATCGGGGGTGGTACCGACCTTTTAAAACCTAATACCGGTGACCGGATGATCAGCACTAAAGAGTTGTTGTTGTATGCAAAAAATGAGCTGCGGGCAAAAGATAAACTGACGGGTGATATATTGGTGATATATGGTTTGAACATCAGCACCTGGTCTGCACTGGATAGCCTCGCCAGCGTCTTCAATGCCAATGAATTTGTGATGCAACCGGTGGTCCTTCGTGGTTCTGATGGCCATACAGCCTGGTGCAATAGAGCCATGTTGAATCGGGCAGGAATCAATATCAATTTCATCAACTCTCTTAAGCCGCAAGAAAGGGTTTTTTATGGTGTGTCTGGTAATGAGCCGAATGGTTTTGTTTCCGAAAGTGGCTACCGAAAAATATCGGCCGCGTTTCATGAAGAAGTGGATTACCACAAAGCAAGTGAAAAGGCCATGGAGTATAACAATGGCTACGGCATCACGGCATGGCTCGATCCGACGGCCGGAAGTACAAGCAAAAGAAAGCAGGAGTATCTTGATGCATATGCTTACTTAGTAAATTCCGGCAAGTTGACAGCCCATATTGCTGCGACGATCACAGCCAATGCTGATCGCGAGCCTGGTGAACAGATAGCTTTTGTGAGAAGCTTGCAGAATAAATATAACCGTGAAGATCTTTCCATTATCGGGTTCAAGGTTTTTGCCGATGGTGTGATTGAACACCCAACACACACCGCGGCTTTATCATTGCCATATACAGACACACGTTCAAACGGGGTATTGATGTTTGATCCAAAAAAATTTTCGTCTTTTGTCACGCTCGCTGATAAAGAACATTTATTGGTGCATGTGCATGCGATTGGTGACAGGGCTGTCACGGAAACGTTGAACGGATTCGAAACAGCAAGAAGATCAAATGGCAATTCTGGCCTGCCGCATACGATCACACATTTACAGATCGTCCAGCCATCTGATTTTGCAAGATTCAAAAAATTAAATGTGCTCGCGTCCTATCAATTGCTTTGGGCCTTCGGTGATATAACAACGATTGACATTGTGAAGCCCTGCATAGATCCGTCCCTTTATAAATGGCAATATCCTGCGCGGTCGATGTTGCAGGCAGGAACAACAATATGCGGCGCCAGCGATTGGCCCGTGAGCAGCGCCAACCCATTCGAGGCCATCTATTGTGCGGAAACAAGAAGAGGACCAATGGGTGTATTGGATAGCACGCAATGCATGCCGCGAATGGAAATGATGTATGCATACACGATCGAGGCAGCAAAGGCCCTTATGCTTGAAAAAAAGATCGGATCATTGAAAGCGGGAAAATATGCAGATATGATCGTTATCGACCGGGACGTCCTTAGCGTGTCTCCTGAAGAAATGCAGCTTGCCCGGGTCTTATGGACAATGTTCGAAGGAAGAGTTGTGTACGATGAGTCTAAAACAAAAAGCTTTTGATTGGCTTGATTGGTTGGAAGGGAACGGTTCTATTTCTTAGTAAATGATCGAGGCTGTATTTTCCACCTCCTGCCACGAGAAGAATGATGGCGAATAAGAAATACGAAATAGTGAACCCGCCATCAATAACAAAGTTCTGTCCCAAATTTGCTACAAGAGTTGCAATGAACATTGTAAACGCAATTACAAAGGCAGCTAGCCTTGTAAAAAGACCCGTGAAAACAAATATTCCTCCAGTCAATTCTGCGCCCTTGGCTATAAATGCCATTACAACTGGTATTGGAAAATGTAATTCCTTTCCAAACCAGTCTTCAAAAAAGGCTCTTTTATTCGGGTGAAAAATGATGTCGACCACGGAAGAATAGCTGGCCGTAAACATCCTGTACCCAAGCCAGATCCTAACCAGGAAGAGAAGGATGTCCCAGGCAGTTTTTTCGTTATAGAATTTGTGGCTCATCCAGAGAAGATATTCTTTTCCCTGTGGTGATTTCGTTACAGATTTTATAAATTCAGCTGAACCGTTAATAAATCGGTCCTGGCCTGTATCAATCTTCTTCAAACACTAACTTTGATGCGAATGAAACAATATTTTATTTTCACAATAATAACAGTACTCAGTTTGGACGGCCAGGCACAAATGGATACATCATTTCTGATAAGGAGCATTTATGCTGCAGAGGATAGTATGGTGGCTATATCGAAACGCAGGGACTGGAATGCTTATGCAAGTTATATGAACCCGGTTGTTATAGAGTTGTCAGGCGGCAAGGAAGGCTTTATTCAAATTCTCGAATCTCAATCCGAAATTTTTGACAGCGTGCAACTCTATAAGGTTGGAAAGATATTTCAATTATCGAGGATTGGGACACAGTATCAATGCATCGTTGAAGCTTTTATTCAAATGAAGATCAATGGCGAAGTGGCTTCAGGAAGTTCATATGATATCGCCATTTCCGAGGATGGCAAAAAATGGATCTTCTTCCGGATACCACCCACCATTACGTCCGACCAGGTCAAAGAAATCCTTCCCGGTTTGAATCCTAATTTTAAATTCCCTCGCTCAAAGACTGAGATTGGTAAAACGCTCGACGAGTTTATGGCTGGTCATTCCGTCGAGTACCTCGAATGATTTTCACGATCATTTATATATCCACAAAACGATAGGTTTATTCGACTGGTCAATAATTGATGAAAGCTTTTCAAAAAAAGCGGGCGAGACGCCCGCACAGCCCGAGCTGTTGCAGGTAACTCTTGGATAAATTTCTTCATCAGGAATACAACTATAAGCGTGCAGCACAATAGCCCGTCGATAGGCATTCGAGTTTGTGCTCTCAAGGCCATACATTTTGTAAGACTTACCGTATTGCCCCCGGTATTTTTCTCCAATTTTATATTTTCCCTCCGACGTGCAGTTGCCCCCGGGTGCATTTGAAAATTTCGCCTGTTCCAAAAAGATTCCATTGCAGCTGCCGTGAGAGACGAGACCGGACATGATGACCCTGTTTGTTTCAAGATCATAAACAAAAAAACGTTTCCGACCACTATGAATGCTCATGTCAACGAGAAAACAATAAGTTGTAGAGAAGCCTTTCCTCAAAGCGTAGTCTCTCACTGCGCTTGCCCGATAAGAGAACGGAGATATATATATTGGCCTCGCTGGTTCAGTTGGCACCGCGGCGGGGGATTTTTTATTAACAAAAATACCGCACGATGAAAACAGCACAGCGATGCCCATAACGACGGACGCACGGATCAATGTTTTCATAGGGATACATTTGTTACAAGTTAGCCAGAAATAAAAAAAAGTACTATCACTTGAAATGCGACTAAAGCAACGGTGGATAACTATTTTTGAAAATCCTGGAGCGATTACGGGATTATACGTAGAGAAAAATGCAGATCAAAGCTATTGGTTTGAAACATTCATTTCCTTTCGCCATAATTGCAGGAGAAGTACCCATTTTTTCGCAGTTTCCGATGTGCGAATGAGTTTTCCATCCTTGTACACGTCGTTCAATTCAGTCGGTTTATTTTTTTGAAGCCAGTCAACAGCTGGTTGAAGCCATGTCTTGTAATTTGGATTCGAGTCATCAGGTATATAGATCATTTCATCGATCATTCTTTTCGTATTAAAGCGGATCATTTCTGTTCCCTTCCATCCCGGGAAGCCAATGAGCTTGGAAAAATCATTTTGTTCATTAAATTCAACTTGCCACATATTTCCGTCTGGCGTATAGTTCAAAATATGTATGTCCGGATGCAAAGGTGCGTCCCATCCTAAAAAAGATTTAAGCGCTTCGTTTTTATTTTCGCCTTCTCCCTTCTTCTCCATAAAGAAGGAGCGATATTCCTCTGCCATATATTTTTCTTTAGTATCTACTGTGTGAGCATTCAGGTAAACCTTGATCCGGCGAAGATGGACGTTAGAAGTGCATGATACGAGGATCATGAGCAGAAAAACCAGGGATAAAACGATTTTCATACTAGAAAATATGACCGAAGACGGATCCGGCATGAGCGGGGTTGCAGTCTATTTTCGAGTTTGTTAAATAAAAACATGTCGATTGAAAATGATGTACGGATTGTGTATTTTGGTCGGTGTAAACCTGTCCTTGTGAATTAAATTCTGACGCATGAAGAATCGCCTTACAACCCGTGTCTTTCACGTTAATTTTTCTTTTGCCTGTTGTCTGTTACTGGCCGCCACGACGATTCTTAACGGCGGGCTGAACGAGGAAGTGCTTAAGTATACAAACCAATTCCGAAAATCTAAACACTTGCCGGCGCTTGAAATGCGTGACGATATGAATGCAATTGCACGCAAACACAGTGAGGATATGGCGAAAGGCAGGTGTGCTTTTGGCCACAGCGGTTATCATCAAAGGGAGTTGCAGGTTCAGCAGATCATTAAACTGGAATACGGCATGGCAGAAAATGTAGCCTTTGGTGCCACAACGGCTAAAGAGGTCTTTTCAATGTGGAAGGGATCGTCGGGTCATCGAAAAAATATGCTGGGTAATTATAAATACTTTGGCATTGGAACAGCAAGTGATAAACGAGGAGCAATCTATTATACAGAGATATTTGCCCGGTAAGAAAATTCTCTACTGCCGGCAAACTATTATACATCTTTGCGGAGTTTCTATAAAAACATAAATTGATCCAAAATAATAGATGAGAAGATTTTTTGTTTCTTTATTCTTCGTCTTTGACGCTTGCCTCTTATTTGGCCAGCAAAAGGAAGACAGTTTTTATTCGGGTAACCCTCTTTTTCCGGGTTGGTATGCTGATCCGGAGGCCGAAGTCTTCGGAAAGGAATACTGGATATATCCAACCTATTCGGCTCCTTTTGACAAACAGGTTTTCTTCGACGCATTTTCATCGCAGGACCTGGTACACTGGACAAAACATTCACGCATTTTTGATACTACGGCAATCAAATGGGCAAAACGTGCAATGTGGGCTCCGTCCGTGATAAAGAGTAACGATCATTACTATTTTTTCTTTGGTGCAAATGATATCCAGAGCGATAAACAATATGGTGGGATAGGAGTGGCTGTTTCTGAGAAGCCCGAGGGACCCTTTCGTGATCATCTTGGCCATCCATTAATTGATGCCTTTCACAATGCAGCTCAACCGATCGATCAGTTTGCATTCAAAGACCGCGACGGAACCTACTACCTGATCTATGGGGGATGGCGGCATTGCAATATTGTTCGATTGAAAAATGATTTTACCGGGTTGGTTCCGTTTAATGACAGTGTAGTTTACAAGGAAATAACTCCTGAAGGTTACGTGGAAGGTCCATTCATGTTTTATCGAAGCGGGAAGTATTATTTCATGTGGTCCGAAGGAGGATGGACAGGACCCGACTACAGTGTCGCTTATGCTGTAGGCGATACACCTTTTGGCCCATTCAAGCGTGTAGGAAAAATTCTTCAACAGGACCCTGCGATTGCGACAGGAGCAGGACATCATTCAGTGATCAATGTGCCTGGAACAGACGAATGGTATATAGTTTACCACCGCAGACCACTTACTGAAAAAGATCCTAACTCACGTGTTACTTGTATTGATCACATGTATTTTGATAAAGATGGATTGATAAAACCAGTCGTTATTACCAAGGAAGGAGTAAGGAAAAGAGTTATTAAATAGCCGGCCCCATCACGAACGGCGTAGCATCATTGAATCATGCTTTTTATTTTTTATAACTTTATTATGCGTAACGCGTCAAAACAATGAAGCCGGTTGTTTTTATAGTACTTCTTTTTGTGTTGTTCTCGGGCTGTAAGAAATCGGGTGATAAAATTATGCCGCCGCCCGGAGATTATTTTCCTTTGACCCAGGCATCAAACTGGCATTATGTTCCGGACAATTCCAACACTGCGTTTATATTGTATGGCGACGCGAAGGGAAACACTATTGTAAATGGCAAGACATATTCATTGCTCAACTATGTTCCGGCTAATCCGAGGTTTGCAAATTTTATGGATAGCACCTTGATCCTGAAAGAGGGTAATAAATATTACCAGGTGATCACCAATCAGCAATTATACTTTCCGCTTGATGAAACCGGCTATTATGAGTTTGTATTCATGGAGGATAAAGCTCCGGTGGGCACGGCCTGGAGTAACAAAGTTGTTGGAACCTTCACCTTCAGTAACGGATCCATTCGAATGGAACAAGATTACCAGGGCCGGATCTACGCATATTACCCGACTTTCCAGCTAGACGACAAACATACTTACTCCGACGTGGTGCAGGTAACAATGAATATGTACTCTCAAGGGTTTGACGCGAACAACAAATTAGTGATCCAAAATTCGATCGTATACGATAAGTGGTATGCAAGAGGCAAAGGCTTGATTAAAGTAGTTGACTACTCATCCCCCGGGTTCGCAGTAAAGCTTGATACGCTACAGCTACACTAACTGTTTCAAGTAAGACTTTGGTTGGCTTTCTTATACAAAATACTTGTCTATTTTATCTAGAAACCTCTCATTCGAAATACCCGTGCGATTGAACATGATCACGCTCCCCCTGTTTATTTCGGGATACAGTCGCAACTCACAATAAAAACCACCTCCACCACCCGGATGAGCAAAATATTTTACACCGTTCATTTGGCTGCAAAACCACGAAAGGCACATTCCGGTTGACCTGTTGTCGTTGGTATGGTTCTCTGTAAACAATAAATTTTTCGATTGGTCACCAAGCAAAGAATTGTCTTTTGTTAAGAGTTCTTGCACATATTTCCTGAAGCTATTGGCGGTGCCGATCAAGCCCCCGTAAGGCGAACCATTGATATAAAAAGTTTTGAAAGGCTTCCATTTCACCTGTGCTTTGTCAATGAACTTTGATTTGTCCAGGAAAGAGCCCATTAAGAAGTTCATGAATGTCCATCTTTTTTGGTAGCCCGTCACGTTGTCTGAAACATTAGTTATGGTAAAACCTAATTCACCTGGTTGCAATCCAAGTTTCCCGATGATGTTCTTTGTGATGAATTGCTCGTAATTTTCACCTGATATTTTTTCGATCAATTGTCCCAATAAAACATACCCCAGGTTAGAATATAAAAATTTCTCATTGGGTCCGGTTTTTACCTTTCTGTGTTTTTCGAAGATAGATTTAAAGAAAAGGTCTCTGTCAAATGATGAATGTTCATTCTCAAGATGAATCCAGCGCAACGGGATTGGGTTGGGAATACCGGCCGTATGGGATAAGAGTTGGTGAATGGTAATGTCATTGGGATAGGGGAAGCCCGGCAAGTAAGCTTCGACAGGCGTTTCAATATTTAATTTTCCCTGCTGTTGCAATTGTAAAATGGCAAGCGCCGTGAAGGTCTTGGTGACGGAACATGCGTGAAAAAGGGAACGGTCAGTTATACGTACTTCGTTTTTTATGTTGGCCAGGCCTTGGCAATATTCATAAATGACATTTTCTGAAGTGAAATGAATGTAATGAAGGGAAGGAGTATTGTTAGTATTGATAAAACTATCGAGTAACCGTTCTGCTTTTATCATTCCTTGAAAGATATAAAAAAATGCATCGTCCACAGGGGACGATGCAAAAGGTAATGTCTACAATGGAAACTATTTTTTGGGGTTCATGGCAGCAACTAGTCCGCCAACATCAAAATACTCATCAGCAGCAGTTACTTTACTATCCTTAAGATCATATGTGCCATAAAATTTGCTTGAGGTTTTCACACCTGATTTAGTTGTTCCAACCCATACACCATAAAATCGCACACTTCCATCTGGTTGATGAGTGGCGGAGTCGATACCTGGTAAGAAATTGGCGTTGGTCAATTTCAAATCATTCCAATTGGCCAGATAGTTGGTGAGTACCTCTTTCCAATGAGCCTTGGTTGTAACAGTGTCGCCATAAGACGGCGAACTCCATACTACATTGTCGGCGATATTAGCTGCCCAGCCCTCAATATCCTTATTTTCAAAAGAGGCGATCCCCGATTTTACCGAGGCAAGGTTCTTTTCATAGAGGGCGTTCATTTCGTCAGACGCAGCTGGTTTTTTTGAACTATCGTCTTCCTTTTTTTCCTGGTTAGAACAAGCTGCCAACAGGTACGAGCAAACGACAAAGAGCAAGAACTTTTTCATACTCGAAGTTTTGGTGTTAGAAAATGGAGGTGAGTTTAAAGTGAACAATTTTAGTATTGGGCTAAGCCGGGTATTTAAGAATTTTGGTTCCTTCTATCGTGATGACTTTCCGGTTGTCATCAGGATAATTCACTGTGGCTTTTGCCCCTCCGTTATTCAGTAATTCAAATTTTACATTTATTTGTCCAAGGCCCCCTTCAAAACTGTTATTCCCCTTATAATCCATAGCCTCCATGATCTGTCCGTTCATCTTGACAAAGAGTTGATCGCCGTCTTGATAGAACTCACCCATTGATTTATCACTCATCTCATACAAACCGGTAATTTTTTTATAAGCTATTGCGTCAAGTGGATATTCATCTTTCAGTACAACATCGAATTTTACAACTTTCTCCTTCTGATCGTTTATTGAAATATCAAGAATACGATGTAATGACCTCGGATCGGAAGAGCTCATGTCTTCTGCGATGTGTTGATCGCCCTTAAAATAAACTTGCGTTACCAGGTCCTGCATTTTTGTTTCAGAGATTCGCATGTGAATGTGGGCAGGCCTTGTTAATGTAGCACCTGCTTTATAGGGAACAGGGAGAATAGTTCTGAAATGATATTTACCATCTTCTCCCGTTCTCCAGGAGGAACGATAGACATAGTCATCAGATATGTTGTCATAAACACCGCTTTCATTGCAATGCCATATTTCCAGCAGGGCGCTTTTTAAAGGCGTTTTTCCATCTTTAGCAAAAATAGTTCCGCTAAAATGCAAGATCTCGCCTTTCGCTCCTGGCTGAACGAGGTCTGTTCGGAAAGGTGCACCAGGCCGGTAGAAAGGGCCAAGGATATCAGTTGTGGTTGGATCCTCGCCGACAAAAGCCTTGCCATCCCATTTTATTTTTCCGAATACTCCTATACTAAAAGCAACAAGCGATGAATCGCGTATAAAATTTCTTCGTTTCATTTTCGGTGGTTTCAATGATTAAAGAATGAGTGAATTGAGACAATATAAATTAGTGGGACTAAGGAAAGAATCCAGTAAGATATGAAAAAACCTCTTTATCAAGTTTTTATTTTAAATCTTATGAATTTGCCTGTATTGCTCGTTGAACCGCGACGCAGTCGCAAAAAGAACTCGCAGCCTTATCTTTGCAAACTATGCCTGAAGAAAAAAGTTCGAATTTTTTGGAAGAGATCGTTGAAGAAGACCTGAAAAGCGGGAACTATAACGAGATTGTCACCCGTTTTCCGCCGGAACCCAATGGATATTTGCATATAGGTCATGCGACCAGCATCTGTCTCAATTTTGGATTAACACAGAAGTACGGTGGGTATACCAATCTTCGTTTTGATGACACAAACCCAGTAACTGAAGAAACGGAATATGTAGAGAGCATTAAGGACGATGTTCGCTGGCTGGGATTTGAGTGGAAGAATGAACTCTATGCCAGTGATTATTTTCCGCAGCTCTATGAATTTGCGGTGAAATTGGTTAAGAAAGGATTGGCTTATGTCGATGATTCCACATCGGAAGAGATCGCGGCTATGAAGGGGACACCGACGGAACCTGGTACCGATAGTTCTTATCGCAACCGTAGTATCGAAGAGAACCTGGATTTATTTGAACGAATGAAAAAAGGTGAATTCGCGGATGGCAGCCGGACATTGCGTGCAAAGATCGATATGGCTGCCCCGAATATGTTGATGCGTGATCCTGTGCTCTATCGCATAAAGCATGCGCATCATCATCGAACCGGCGACGAATGGTGCATTTACCCGATGTATGATATGGCGCACGGACAGAGTGATTCTATCGAGAAGGTGACGCATTCGATATGTACACTTGAATTTGTCCCTCATCGTGAATTGTATGACTGGCTGATCGAGAAGCTTGAAATTTTTCCCTCACATCAGTATGAGTTTGCCCGCCGGAATATCTCTTACACCGTAATGAGCAAACGAAAATTTTTGCAACTCGTGAATGAGAATTATGTGGATGGTTGGGATGATCCACGCATGCCGACGATCTCTGGTTTGCGTCGAAGAGGATATACGCCTGAATCTATCCGTGATTTTTGCGACAGGGTAGGGATAGCCAAGAGAGAGATATTAGCAGACGTTGGTCTGCTTGAGTTTTGTATTCGTGAACATTTGAATAAGATAGCACAGAGGAGAATGGTAGTGTTTGATCCGTTGAAGGTGGTGATAACAAATTACCAAATGAGTAATGACTTATCGGTAACGAGTGATTCGGCAATGATTGACAGCAGAGGTTCAATGGCGGAGACGAGAGGCGAGGCAGTAGTGGCCAGTAGCGAGGAGGTAGTTCAAAGTGAAAACAACCCTGAAGATGCGAGCACAGGAAGCCGTGATATTCCCTTTAGCGGTGAGTTATATGTCGAACGGGAAGATTTCATGGAGGTGCCGGCAAAGAAATGGTTTCGTTTGGCACCGGGACAAATGGTAAGATTAAAATCAGCATACATTATTAAATGCGATGAGGTTGTTAAGGATGAAAAGGGAAATATCATTGAGTTGCGTTGCTCTTATATTCCGGAAAGCAGAAGCGGGAATGATATCTCGGGCATTCATGTGAAAGGAACATTGCATTGGGTGAGCGTAAAACATGCAATTACCTGTGAAGTTCGCTTGTATGATCGTTTGTTTAAAGTAGAGAACCCTTCGAGTGAAGAGGGAGATTTCAAAGATTATATCAATCCTGCTTCTTTGCAGGTGGTAGCATCGGCTTATGCCGAACCGTCATTGGCCAGGGCAAAGTTTGACGAGCGCTATCAATTTTTGCGCAAGGGATATTTTTGCCTGGATAAAGATTCAAGCGAGGACAAATTGATCTTCAACCGAACTGTGACGCTGAAAGATTCCTGGAAACCCTCTTCAAAATAATCTCCGCGTGACTCTGTGTTTCAGTGGCAAACCTTCCAGAAGCTCAGGATAATAGCAATGCCTCAAAATGCTTTTTGAGATTTTGTCTTTTTGTTCACGTTTGTTTTCATCGCGGCATAATCGAATACCAAATTGCAAAACGCCTTTACTCCCACATACAACATACTGTCATCTATGTAAAAATCCGGAGTATGATGACCGGGAGCAGTGGCAGGATCCGCACCTTTCGGCATTCCGCCGAGGTAAAAAAAGAAAGCTGGCGCCTTTGTGCCGTAAAAAGAAAAATCCTCAGAGCCCGTTACCCATTGTCTTTCCCGCAAGTTTCCCGCGGTAGCCTTTGCCAATGAAGGCACCATGATCCTAACAAGTGCTGTATCATTATAAGTGACGAGTGTTTTATTCTCGATCTTCACCTCGGCAGTTGCTCCTGACGCTTCGGCGATCTTTTCTGCGGTGATCCTTACCCTTTCTAATGCATCCTTTTCCATTTTGCTGTCGAGCGTTCTTATTGTCCCATTCATCTCACAATCTTCAGCAATGATGTTACTACGAACTCCTCCCCTTATCTTCCCGACAGTGATGACGATGGGTGCTTTTGTCAGTTCTTCCTGGCGGCTTACGATCTGCTGAAGGCCACTAATAATTTGTGCACTTACGGTGATCGGATCAATGCCGGTCCAGGGTGATCCGCCATGGGCTGCCTTACCTTTCACCTTTATATAGAATACATCACTGCTTGCCATAAAAGCACCCGGCCTATATTCGACCCTTCCGATCTCGATGTTTGATTCAATATGCAAACCAAAGATCACGTCCACTTTGGGATCATCCATGACTCCTTCCTTTATCATCAATGGAGCACCGCCTTCTTCACCCGGTGGTGCACTCTCTTCGGCAGGTTGAAAAATAAATTTTATTGTACCGGCTATCTGATCTTTCATCGACGACAATACATCTGCGGTGCCGAGCAGAATGGCCACGTGTGCGTCATGTCCGCAGGCGTGCATTACGGGCACCGAGTCTCCCACAAACTCTGCAATCACGGTTGATTTGAAGGGAACGTCCACTCTTTCTTTGACAGGCAATGCATCCATATCTGCACGTAACGCGATCACAGGTCCTGGCTTTGCTCCTCGCAAAATAGCAACGACACCTGTCTTTGCGACCGGGTATTTTACTTCAAACCCAAGGGCCTTCAAATGAGCAGCAACAAATTCTCCTGTCTTGTATTCCCGGTTGCTTAGTTCAGGATGCTGATGAAGATAACGTCGCCACTCAACCAATTTTGACTGAACAGTCATTGCTTTCTGTTCGACAAGGGAAGAAAGATTTTGCTGTGAAAGAATAACAAAAGGTACAAGGTAAACGGCGCAGCAGACCATGATCTTTTTCATGCAGGAAGTTTTATTGAAGATAGGGAAATAGATGATAGATGATAGTTGATCATTGGCTGGAACTATCATCTATGAACTGCAAAACTATTATCTGCTCACTTGTGTTCTCCAAATACACTTCGCAGTTCATCTGCAATTTCACCAAGCGTTACTTTATTTTCTACAGCATCGATGACCGCGGGCATTAAATTTTCCCCACTCGCCGCTTTATCATTTAAAAGTTGGAGACATTGATCAATCTTGGCGTGGTTACGGTTATGTTTGAGTTGCTGGATTTTCTGAATTTGTACCTGCCGGATAGAATCATCCACTTTGAAAATCGCAGATGCTTGTTTTTCTTCAACCTGGAATTTATTTACACCCACAATAATTTTTTCATTGCTCTCAATCTGTCGCTGGTAATCATAAGCGCTCCGCGCAATTTCATGTTGGATAAAACCCTGTTCGATCGCGATTACACTGCCGCCCATGACATCGATTTTTTCAATCAGCTGGCACGCCTTTTCTTCAATCTCATTTGTCAGCGATTCTATGAAATAGGAACCGGCCAATGGGTCTGCCGTGTCTGCAATCCCACTTTCATATGCAGTGATCTGTTGTGTACGCAAAGCGATCCTTGCCGCTTCTTCCGTAGGTAAGCTCAATGCTTCATCATATCCGTTTGTATGCAAGGATTGTGTACCGCCAAGAACCGCTGCTAAGGTTTGAATGGTAACC
>Ga0163162_10004466_pt1 | contig 13477 bp, 11 predicted proteins | sample S55metaG_FD_115310 | JGI IMG/M metagenome (GOLD analysis project Ga0163162, IMG submission 115310) | Switchgrass rhizosphere microbial communities from Kellogg Biological Station, Michigan, USA - S5-5 metaG | ecosystem: Host-associated > Plants > Roots > Rhizosphere > Soil | place: USA...
AAGACGAGAACCCCTCGCCTGCACTGACCAGGACACTGCCAGATAGCTCTGTGTGCAGCTCGGATATGCCAGCAGCGGTTTGACGCCTCAAGCCCGCTTCCGCAGCCAGGGCAACGTCCACGAGGGATTGGCCCCGCGAGGTCAACCAGCATCCTTCAACGCCGCGCTCGACGAGTGGCTCGCCCAGTGCGACCTCAAGTTGGGTCAGGCGGCGGGACACGGTAGACGCCGCGATACCCAGCAACTGGCCAGCTTGAAGGAAGCTGCCACGCCGCGAGACTGCCAACAGCAGACGAAGATCGTCCCAATTTGCTTGCAACGCCATGCGTCCTGTCCTCCCTGGTCTGCATATGTGCAAATCCATTATGCAGTAGTCGCTGTTTTTCGGCAGAGGCCTCAAAGGTATATCTACAGGCCCTCGAAACGAATGGAATGGATTGTATGACTACTGGCCCCAACGACTATGCGGAGCGCGCCTCAAGAGCCTTCAATCGCCGTGATGTGGAGGCGATGCTTGCGTTGGTTTGCGAAGACTTCATCTACCTCGATGGTATGGGGATTCAAACCGGTCGCGAATCCATGCGCAAACGAGAGACTGCGCTGTTCGAAGCGTTCCCTGACGCCCAAGTGACCTTCACCCCATTCATGGTCGCTGACGATCTTTTGGCGCTGACTGCCTTACTGACCGGCACCTTCGCCGCACCCTTGGTGCTGCCAGGCCGGGTGATTGCACCCCATGGACGCCATATTACCGTGCACTACGCCGCACACTTCACCTTCAGAAACGGACTGGCCATCCGTGAAGAGGCCTTCTTCGACAGTGCGGTGTTGATGCCGTTAGCCGAACAGGGTGAGGGTTGAGCCATGCGCAGCGCATTTGTTACTGGTGCAACCGGTTTGCTGGGCAACAACCTGGTACGTGAATTGGTCGCTCGTGGCTACACGGTCAAAGGCCTGGTCCGCTCAAGAGCCAAAGGCGAACAGCAGTTCAACAATCTGCCGGGGGTGGAGTTGGTCGTGGGTGACATGGCCGATGTCGACGCATTCGCAGCATCGCTGCAAGGTTGCGATACGGTGTTTCACACCGCGGCGTTCTTTCGCGACAACTACAAGGGCGGCAGCCACTGGAAAGAACTCGAAAAGATCAATGTGTCTGGTACGCGGCGCCTGCTTAACCAGGCCTACCGCGCCGGTATACGACGGTTCGTCCATACGTCATCCATTGCTGTGCTCGACGGCGCACCTGGTATGTCCATCGATGAGACATGTCTGCGGGCCGACGCCGACGCGGATGACTATTACCGCAGCAAGATCCTCGCCGACCGTGTCATCTTGTCGTTCCTGGAAGCACATCCCGAGATGCATGCCTGCATGGTCCTGCCCGGTTGGATGTGGGGTCCTGCCGACATTGGCCCGACCTCCTCCGGACAATTGGTCAACGATGTCGTGAACGGCAAGTTGCCTGGGCTGATCCCTGGCACCTTCTCCGTTGTCGATGCCCGTGATGTGGCAGGGGCGCTGATTGCTGCCGCCAAACAGGGCCGACGAGGTGAGCGCTATCTCGCGGCGGGCCGGCATATGACGATGCGTCAGCTGGTCCCTGTTCTAGGACGTATCGCTGGCGTCAAGACACCCGTTCGACAACTACCGCTGCCCTTTCTATATACCTTGGCGACTGTGCAGGAGATCTATGCACGCCTGACCGGCAAGCCCGTTCTGTTGAGCATGGCCACGTTGCGCCTGTTGATACGAGAGGAGTACCGCACCTGCTTCAACCACCGCAAGAGTGAACAGGAGCTTGGCCTGAGTTTCCGGGCGCTAGAGTTGACAATCACTGACACCGTGGCGTGGTACCGCGATCACGGCTGGTTTGAAAAGCACAGTGCGCGCGCCTCGAAGAAAAAAAGCTCATCGGTCATGGTCGACAACTGACTTTCGCAGAAAGGATTATCGTCTAGTCCCAACGCCGATGATCTCGAGCCTCATTGTGCGGTTTTATGCGGGTACGCGAGGTGTACCTTGAGTTCCCGAAACCGCACTTCCTGGTCATTTACCACACACCAGAACAAGGACGTCAATTTGTGGATACCGTAAGGAGCAGCGCGGCCATTAGCTTTCATAGATAATCGGCACGCTGCAGCTGCATTAAGGGACGATTCATTCAAGGGAGAGAAGTCGTGTCAGCCACATCTGGGAACAGCAACATTTTTCGACTGGCAACCGCCCAGGCATTGGCGGGTGGTAACTCAGTCATCGTCTATGCAACCGGCGCTATCGTGGGAGACATGCTTGCACCGGATAAAGCATTGGCGACGCTGCCTATCTCCATTTTTGTCGTGGGCATGGCGAGCTGCACGCTACCTGCCGGCGCCATTGCGCAGCGCTATGGGCGCAGTCTCGTGTTTATGCTGGGAGCGTTGTGCGGCATCCTGATGGGAGTGCTGGCTGCGATTGGCATTTATTTGTCTTCCTTCTTCATTTTCTGTGCTGCGATGCTGTTTGGTGGCGCTTATGCCGCTGTGGTGCTGACGTTTCGTTTCGCCGCCGCAGAATGCGTTCCAGAAAACAGGCAGCCCTGGGCGCTTTCAATCGTCATGGCTGCCGGGCTAGTGGCGGGTGTACTAGGTCCACAGACGGTCACCTATACGATGGACCTATGGGAGTCCCACCTGTTTATCGCTACTTACGTTGCAGCCGCATTAATGGCAGTGGTTTCGGCGGCGGTGCTGCTAGGTGTCGATTTGCCACGCCATGAGGCAGCTGTTCGTACTCCAGGCCGCCCACTTGCGGTGATTGTTCGCCAGCCTCGACTCATCAACGCCATGCTCTGTGGCGTCATAACTTACACCTTGATGAATTTCCTGATGACTTCGGCCCCACTGGCAATGAAGCATGAGGATCTTTCACTGGAATCATCGAACCTGGCAGTGCAGTGGCACGTCATTGCAATGTACGCACCCAGTTTTTTCACTGGAAATCTGATCCGCCGCTTTGGAGCAAACCGCGTTGTGTTGATGGGGTTGATGTTAACCGGCGCGTCTATTGCTGTCGGGCTTGCCGGTGTGCAGTCCTACCACTTTTATCTATGTTTGGTGCTTCTAGGGATTGGTTGGAATTTCGGTTTTGTCGGCGCCTCTGCGCTCGTCCTTCAGTGCCATAAAACAAGCGAAAGAAACAGTGTCCAGGCGCTCAATGATTTCATTGTCTTTGGCGCCGTGGTGCTCGGCTCGTTTGCATCGGGAGGTATATTGAATCGATACGGTTGGACCGTTATCTGTACGCTTGCCTTTGTACCTGTGCTGGTGGCTATAGCGACGTTGATGTTGAGCGAGCATCGCGCCTGGCGTTCAATCCAGGAAAGCACAAGCTAGTTGCGCGGGACTGGCTTAGCCTTCAGGGCTCACATGGGGGTACTACAACTGACCGAGCCCAGGGCATCCCGAGCGATAACGTCAGGAAGGCGTGTTTGCCGAACGCCCCCCTCAATCATCCGAAAAACTGGTCATTTCCCCCTGCGATTGATTGGTCAGCAAGGTGCATAGGGAAATGCCTTACCTCGTATCAGTCAGGGATTCAGCAAAACGCAATGGGCCGGTGACCAAACCGACCCAATGCCATACGAGCTGGTCCATTTACCGCGAATCGACTAATCCAACGTGTTAAGGCACACCACCTTGGGTTGGGTCATTTCCTCGTAGGCAAAACGCACCCCTTCCCGGCCCAGGCTACCGTACTTGGAACCGCCAAACGGCATCGCATCGAAGCGGTAGTCGGAAGAGTCGTTGATCATCACTCCCCCGGCTTCGATCCTCCGTGCGGCGCTCATCGCGGTTGCCAGATCATTGGTGAAGATCCCGGCGTGCAGGCTGTATTCGGGCTCATTAGCCAACGCGATGGCTTCATCGAAGGTTTCGAAAAGCTGCAATACCACCACCGGAGCGAAGACTTCATTGCGCCAGAGTCGACTGGCGTGATCGACGTTTTCCAACACGGTGGCGGCGTAGCACGATCCTGCACGCCGATGGCCGCAGAGCAGCGTGGCGCCCTCTTGCAAGGCCTCGTTGACCACTTGCTCGGCATTCTGCGCGGCTTGCGCAGTAATCATGGGGCCGATATCGGTAACGGCCAGTAATGGATCGCCGACCACAAGCGCACGGGCCTGGCTGACGAATTGCTCCCGGAACGCTTCATAAATCGACGCCTGAATCAGCAAGCGCTGAGTGCCTACGCAGTTCTGCCCCGCTGCCCAAAAGGCTCCGGACACGCAACTCTCGACAGCGGCCTCAAGGTTGCAGTCGCCCATGACGATTACCGGCGCATTGCCGCCCAGGTCCATGGCCAGTTTCTTCAACCCGGCCGTGCGGGCGATCTGCTCTGCGGTGACGAAACCGCCGGTGAAGGAAATCATCCGCACCTCACGGGCGGCGACCAACGCCTTGCCCAGTTCCGCGCCGCCGGTGGCGACTGTAACCACTGATTCAGGCAAGCCTGCCGCGACCAGATAAGACACCAGTTTAATGGCCGACAATGGCGCGAGCTCAGAGGGTTTGAGAATCACCGCGTTACCGCCCGCAATGGCCGGACCGAGTTTGTGCGCCACCAGGTTCAACGGATCGTTGTACGGCGTGATCGCAACGATCAGCCCCAGAGGTTCACGGGAAAACCAGCCCTGACGCGATTCGGAGCCTTCATAAGCGTCGAAAGGCACCACTTCCCCGGCATTGCGCCTGGCCTCCTCGGCCGACAGCTTGAGGGTGTTGACGCAACGCTTGACCTCCTTTTCCGCCTGTTTGAGGGTCTTTCCGGCCTCGTCGACGATCAGCCTGGCAAACACGTCGGCATCACGTTCGATGTTGATTGCGGCTTGCTCAAGAATACGAGCCCGACGATGACGCGCTAACGCCGCGCACGCTCGTGCACCACTGCGTCCTGTCTCCAACAACTGCGGAACTTGCGACGCACAGACATTCGTTACGCTACCTATGAGGGAACCGTCATAGGCGTTAAAGACTTCAATGGGCGGCTCTACGATATCCAGAACCAGGCGCGATAATTTCACAGGCTTACTCCTGGTTACGTGCAATGGATTGATGGATGCTGATGATGTCCGAGAGCAGCGCAAACGCTGTTTCCGTACGCCCGGCTCCCGGCCCCGAAACCGTCACCGCACCGAGCAGTTCGGAGGTAAACGACACCGCGTTCGTTGCGCCGCCAACACTGGCCAGCGGATGGTCGTTGTTCAACAGCCGCGGTTCGACACTGGCACTGATCGAGCCGTCGGCATGGCGCATCGCCGACCCGATCAGCTTCCAGCGAGCGCCGTCCTGCCGGGCTTTTTCGATGTCGCCAAGGCTGAGGGAGGAAATGCCACTGCACGTGACGTCGCTGACCGTCAGCTTCGCGTCCAGCAGTTCATTCGCCAGGATCACCACCTTGAGGCGTACGTCATGACCCTCGACATCCGCCGTCGGGTCGGCTTCGGCGTAACCCAACTCCTGAGCCTTGCTGACAGCCTCGGCAAACCCCAGGCCGCCTTCCATGCTGGTAAGCACGAAGTTGGAGGTGCCATTGAGAATGCCTTCAAAACCGACAATGGAGCTGCCGGCCAGTGCCTGCCTGGCCAGGCGGATAACCGGCGTGCCGCTCATGACCGAGCCTTCGTATTCAAAGGCGACATGCTTGCGTCGAGCCAGTGCCTTGAGCTCCGCGCCGTGCAAGGCGATGGGGCCCTTGTTGGTGGTGACGACATGCTGGCCGCCCTCCAGCGCCCAACGACAGAACGACGTCGCCGGTTCACCGTCCACCGGGTTGGTAAACGTGGCTTCAACAATAATGTCCGCGCCGCAATCCTTGATCACCGTTTCATTGAGGGCAGTGACGTCGCCACCCGACAGTTGCGCCAATGCACCTTTGACTGCCGGCAATTGGGCGAGCACATTGGCATCCAGCCCTTCGCGGCCAATCACCGAACCGAGAAACAAGTCAGTCACGCCGACGATTTTCAGGGTGAAACCCAGTTCTGTTTTCCACTGTTCGTTACGTTCGGCAATCAGCTGAGCCAATGCCCGGTTAACGCCACCAAAGCCAACCAGCGCCAATTTGTATTCTGTCATTTTGTTATGCCCTTGATCCGGGTGATGGGTTGTTGGGCACTAGGTTAGGGCTGGGCCCAGGGCAGTGAAATAGGCCAATTTGCTCTATTTTATGGGCGTTTTGACCAGTGCCCGGTCAAAGCTTCAGGATCGGGTAGGAGCGAGCTTACTCGCGAAAAACCGAAGAGCGCCGCGGGGTGTCAGACTTGCAGCGTTATCGTTGGCGACCATCGCGAGCGAGCTCGCTCCTACAGGTTTTTGGCCTATAGATAGGGCCTGTTTAACGCCTGTCAGTGTTACTCGATGAAAGCTACAACGCCTTGCGTCGTTGCCTACAGGTACGCCAGAATCCGCCGGCTTGTGCGCCTTGGGGCCGCTCGGTAACTTGATTCGCGTCACTGATTCCCAGTGATCGGGTTTAGCAGCCCGTGGTGATTTGAAACGCATTTGCACTCCAGACAGTCAGGTCATTTCATGCCTGCACTTCATGGTAGCTGTGCGCAGGGCGCCTTCGGGCGCGCCGGTTTCAGGTCTCCCCGGTCTGCTAACCTGCGCACAGCTGCCACCCTTCGTTTAGCAGCGATTCGGTGACGGCTCCAAATTGTTGGAGACTGAAATATGTTCAAGGTCACACCAAACCCGCCAGACGCCGATCCCGCCTCGCCCTACGAAAGCCCCGATTCAAAAAAACTCAACGAGGCCGCCGAGCGTGCCCTCGCTTACCACTTCCCCTCAACCGCCGACATCAAAGCCACCCCTAGAACAATCAGCACGCTGTTTACCGTCGCCCCTGAAGTCACGACTGAAACCCTGATGGTCTATCTGGTCGAGACCCTGGCTTCGGTCGATGTGATGGTGCATCAACTGGTGGATCATCTGGAGGGTGGTGACCGCAATGCCCTGCTGGGCATTTCCAACAGCGTGATGCTCGCCGAAATCACCGCGAACCGCGTGCTCGATCAAATCGAACCGATCGCATAAACCCGCAATACCACATACCCCTGTGGGAGCGAGCTTGGTCCGGGCGGCGTTCCGACGATGAGGCCCTGTCATCCAACATCTCTATTGACTGTCACGCCGCCATCGCGAGCAAGCTCGCTCCCACAGGGATTGTGGCCGGCCGTGGGATTGGCGGTCACTGAAGATCAAAACTGTAGGAGCGAGCCTGCTCGCGATAGCGGTGGGGATATGGTTGCTTTTGCCCTGGCAACATTGGGATGAAACGGGCCTTTCTGGCCCGTTTTCCATTACGTGCGCCATGCCTGGCGCACAAATAAAAAAAGCCAACACAGGTTGGCTTTCAGCGGTACGAAAAATGGGCTATACGACAGACGACAGCACGAAGGAGGTCACGGTGTTTTCCACCCCGGGCAACGCGGCAATTTCAGTCCAGACCTTATGCACCCGCTGCGGGCTCGCAGCGCCCACTCGCAGCATCAGGTCGAACTCGCCGCTCATGACATCGCACTGGATGACTTCCGGAATGGCCCGTAGCGCTTGCAGCACTTCCGCCCCCCGCATCCGGTCATAGCGGTAAACGAAAATCACCGCGTTGATGTTCGAAGTGGCTTGTCGCCCCTCCCCCGTGCGTACCGTATATCCCTGTATTACACCGTCGCGTTCAAGTCTTTCTATACGCTGGCGCACCGCATTGCGTGACAGATTGACCTTGGCCGCCAGTTCGGCGTGTGCAGCCCTGCCATTGAGCTGTAGTTGCGCGATGATCAGTTCATCTAGAGGGTCCAGAATTCGCTTCACTTAGCCTCCTGTTGTCGCGCCTTCACAGCGCGCCGAGCAGCTCATGGATGGTATCGAGGTCGTCCGGTTGAATCCGGTAAACCTGCGCCTGTCCTTGCGTCGCGACCTCAGGGTGCAGCCCCGCCACACTGATGCCCAACTCGCCAAGCAGTGCCGCCGACTTGACCGGTGAGATTTCCCCCAGGGTCACCATGGGCGCCACCAAGCTTCGCCGATACAACCGGGCGGCCAGCACGCCGGTGGCTGTATGCGGGTCGATGACGTAACCCGTGTCGCGATACAGCGAGGTGATTTCCGTCAGCGTCTGCTCATCACTGACGGCGTAGGAGTCGATGATCATCCGCGCCTGCAACCAGAACTCGTTGGCGATGACCATCTCGCCGCTGGACTCGAACCCCTCCATCAGGGCACACACCGCCTGGCCGTCACGCCCGTAGAGTTCCCAAAGGAACCGTTCCAGATTGGAAAAGATCGACAGGTCCATGGCAGGCGAAAGCGTCTTGTTGGCTCGTGACCTGCTGTAGTGGTTCTTCTGAAACAACTGGTGCAACGCGTCATTCTGGTTGGTCGCAACAATCATCTGGGTGATCGGCAGGCCCATTTTTTGCGCGATGTAGCCTGCATATACCTCGGCAAAGCTCGCCGCCGGTACGCTGAAACCAATCGGTCGCTGGCCGCCTCCCAGTTGCAACACGGCGTGGAAGTAAAACACCAGTTGCGCCAACACACTGACCCAGTTACTGGAGTTGAAACTGATCACCTCGTACTGCGCATACGGCCATTGTCGGAACAACTGGGTGACGATGGTCTGGCACTCGTCGAAGCTGCCGTTGACTGCAAACTGATGAACCCTTGGGTGCGCCGCTGCGTGCAGATGCTTGAGTTGCTCCAGGGGGACACCCTTCGCTGGGTAAAACACCACCACGCAGGTGTCCTCGCAGTGCTTGAACGCCTCGATGGCCGCCAGCCCGGTATCGCCGTTGGTGGCGCCGATCACCACCCCTCGACGCCCGCGCTTGCGCAGAAAATACGACACCAGCCGTGCCTGCAACTGCGCGGCAAAATCCTTCGAGGAGCGAGTCGGCCCATGGAACAATTCCAGCACCCACTCGTTACGATCGACCTGATGCAATGGCGCCAGGGAGCGATGGCTGAATTGGCTGCCAGCCTCTTTGAGCATGCGCTTGAGGTCTGTCTCGGGGATCGCCTCCCCCACAAACGGACTGATCACCCTGTAGGCCAGTTCGTCATAGGGCAAGGTCGACCAGTTGGCGATGTCCTGCGATTCAAACAGCGGCAGTTCGAGCGGTACGAACAGCCCACCGTCCTCGGCAATGCCAGACAATACGACCTGTTCGAAGTCGACCTGCACGGCCGAATTTCGGGTACTCACATAACGCATGGTTGGCTCCGGCCATTCATTTGAAACGATGTGCCTGCTCGACCAGCCAGGTGGAAAACATCACCGCGTCGGGGTGTTGCTCGGCCCCGGAACCGCGCACAAGATAAAAAGACTCGCTGGCTTCGATACGCTGAGTAAAGGGTTCGACCAGCCGTCCATCCTGAAGCATCTCCTCCACCATCGAGGACCGCGCCAGGGCGATCCCCTGCCCTAACTCGGCCATGCGCAAAGTGGAAATCAATGTGTCGAACTGCATGCCGGTCGAGAAGTCGACGGTGTCAGCACCGACCATGTTCAACCAGTACCCCCAACCCTCTTCGTAGCCCAGAACATGCAACAGCGGATGGTGCGACACGTCCGCGGAGACCGTCAGCGGCGACCTTGCCATCAAGTCCGGCGAGCAGACCGGGAACAGCGTGTCCCAGGTCAGGCGCTGCGACACCAGGCCGGGCCATTGACCGTGGCCCCAGCGAATCTCCATGTCATCCTCACCATCCAGCTCCTTGACCCAGATATTGCTGATGTAGCGGATATCGACATGGGGATGCGCCTGGCTAAACCCCGCCAGCTTGGGCGCCAGCCAATGCACGAAGAACGCCAGGCTGCCACGCACCTTGATCGGTCGACGTTTGTGCTGGCCAAAAATTTCGTTTGTCCCTACTGCCAGTCGCGTGATCGCATCCTGCACCACTGGCAGATAAGCCTGGCCTTCCTCGGTCAGTCCCAAGCCACGGGGCAAGCGCTTGAACAGTGCCACCCCAAGATGGCTCTCCAGTTGGCGGATCTGCTGACTGACTGCCCCCTGGGTCAAAAACAGCTCTTCGCCAGCATGGGTGAAGTTCAAACAGCGGGCAGACACCTCGAATGCCCGCAGCCAGTTCAATGGAGGTAGCGTCTTTTGCTTCATGGCTTGAACCTCTAGGACGCCCCCTCCACCGAGCACGCTTGCCCATCCCGTCGACGCGGACTAGAACGCATCGGACGGTTGTGCCAAGGGGGCAACCGACAAGCGTCGCTCGCGGCTTTTGCGGGTAATGTAATACACGAAGTAGCACCAGGCGATGAAGGGCAAACCGAAGTACAACGCCACACGCTGCTCCGGATCGAAGGCAATCCCGACACACGCCAGACTGCAGCAGACCAGCGCTCCCAACGGCACCCATGGATAGCCCCGGACACGGAATTTCAAGTCGCGGATGTCTCCGCCGTTGGCCACATAGTGACGGCGGAAAGCAATCTGGCTCGCAGCGATGCTCATCCATACCACCACGACCGCCAATCCGGAGATCGACACCAGCGCCAGATAGATGGTGTCGGCGGCAAACACACTGCTGAGCAACGAGGCAGCCCCACCCGCCATGCTGACGATAATGGCGTTGAGCGGCGTACCCATGCGAGTCAGGGCCGAGAACCGCTTGGGCAGATGACCCTGGTCACTCAGCGTCCAGAGCATCCGTGACGCGGCATACAAACCGGAGTTGGCGGCCGACAGCAAGGCACTGATGATCACGAAGTTCATGATGTCAGCCGAATATGGAATCCCGATGTAAGTGAACACCGTGACGAATGGACTCTCTACCAGGCCGGCCTGTTCTCGGGGCAATAGTGTTGCCAGGACGAAAATGGTCCCCACGAAAAAGATCGCCAGGCGCAGCACCGTCGTGCGAATGGCACGCGGCACGTTGCGCTGCGGATCCTTGGTTTCCCCAGCGGCAATACCGATCAACTCAGTGCCGGAGAACGCAAAAGACACCGCCAACAACGTCATTGCTATCGGCATGACTCCGGTAGGAAAAAGTCCTTCGCGAGTGAAGTTGCTCAACCCGATACTGTGGCCCTGATCGATGTGCAGCAGACCGAGAATCGCGCCACCGCCGATCATCAGAAACACGATGACGGTCACCACTTTAACCAGAGACAACCAGAACTCGGTCTCAGCGAACAAACGCACCGAAATCACATTGGTCAGAAACACCAGACCTGCAAACAACGCACTCCAGATCCATACCGGTGTATCCGGGAACCAACGCGCCATCAAGATACCGGCGGCGGTGAATTCAGAACCGATGGCCACCGTCCAGGTCAGCCAATACAGCCAAGCGACGGTATACCCGGTACCAGGCCCCAGAAAGCGGGTGGCATAAGTACTGAACGAACCGGTTTCCGGCATCTGTACCGCCAGTTCGCCCAGGCACATCATCACCATGTAAACCATGAGAGCGCCGATGATGTAAGCGATCACCGCGCCCAAGGGACCGGCCTGGTTAACCGTATACCCGGACGTGAGAAACAGTCCGGTACCGATAACGCCGCCTAATGCCAACATGACAATATGCCGTGTTTGCATTTCCTGTTTAAAACCGGAACGCGAGTGAAGTTGTTCTTCTTTTATGGACATGGTTGTTCTCATGAAAGTTATTAGGGCACGAATTAACGTCTGCGATGACTGACTGGGCAGAGAAAAAACAGATCGCCACTAAGTTTTATTATTATTCCACTTCATGAACGCCCCACTCACATCCTTGCAGTGAGGTTTAACGCTAACGCTTCAGCTTGCGACTTCGGCGCAACTTTCATTGATTGAAAGCTGCGTGTTTGATTGTGCGGGCTCGTTGCCCGCCCCCCTGACAAATGCGAACGCCTGTTTCAGGTCGTCGAGCAGATCGTCGGTGTCTTCGATGCCGACAGAGATCCGCACCAGCCCTTCGGAAATACCCAGGGCCAGGCGTTCCTCCAGCGTGTTCTCGACATGGCTGGTGGTGCGGGCCGGACCGTAGATGGTTTCCACCGCACCGAGATTACCCGCGCAGTGGGCGAATCGCAGTTGTGGCAAGAGCACCTTGACCGTGTCCATGCCGCCCGCCACAACAAAGCTGACAATTGCACCGAAGCCGGACATTTGCGCGCACGCCACCGCATGATTCGGATGGCCGGGCAAACCGGGATAATTGACCGATTCCACCAAGGGCTCGACGCAGAGGTACTCGGCCAGTGCGCGGGCACTGCGTTGCTGCTGACGCATGCGCAGCACCAGGGTTTTCATGCCGCGAATGATCATGTAGGCGGAGAACGGATCGAGCGTCGCTCCGTTGATTTCCCGGTAATGACGCACCTTGGCCATCAGTGATTCACTACCGCACACCAGGCCGCCAAGCACGTCGCCGTGGCCGCTGAGAAACTTGGTGGCACTGTGAATGACCACGTCCACACCCAGCGCCAGCGGGTTCTGATTCAATGGCGTGGCGAAGGTGTTATCCGCCACTACAATGGCACCGACGCGCTTGGCCGCAGCCACCAGACGCTCGATATCGAGTATTTTCAGCGTCGGGTTGGTTGGCGTTTCCAGATACACCAATTCGCAACCTTTGGCGATTTCGCGTTCGATTTCTTCGTGATCGAACGTCTCGCACAACGTCACGTTCACACCGGTACGCGGCAGGAACTCTTCGAAAATCTTGTTGGTGCCGCCATAGCTGTCCTTGGTCGAGACCACCCGATCGCCATAGGCCAGGAAGGTGTAAAGCACACTGCTGATCGCCGCCATCCCGCTGCTGAAAGCCACGGCCGATTCGGCCAGTTCCAACTCGCGAATCTTTGCCTCGAGGGTCTCGACTGTCGGATTGCTCATGCGGCTGTAAATAAAGCCGGGCGCCTTGCCCAACGCAACGTCATACCAGACGTCGATGTCGTCATAACCATAGGCGGCACTGACCACGATGGGCGTTTGAGTGGCGTTGTAGGGATGCCTGACCTGCTCTCCACCCCAAACTGCACGGGGTCCCGCACCCGCATTAACAAACCCTGCGTTGTCTGGTTTTTTATTCATAAAGACTACTCGCACTGAGGGTGGCGAATGTTGAGTCACTCACCGGATCTGGTTTTTTTTATAGTTAATTGCACCACCGCCGAGAAACGATGTTATCGGTGCCAAAGGGCTGCTTTTTTTAATGGCTGTGATTGCGTGGAGCCAGGTCAATTGCAGCCTTTCGCCACAAGGCGGAGTACAGCGGCTGGAGCGAAACGATCTCTTTCACCGCCTGCGCCTGCTTAAGTTGAGCGCCATCGAAATTCGATAAACCGATAAACCGATAAACCGATAACGTGAGTTTTTCCTTGATCGCGCGCGACTGCCAAAAACCCCGGCATCAACTGCGAGTGCAAAGTTTCCCCATGTCGATATCAGGCACGGAGGCGGCGCGATCAGTTAACTGAATTGTCGGATACG
>Ga0163162_10004468_pt1 | contig 13473 bp, 6 predicted proteins | sample S55metaG_FD_115310 | JGI IMG/M metagenome (GOLD analysis project Ga0163162, IMG submission 115310) | Switchgrass rhizosphere microbial communities from Kellogg Biological Station, Michigan, USA - S5-5 metaG | ecosystem: Host-associated > Plants > Roots > Rhizosphere > Soil | place: USA: Michigan...
CTCCCTGCACGACCTGCGCGCCGCCATTGGCACGGTGCCACAGGAGCCGGTGCTCTTTGGCGGGACCATTCGCGAGAACATCGCCTACGCCAATCCCGCAGCGAGCGACGACGACGTGGAGGCCGCCGCCCTGGTGGCCAACGCACACGAATTCATCGACCGCCTGCCGGAACGCTACGAGACCATCGTGGGCGAACGTGGCGTGAAGCTCTCGGGTGGACAGCGCCAGCGAATCGCGATCGCCCGCGCCGTGCTCAAGGATCCGGCAGTGCTGATCCTCGACGAAGCCACCAGCTCACTCGACAACGAAAGCGAACGGCTGGTGGAGGCCGCCCTCGAAAAGATCCTGGTGGGTCGCACCACGCTGATCATCGCACACCGGCTCAGCACGGTGCAGCGGGCCGATCGCCTGGTGGTGATCGACAAGGGACAGATCGTGGAAGAGGGGACGCATGGAGAACTGCTGAGAAGTTCCGGTGTCTACGCGCGGCTGTTTCAGTCTCAGTGGAGGGACAGTGAGGATATCACCGCCGCGCTGGAGGAGATCAAGTAGAGGGGTATACAGCAACAGCACACTGCGGGAAGAGCAACAGCAACACGGCGGAAACTGCAGCAGCGAAACGACGGGAAAGATGAAACGGCGGCAAACAGCGGACCAGCAGTTCCGCAGTTTGCCGCCGTTTTATCCTTCCCGCCGTGGTGCAGTTGTTGTTCCCGCTGTGTTGTTGTTGCAGGTCCCGCTGTTTCGCAGTTACGTTTCCCCCTGCCGTCTTTACGGTCTCCCCACCCCTGCCAGCGCCGTAAATCGATACGTCCCATCCGCGCCCCTTCTCCAGAGCGTGACCAGGTTCGACTTGCTCGGCTTGCCACCGGGGGTGGTCGGCGTGATCGTAGCCTGACCGACTGTCCAGCCGAGGGCACCGTCGACGGAGGCGCCCGCCGCGACGTCGCTCCAGGTCCAGTGTGCGGTGTTGCCGGCGAGGACCGCGCCAATTCGCGCTGGGCCCTCATTCAGTTCGCCGGTGGCGGCCATGGTAACGGCGTCGGGCGCTGCCCACTTTGCAAACGCCTTCCCGACCCCCATCGCCGCGATGTCCCTGGCAAAGTTGGCATCCGCGCCGACGAACTTGGCGACGCTACCCTTGGCCGGGATTGCCGGCAACTCGGCGGCACCCATCGGGGTACGCCAGATCGTCTCGCCGCTTGTGAAGAGATTCACAAGAGTGAACATCGAGAGGTGCCAGGTGCCCTTGGTTCGTTGCCAGGCAGCCAGATAGCGGCCGATACGGTGCATCTGGGGCACGGGATCGCTGGGTGCACGATCCACGGTCGCGACCCCCATCATCAATGCCATGGTGGAGTCGGGAGAGATCTCGATACGCAGCGGCTGCCAGGAGAGCTTGGCTGCGTCGAGCAGCGGCTGGTTGGAAAAGAACCTGGTTGCCGCGGCGTCCCCTTTGATCGCCGGACCGCCGGGCCAAATCATCCAGCCGTCAGTGCCAAATGCGCCCTTGAGCGCCTTGATCGGTCCCTTGTCGAAAGAGGCGAACGACAGGTTGGCATCGGCGGCGAGAAGGTCGAATTTGGTTGACGATTGAGCACATACCGAATTGCTCCGCGGCGCCACTACCATGATGCTCGCAGCTGCCAGTCGCACAATCGAAGGACTTAGGCGCCCCATTTTGGCCTCATCGCTTACCGAGAACTCGGCACCACTCGACCGATTCTCCTCATGATTCTACCAGCGATTGCGCGGGAGCGGTCGCTGTCAAAGCTCGAGTCGGTTCATCAACCGCGGGACGCGCACGTCGCGTCCCGCGCATCGAACATCACTTGGCGGTCAGCAATACCCTTCATCGGCGGCCTAGCGCGAGCAGCCTGTTCGCGGCACGTCCGCGCAGACCTGACGGCCGCCCCCCGCGACCGCACCGCTCAACAGGGCATAGACAGCCGCTTCGGTGGGAAGTACGATTTTCGATGCAGTCAACACGCTCCCCCTAGTCAACCCTAAAGCGTCGAGGTTCAAATGTACTCCGATCACCGTTCCGTCTGGATGTCTGCTCGCGCCCTCTCCGTCACGGCCATTGCGGTACTTCTTCTCGCAGGGGCAAGCTCTAACCACCGCAAGTATCCCCCATGCAATACACTCGACGTCGACACATGGGTAACGGAATCGTATGTCAGCGGCGGCCCAGCGGATGTCTACTACCCATTCAGCGTGCATAATGCCACGGGGCAAATTTGCACGCTGGCATCGACCGACGCTGTGCCTTGGACCCAGGATGCCGGGGTCGCAGAAATCGCGTCGCCTGCAACGAATCTGTCAAGCTACACGATGGATGTAGACGAGACAATCACGGTTACGGTCCACTTCATCGGACTGGACCACGGGTGCAGCCCGGTGAGCCTGGCGGTAAAGGATTGGGGCTCACTGACGACGGGAATGGTCGCTGTTGGAGAAGAGGACTGTCTCGGTGAAGAAAAGTGACGCCAGAATGGAAGCGGCGGCGAGGCCGAGTACGAGAGCGTCTCGCTCCCGGGATGACGACAGCGCCACAAGTTGACCGCCCGTTGGCGAATATGTCGCATTCTGACATGGAAACCGCGAGTGGATTGGCACGGAGAGTGCTCGATTGCATTGCCAGAGCACGCGTCCTCCCGCAAACGGCCGACTCCGTCGCCGCAGCACTCGGGTTCGCCAGTCGACACGCGTTGAACCGCGGGCTCCGCCGAGCGAAGCTACCGACGTACCGCCGCTTGGCAGCTTTGGCCACGCTGACAGTACTCTGGGATCAGGCGGACAGAAATCACCGGTCGATCGGCGCAGAAGCTGTTGCGGAAGGCCGGCAGCCACGTTGGGCGTACCGGGCAGTGCGCCGACTTACAGGGCTGAAGTGGAGCGATCTTCGCAACCGGCGAAAAGACGATCTATTCATCATCCTGCTCAAGCGTGATCGCGATCCGCCGCTCCGCGCTGTTGCCAGAACATAGTGTCACGGCGGTCTGTTTAGCAGAGTCCCGACCGGGATAGATCCGAGGTCCGGCCGCTCCCCTGGATGGGCGCTGCCGGATTTCGGATCTCTTGCTTCGCTCGTTTCAGGCTTGCCGGTTTGGGGCGCGCCTCTGGTTCTCCGGCGCATTTGCCAACCGCCTGCTCGGCGTCTCTCGGACTGCTCACGAGGGGGCTTAACAAATCCCCCAACTCTTCCATTCACCGAGCGGCACCCGAAGAGCGATCGAGCCCTTCAAGATCAGGTTCATCGATATTCGAACATTCGCCTACTAGTCGACCGCCTTCGGGCAGGGCTCAGCGATTGATGTGAGGCACCCCGTCGCCGCTATGGAGGCGGTCGCGTACTCTATCTCATCAAGAATTCCGTTGCCCGTCACGAATGTGTCACTTAGCTCGAAACGCTCTAGGCGACGGACTACCAAAACATGAGCAGCAAGAACAAACCGCCCCCGTCCAGGTTCCCGGACGGGGGCGGCTGTCGTGCAGGTCAACTACTTACGGCTGGTGAATTCGGAACTGGAAGAACGCCGGATCCGTGGGCTTGAAGTTCACGACCACGAGATACCATCCGTTCGCCTTCGCCACCGCAGCCTGCTGGTTGACTTCCGGACCGCCAGCCTGGTTGGCGTTCGACAGGTCGGCAACCGCTGAGCCGGCCGCTGTCGCGGAGAAGGTCGCGCTCAGCGTATAAAGGCCAAGGTCGGTTGGCGTCGAGCTGCTCCAGCGAAGTTCGCCAGTGAGTGCTGTTGACGCCGTCGGCAGATCCATCCGGTAGAAGCGGCACGAAATCGACGGCTTGGTCCCAAAGACCTGGCCGCTGAACCGGGTTGCCGTCACGGCTGCCGCACCGGATCCAACTGTCACCACGGTCGTGCAGTTACCGCCGGGCGCGAAGGCGCCAGCGTCACTGATGATGAAGGACCGGAAAACCGGGAACGAACCCGCCGGGCCATAACGAGTTGCGGTCGCGGTGGCCGTTGCCGTTGCATCGGTCGGGCCGCCGTACGTGGTGCCAACCGCGTAATTCGATGCCGTGACGCCGGTGAAGTACGCCGGACCAACCGCGCTGACGCCCGAGACTGCCGCCGCGCAGTTGGCAGCGAGCGTGTTACAGGCGGTTACTGCGGCAGAGAGCGCGAGACCGGTCATGTTGATGACGCCGTTCGAGCCCATCATCGGCATGATCGTCGCCGTGAGCGAGTCAGCCGAGATTGACTGAATGCCGGCTTCGATCGCTGCGGTGTCGGTGCCGATGAAGACCTGCGAGTTCGCAATCCAGCGCAGCGAGTTGCCGAGCGTGATCGTGAACGGCACGCCGATCGCGCCCGATGCGCCGGAGACCGTGGCCGGAACCGGGCCAGTCGTAACCGTGTTGGTGGTCACGAGCGTTACCGGAGCAACCGTCGGCGAGTAGGTGAGGCCGACCTTGGTGACGGAGGCGACGCCAGTGACGCCAGGACCAACCACGAACTTGATCGAGGTCGAGTCGGCTGCACGCTGCGTGATCACGACCGGCGCGCCGGTCGGGAACGTAATGGCCGAGGTCTGCGAGAAGACCAGTCCGGCCGGCGCCGTCACGGTGACGGTATCGCCTGAGGCCGGAGTTGCCTTATTGAGCGCGGCGCCAAGATCACGCGGCGTCACGACCACCTTGACCGTCGCCGAGACGCCGGTGTTGACCGAGGTCGGGGTGAGGTTGAAGGTGTAATTGCCGGTGGTCACGCCGACGATGTAATACTGCTGCGCGTTCTTGTCGCCCGTCGGGACGAGCGTATCGAGCGCGGAGCTGTACACCGGCCGGTAATTGGTCTGATAGTGTACCGCGATCCCGGCGCCTGCGCCGCTGACCGTGTACGACGTGACGGCGCCGTTATTGGCGGCGTTCACGAGGCGCACGATCATCTGGTCGGAGTCACCGACGCGAACGACCGCGAAGTTCGGTGTAGCCTGAACTTCATTGTAGTTCGCGTTGTTGATCGCATCGCCGGTGTAGCTATAGCAGCCAGCCACGGCGAGTACGCCCAAGAACGCAAGCATCCCAGACGTCATCTGCTTCATACTCCGACTCCTCAGCAAGGGTCCACGGTGCCCATCGGCACCATTCCGTTGTTCCAAATTCCGTGCGTTCATGTTCACTGCTCGTTGTCGAAATAATTCTGTGGCAAGGCGAGCCACTGCGCGATCTCATGGGCCTTTTCCGGCGAGACCATCACGCGCCAGCCGATCGTGCCCGATTCGGTTGGTTCGTTGGAACGCAGCAGCACGAACGAGCCGTTGTTGCTGCGATCGCCGAAGATGAACCAGCGCGCCTTGCCGTGCGTCATCCGCCAGACCGTGAACGGGATACCGCGACCGCCCATCTGGCTGGTGAGTGAATCGTCGGGCGCACCGTACTTGGTATAGACCTTCCCCATCGCTGTCTTCCAGCCCGGGATGAAGCGCTGGCCGTAATGCGAGTTGGCGTAGGCCACCGACTCGTAGAAGCGGACCCGGTATTCGTTTTCCGGCGTGGACTTGATGTCGTCGCGCTTGGCCCAGAATTCGATCAGGAAATTGCGCTTCGCCGCCAGCGAGAGCTCGTCCTTCTTGTACGGCGCGAGTTCGCGGCTGGTGACCCCCGGTACGATCTGGAGGACCTCGGCAGCGTCATCGAGCGCCTGTTCCGGCAGCGAATTGAAGTAGACCTGGTCAAGACCCTTGTTTGCCGACGATTCGTTGACGGCACGTGCCAGCGCAACTGTCTCGACGTTGACGGTGAACGGAGCCTGACGTTCGATCGTCTGCCCCTTCATCGTCAGCGCAGCCTTCAGGATGTACTGACCGGCGGGCAGTCCCTCGAGCGAGAACTGCGAGGCGATGATCCCGCCGCCAGCCGGAATGTTCTGCGTCTTGGGAAGGAGCGGCACCAGGTCGGTACCATCGGCCATCGCCACCTTGAGCGCCAATGTCGCTTGCGCCGCTTCCGCCGAGTACGCTTCCATCAGGAAGCCCATCGTCGGAGTGGTGAGGTCGATGTGCAGCGACGGCGAGGTGACGAAACGGAAATCACCGCGAGCCATCTCGCCGACGTCGGTACTGGTGTCGGATGCCGGCACCTGGCGCATCCGGCTTGCGAGCATCAGGTCGGATGCTCCCGGTGAAGCCTGGTACCCTTCGAAATGAATGCTGTCGCTTACCGTCTTGGATGTGGCAGAGTCCGTCACCTGAACCCGAAGCCAGTAGCTTCCGGGGTTGGCGCCGAAGTTCAGCTGCTCCATTCCCGACGCATTTTCGGTTCGCATCGCTGCCGGTGCGTGGCGGAGCCACTTGTCGTCAGTGAGAAGCTTGCCGTTGTCGTCGAGAACGGAAATCCGAACCTGATAGGCGATGTAGGCCGTGGGACCCGTGCCGACCGGCGTGGCCAGGGCATAGGGCACGTCGACCGTGGCCACGACGGAAGTCTTCTTCACGTCGCCGAGCCAGAAGCGCACAGCGCGCATCTGGATCCCGGAGGTCCCGGACTGGGCTCCGATCGCATGGCTCGCCAAGGCGGCCGCTGTGGCAACAGCTGCAATCAGCATGACTCTGCCTCCACAGTGGACGGTGACCTGGCAAGCCGCTGCGAACGAATGGTCATGATCGTATTACCAGCCCAGCGTGATGCTGTAGAAATCGGTGTTGCCGAGATTGCCCATGTTCTTGCGGGCGTAGTCGAAGCCAAGCGAGAAGCCAGCCCGTGAGGCGAGGCCAACGCCGAAGCCGCCGGCAAGACCGGAGTTCTTGTCGTTGCTCTTGCTGTAGGCAGCGCCGCTCATGTCAGTGAAGCCGGTGTTGCTGTACGAGAGCGACGGGTTGTACGTGTACGAGCCGCGGGCGGCAACCCAGAAGCCCGTGCCGGCGATATGGTCAGCGGAGAATTCAGCGCCGCCGCCGTACGCGCCACGGTTCGAGCTCATCTGGTTGAACTCGCCCATGATCGTGAACTTTGCGTCCTTGACCGAGATCAGGTCGTAGGCCAGCGCGACGCGGAAGATCGTGGGGAGATGGAAGGTGCTGGTCAGGTACGCCACCGGAACGCCGAGAGCCGTGATGGTTGACTGGCCGGCGAGCGTGTCTTTCGTGGCGGTACGGGCGATCGACTGGTTCAGCCCTTCCTGGCCGTAGCTCATGTCGGTGCCGAGGTTGAGCAGCGAGAACGCGAACCGGACCGCCTTGCCACCGAGCTGCGAGTGGAAATGGGTACCGAAGTCGAGCGCGATCGCGCTGCCGCTCACATCACCGAGCTGGTCGGTGATACCCTTGGCCGTGATACCGACTGAGAAGCGGTCGGAGAAGTTCTTCGCCAGCGTGGCAGCGATGAAGGTTTCGGTGACCGAGTAGAACGAGCCGGTGCCATCTGGCTGCGAGGCGGTGTAAATCGCCTGGTCGGAGAAACCAAAGCTTCCGAGCTGGAAGCCGATCACCGACGAACCGCCACCGAACGGGAGTGCAACCGCACCCCAGTTGTACTTGGTGCCGGCCACGTACGAATACTGCGAGCCCTGGATGACGGGGCGCTTCAGCAGCGCGACGGCACCGGGGTTGGCGTTGAGGCCGCCGATATCGGTGGCGACAGCGGCGTAGGAGCCACCGAGCGCCATGCCGCGGGCGTTGGCGCCCAGCAACAGGAACTCAGCTGCGGTGGTGCCGTAACCGGTGTTGTCGTTACCGGTGGCGGACTGGGCAGAGGCGATCGTCGGAATCGCAAGCAGCACCGCGACCGTCGCACCCTTCAAAGCGGGAAACCGAATCATCTGGTTTTTCTCCTTCGGTCCGGCGGCCGCTTTCGCGGCGCGCCGGCCTGGTGTGGATCGTTAGACGGTTACTGGACGGTGCTCGCGTAATTGACGATCGTCATGCGGCCGGTGAAGCTCGACGTCCCGGACTGCACGTTATAGAAGTACACGCCGCTCGAGACGAACTGGTTGGTGCGGTTACGCACGTTCCAGTGAACGATACCGCCGAGCGTGGTGCTGGTGTTCTGGAGCACCCGGAGCAGGACGCCGCTGGACGAGTAGATGCGGATCGTCGAGCCGACCGGGACGTTCACGAACTGGATGTCCTTCGAGTTGACTGCGATATCGAAGGCGCTCGTGACGTAGTACGGATCCGGGACCGTGTGCACCTTGGCCAGGATGTCGTTGCTCATCGCGAGCTTGGTGTTTGTCACGTTGTACGTGTACTGCACCGAGGCGCCCGGAGCGTTGAACGGCAACGGGGTGTTCGGCACGAACGCGTACGTCCCCCAGAGGCAGGTCGCCGCAGCGCCGCCACATCCCGGATCGGTACCATTGCCGCCGTAGATGCCGCCGAGGTAGTCGCGCATCGTCCACTGGGTGCCGGCGGCCGGCAGTGTGCCGCCCGTCAACTCGAAGAGGAAGATGCGGCCCTTGATGTAGAGGCCGAACCCGTTGTTGGCCGGATTCACCTGCGGCGTGGTAAACGTTCCCGGGAGCGCAGTCGAGGTAGAGATGTACCCGATCGCGCCCGGGACAGCGGTATTGGCCAGCGCAAACGTCGTCGTGCAGTTCGGCTTGCCGGCGAGCGAGAATGACGGCAGCGGCGCGATGCAGGCAAAGTCTGCAGCCGTCAAGTGCGCAACGTCGGCGTCTGGCGAGCCAGCCGTAGCCTGGGCGCTGGTGTTCAGCACGCCCCAGCTCGAGCTGATCGTCGTCTTGAACGGCACCACCGTGTTGTACGTCAGGTCGACAACCGAGTCGATCTTGCCGGCGGCACCCCAGTAGAGGCGGTAATCCGACGCGGAGACGTATGGCGCCAGCAGCAATTCGAAGTCGCGCCAGGCGGTACCCTGGATGTAGCCGTAGGCAGTCGGCTCGTGGATCGTCGCGACGCCAGTCAGGGCGCCTGAGCTGTTGAACGATGCCACCTGGCTCGCCTGGGTGAAGCCGTTCGCCGGGGAGATCTGTTCCACCGGGATGGCAACGTTCGGGTTGCTCACCGTCTCGTTGTCACCGTTGAACCAGCGCGGCCCGAAGAAGTAGCACTGACTAGCCGCCTTACCCGTCGGCACGGTACCGAACCAGCTGTTGGCGCAACCACGGCCTCGAACCACCACGATCGGGCGGGTGATCGAGAACGTACCGCCAACGTTGAAGCCGGCTCCGCCACCGTAGATGCTCGACAGGGCCGAGTCGATCGCGAGGGCCGGGAATGACCCATTGACCGTGGTTGGCGCGGTGGTGGTGAAGACTGAAGAGCCCGCGAGATTGAACGGAATCGAGATCTTCGACGCGCCACCGGTGAACCAGTCAACGATCTGCACGCTGCCACCGGCGACTGCGCCAGTGAGCACCGTGGAGTCGAACTGGACGAACGCGGCGCCCGATCCGTTGAGGATCTGCGACGGCAGCGATGCCAGACCGACCGTCAAGCCAGTGGACGGCGGGAACTTCTTGCTGAACTTGCCGGTCGTGGCATCAAGCGTCGGCATGACGTTGTCGGTGAGCGGCGTCGTGCCGCGACCGAACGTGCCATTGCCGGTGGTCGACGAGATGCTGATATCGCCGCCGGTAGCCTGCGGCGTGACCTGCTTGGTGACCTTTGCCGACTCGAGCGACGTCGGACCATGGCCCGGAGCGTTCACGTCGAATGCGGTGACCGAGTAGTAGTAGTTGACGCCATTGCTGACGCCGCACTTGCCGCAGTTCACCTGGCCAGCCTTGTCAACGAAGATGAACGGAACGCCACCGTCGTTGAGCGCCGGGAAGCCTGAACCGCCACCCGAGACCGCCGTGTCCACAACCTGCGACAGCGACAGCACGCCGCCGGCCAGCGCAACGCGCAAGCCAGAGGTCTGGTCGACAAACATCAGCGGATTGGTCACAGCCAGCGCGCCGATTGCGGCCGTCTGCGGTCCGATGTTGTAGGTGACCGAGCGGGTGTAGGCAACGCCTGGAGCAACCGCCGGACCAAGGTTGGCCGGGGTCGGCACCGTGGCCGTTGGGAAACCGCCAGCCGGCGTGGTGGCCGGGCAATCGGTACCGATGCCGAGTTCCGGAGCGCAGTTGCCGTTGAACACCGCGCCGGTGAAGTCCTTGAACGTCGTGCCGGCGTAGTCGAACTGCACCAGGAGCTGCAGCGCGCTTGGCGTGTCGCTGCGCCCGCGATAGATGCGGTAACCCTCGACGTCGAACTTGCGATAGTTCGGGTCGTAGAGCGGGTTCGGCACCGTCTGGCCGTTGACGACCTGCGTCGGATTCGAAACGACGGCGAAGTACGGGTCACCAATGGTTTCCGTCGTCGACGGCTTCCAGAGAATCGTGACCTGCTTGTCGCCCGGGATCAGGAAGAACTGCGGAGCTTCCGGCGCGAACTCCTGGAGGAACTTCGCGTCGAACACGGCCTGCGCCACGAGCGCCTTGCCGAGCAGCGAACCCTTGACGACCGTGAACTCGGTCTGCACTGGCTCATGGACCGTGCCGTCCGCGTTGAAATGCGGGCCGGTGTAGGCCAGGAAGCCGGAGATCGAGTCAACCTTGTTCAGGCCCGGCGAGCCGCTGGCGTTGTACTTGAACATCGAGTCGGTCGAGTTGCTCCAGGTTGGATTGCCCGGAACGTTCGACACCGTGTTGACCGGCACGAAGCCCGGGATTGCAACCGGCGCCGCGTAGATGTACGCGATGACGATCGTCTTGCCCTGACCCGGTGCGAGCGTCAGCGGAGCCGACGACTCGGAGATACGAGTGTCGGTGCCGGTGCCGGTGAGGAGCATGTAGCAGAAGTGAATCTGGGCCGGCGTGAAGCCCGGCGCCGTCACGTTGCACTGACCGTCCGTCGCAGCCGGTGTGCCGGCCAGGAGGCGGAAGTTGATGATCGTGCTGCCCGGATCGTTGTGGCCTGCGCCGCAAGCCGCCGTACCGTTGCAGAACGTGCTGAGCAGCTGAATCTTGCCCGGGCCGTCTGGGCCCTTGAGGTACTTGTAACCCACGAAGCCGATACCGGCGAAGAACGGTGCGCCGAAGATGCTGGGATCGAACTTCCAGCCGGCGGCGTTGTTGCCGAACGGACCGTCGTAGGTGTAACCCATCGCGAACGGCAGGATGCCGCTGTTGAAGTTCGCGCTGACCGTACCGACGTCGTTGTCACCCGCGACGGCCATGTAGGCTGGGCCGATGGTGTAGCCGTGCGCCGGGAGGTTGATGTTGAACTTGGCGTTGTTCAGGGTCTGGAACTTCTGACCCTGGGCGCAGAGGATCGCCGCCATCGCCGCGCGGTGCGCCGAGTAGTCTGCACAGTCGCCTGACGTGATGTTGTAGACCGAGGCCACCAGGAAGACGATGTCCTGTGCGCCGGCCGGATAGTTCCAGGCCAGGACGCGGTAGTCAACCAGGATGCCGAGCGGATGGAGACGTGCGGCCGAGAATGCCGGGTTGCCTTCCCACGCGATGAAGTGCACGTCGCCCTGTGAGGCGGTGACCAGCCCCTGCAGTGGCGTCGCATACAGATCGGCGACGAAGTCACCCTGCGGCACGTAGGCATCGGCCGGCCAGTTGGCGACGTCATTCGCGTTGAACGCCTGGTACGCTGGCGTTACGGCTTCCGTCTGCTGACGGCCGCCGGCGCCGTCGAAGAACCAACCGCCGGTGGTATCGCCACCCCACGGATTGGCCGCCGACTTTGCGCCCTGAATGATGCCTGCAACCTGGAGACCCGAGTTGAAGACGTAGTTGTCCGGCGAACCGCGGGGCCAGAAGCCGCCCTGGACGGTGCCGCGCCCCGCCGAGTCAACGCCAACTTCACCGATCGTGTTGATACCCATGTACACGCGGTTGACGTTGATGAAGCTGATGGCTCGGGCAAAGAGATTGATCGGCTTCTTGGCGCCGGGCAGCGGCAGTGCAGTCGCCGTCGCAGGGGCCAGTCCGATCAAGAAGGCAGCCAGGCCGAGCCCAGCCAGGAGCTTCTGCATACTACGCCGTGCGTGCATTGAGAATTCCTCGGGTCTGAATAGTCGTCCGGAAGATGGCGGCGGCAGATGCCGCCGCCACTTCCGGGCCGGGGTCAGAAAGTCACTTCAAGACCGAACCGGATCGTACGAGCCCCGGAATTGCGGGCCCAAACACTGTTTGCCTGCGCATTCTTTGCGTCCGACATCGAACGCTGCTCGGCGAGGGTGTAGACGCCGTCCCCGTTGCCGAAGCGCTGCTCGGAACGGATGTAGTAGAAGCAGGAGCCTGCAGCCGACGTGGTGCTGTTCAATACCTTCGCGCAACCGGCGATTGACGTCGGCAGCACGATGGCGTTGTCTGAGGTGCGGAGTTCGCCAGTCGCCTTGCCGTACGTCTGGAACACTGTGGAATCCGAGGTCCAGCGCTGCGCGGTGACCAGGCCGCTCGACGTGGTGCCGGTCTGGGCATACACGCTGGTGATGTTCTGCAGGTTCAGCACGTTCCGGATGTCAGCGTAGCCGGTGAACTGGTACTTGCCGACGCGGAAGTCCTTAGTCATGCGCATGTCGAACGCCTTGCTCATCGGCAGGCGCGACGCGTTGAAGTTCGTCACCGCGCCGAGGGTACCGCAGCTGCCGCCGCTGAGCACACCGATCGAGCCCTGATCGTTCGGATCGCAACGCGTGTACGGTGCGCCCGACGCGATACGTGCCGTCACGTTGAAGCCCATGCGGTTCAGGATTGCGCCGAGGATCGTGCCCTTGTTCCAGTCGGCCGGCAGATTGACGTTGAACAGCGCCGTCAAGGAGTGCGGCTTCGAGAGCGCGGTCGGCAGAGCAGCGGTCGGCGGATCGCCGACGAAGCCCGAGATCGGTTCGAAGAAGCCGAGGTACGACGTCGGATCCGTGCCGGTGTTCTTGGAATCCTGGTACGAGTAGGTCAGCGAGCCGTTGAAGTACGAACCGATACGGCGATCGAGACGAACGTCGATACCACGGGTATTGCCGAAGTCCTTGTTGGTCACGAGGTACAGGATGTTCGCCTGGCCCGAGACCGGATCGATCGGGTGTTCAAAGCCGTAAGACGGGTTGGCGACGATGTCGTTGTTGTACACGGCAACGTCGAGCACCATGTCGTCGCTGAAGGCGTGACGCGCACCGAACTCGAAGGTGATCGTCTTGCCGAAGTCCAGATCCTGGCCCCAGCGACCGCGCTGGTTCTGGCCCGAGATGTTGATGTCGAACAGCGACGCGTTGTACGCGATGCCGAAGTCCGGTGCCTGGACGTTCTGGGCGTAGGAGAGACGGAAGTTCGTCTGCTCGTTCACCGGGAACGACACCTGGACGTGCGGCGACAGATAGTTATGCGATGGATCCTGAACCAGGGCGCACTTGGCCGTGGCACTCGGCGTGGTGCCGATCGGGCAGAAGAGCGAATCCGGAGTGAAGCCCGGGCGGGTCGAAATTTCCGGGTACTCATTCCAGCGCCACGCCTTCGTCCAGTAATAGTCGTACCGTGCACCAGCCACGAGGA
>Ga0163162_10004471_pt1 | contig 13466 bp, 1 predicted proteins | sample S55metaG_FD_115310 | JGI IMG/M metagenome (GOLD analysis project Ga0163162, IMG submission 115310) | Switchgrass rhizosphere microbial communities from Kellogg Biological Station, Michigan, USA - S5-5 metaG | ecosystem: Host-associated > Plants > Roots > Rhizosphere > Soil | place: USA: Michigan...
GGCAAAAAAAGCCTGCATCGCTGCAGGCTTTTCCCTATCTGGCTCCACGACCTGGACTCGAACCAGGGACCCAATGATTAACAGTCATTTGCTAGCTGTTAGTCGCAACGGTGCCACGGAAGAACGTGGTGGAGAGATCGGGTTACTGCATAGCGTGAGCCGCATGAACGCAGCACGCCACGAAAGTTAGTCGGGTTGGATTGGGTTGTCAAAGCGTGGCAAAGCAATGACTTGTAGGAAAAGGAGGCGGCGGCAGTCAGCTACCGGGCTATCTCCAATGCGTGTCTGAGTGGGGCGACTTCTAGATGACGTACTTCAAGGTTGTGGCAATTCCTAGGGACAGCACTAAGGGACAGACCATATTTAAAATCACTAACTAAACCACCAAAGAATAGAATCGTGGGCTGACCCTGAGGAGTCCCCACAACGCCGCCTTAGCCTGCTATGCACTGTATCTCGCCGGTCTTGAGGCTAGAACGACCGCTCGGTCACGTCACTTCCAGAGCAACAGCATCAGGCATAAACCGGTGCTCTCACTCTGGCGTCTCGGCCTCGAATACTTGAGATGCTCCGCCACCGGATTGTCCTGCTCGAAATTGGCGGATATGGAGCTATTGCTGCGCGGTGAAGTGCACCGGCAAGCTTAGAGGCTGGAGTAGATTTGTGAGGACTCCTCAGAATCCGTCCCCTTTTCGGCTTTTGACCGGATTTATGCTCGTTATCTGGGAGAACATCGGCCAGCCCGTGCTGCGGTTCCGGTATTGCATCATGGTTATTTGATAGAAATCGAAGCGGTGGCTGGTGGTTTGTAACAGTCACTGTTGACCAAGGACGGTTTTAGTTTTTTTCGTATTAGCTCGTTAGCTGTTAGGTAAGCACCATTCAAAACCCTCTCCTTTTTTCTTACCATGAGACATTAACTTTTTAATGAGGCTCAACTGCAGCTTTGAGCTTTTCGACTAATATCCGAGCCCACTCAACAGCTGGAGGTTCTTCTGCAATCAATTTTTCATCCCGCTGCAGAATACTCAGCATCTTTCTAGCTTGTACCAAGTCATGCTCCCATACTCGGCCGGAGAGCTCGGACGTTGCTTTCAGTAACTCAGCATCGTCCAAAAAACCTGTCAATACATCCTTGTCCAACTCAGAAACCACAACCGGAAGCAATTCTGCTGTATACAGATTTTGCCTGACAGCCCTGCACAGGTCTCCGATTTCAAGGTCTGTGATCTGTTTATCCAGAATAGACATATGCCATAACTCTAGGGTGGACAGGTTAGGCTCAACCTGCCATATCAGCCCCTTGCTTTCATCTATGGAACGAAATGTTTTTTTCATATACCGACCCCACTTAGCGCATCCGAAATACGTTTTAAAGCATCCTGAGCTGCCTGTCGAGCCGCTTGTGCTTCAGGATTATTTACATCTTTTAGTGTATCTGAATGCTTAGTAAGCGCTTGGACTCGCTCTTGCATTTCTTTCAAGTGATCGTAATAACCAGTGCCATCTCTCTTAGGCACAGGGGTTCCCGCCATATCTTTTAGTGCGCCTTCGATATCATGATCCTTAAAATTCTTTAAACTATTGTTAATTCTCGTCACAGCCTTTTGCTGACTCTGATTTAATTTTACAACTTCAGAGGCTGCATCTTTGGCCAAGTCTGCCGCGAATTTCTTCTCAATTGCCTCAGCGATTTCCTTGGAGACCTTATCTCCGACTTTTGTAATCACGGCCCCTTTACCGGCAGGCGAAGGAAAAAACACTTCGATCCCCAACATAACCATCCGTTCTTTTTCAGTAGGCTCAAAGAACAGATCCCGAATCACAGCGGGGGGAAAGGTATTCAAAAACTTAACAACACTTGGGTTCAGTTGCTTAGGATCTTTTTCCCCATCTACAATTTTTTGCAAATCCACCATCACATCTTCTGGTTTGATATCCAGATATTCGCCCTTGGCGTGCAGTTCATCAAAACCAGACTTCAACCTCGCCGCTGCTTCTCGGTGTACCTGGGCATTGTATCGTTCAGCGTTACCTGCCACCCAACTGCCAATGTCGGGGTTTCCATTGCCGGCAGCCGCTGCAACAATTCCAATGATTTGTGCTGTCGCGACCTTGAAGTCATCTTCTGTGGCAAACCTCGCGTCAAGGTACTTACCCAGTTTCTCTACGGCGATGGCTGTCAAACCTTCTGCCGCGGCACCCGCCAGCGCTCCTGTATTGAAATCCCCGCCTTTGGCGACCGAGAGCGCTCCGCCAAGAACGGCATGCATTAATATCTTCTCCGCAGAGGCCGGGCTCACGTTTAGATAATCGGCTAAATCACCAACTTTTTTGTTTCCATAAGCAGCGCCTAGGTCAAACCCTTCTTTGAGTAATGCTGCGCCAAGATTATCCTTGAAACTACCGCCATTAATTGCTGTAGAAATCCCACTGTTAATGACCGCATGTGACCCGCTACGAAGTGCTGTCTGTTGAATGTTATCCCAATCTAACAAATGCTCGGAATAACCCGGATTTTGAACAGGGCCTGCCCCCACTACTTTCGCAGCACTACCGGTCACTGATTCATGAGTAGTGAACCATGTACTATCCGCATAGCTCAATGCACCGGCTGTCAGTCCCCCGACAGCAGCATTTTTTAGACTATTGCTGCTGAACGTATCTTTTAACGCCCCGCCTAAATTGCCCTTGTTATTAATCAGACTAACAGCTCCAGTGCTCGCCATAGACGTCACCGCAGCAGTCGCAAACGCATTGCCCCAGCCAGCAGCCATGAATTGAGCTCCGGCGGCCAAAGCCTGCGATGTAGTTGCAGCCGCCATTGCTGTGCCTGACCCGGCACCCGCGCTTGCAGCAGTCCCTATGGCCACACTGGCTGTACCTGCGGTAACCACCGTTACAATGATGATGATCGCCAGCATCGCCCCTTGCCCAAGGCTGGAGTTGCTGTATTTATAAGAGTCGTGCGTTTCCTTGATCAGCTTCCAATCAACATCCCCACGCTTCTCGGCTTCTTTGAGCCACGCCAGTTGCGGATCGGCCTTGACCATCGCATCAATAGCTTGGCTGACCGTTTGCTGATTGACTTGTTTTACATCGATGTGCAACCCATCAACAGCCTTGATCACGATGCTGCCGTTGGCAGACATCAGAGTCTGCTTGAAGGTCTCATCGGTGTTACCTCTGCCGCTCATGCTGTTCCAGGCGAAGCTGCTTTTGCTCTTTGCATGACTTTCCTGGTGAAGATCCTTCATCCCCTCAAAGGTTACAGCGCCACCACTGACAATCGTCAGATCTTCTCCACTTTCCAACCTGGCAACCTGATATTTCTGGTCACCCTGGCTCTGAATTGTAAGATCGCCCCCAGTCTTGATCTGACTGCCTATATTGCTGACTTTCATCAACTCATCACGCTGAGTTTTCCCTGAGCCGAACCCTCCTCCTCTTTTCATGTCGTACAGCGAATAATCGCTGTCCTCAGCTGAAAGCAGTCCGAGGTTCTTGGCCGCGACGAGGTAGGCTTCATCACCCGCGCTGATACGACTGGCAATCAACGCCAGGTCTTTACCCGCGCTCAACGTCACATCGCGGCCGGCAGTTACACTCGTGGATATCTGGCTGACGTGGTCTTCTTGGCGCTTGGTGCTGGATGTCTTGGAATAGGAGTGCTGCTCATCAGCGCCTGAGGCCAAGTAGATATCGCCGCCCGAGCTCATCGATACGTCGCGCTTGGCCTCGATTTCGCTGGCAATCGCAGTGAAGTCACGCCCCGCAGTCACTTTCAGATCACGCCCGGTCTCAACACTTGAACCACTCTGGGTAATTTCCTCGGAGCGATTACGCTTGCCCCCATTCATTGTGTCGTGCTGTTGCGCAGCAATCAGATTGACGTCGCGCCCAGCAACGATGGTGGTGTCATTGCCGCTTTGCAGCACGCCACCTTCACTGGTGACGTCACGACCGGCCCTGATGCTCAAGTCGCTGACAGCTTCGATGCGGGCAGCGCTGTCGATGTAATCGTTGTGTTTGGAGAAGCCGATGTTGTAACCCGCACCGGTCATGGTGCGCTCGTTGATCACGTCGCCGTTGATCGCAGTCATCGACACATCGCGCCCCGCAATAATGCCGCCGGACTTGTTGACGATATTGTTGCCGGCAAGCAGGTCAAGGCGGTTGCCAGCTTCAATCAAGCCTCTGTTGATCAAGTCGCTGCCCGCAACTGCCGACAGATTATTGCTAGCGCGCAATGTTCCAGCGTTTTCCAGGTCTTTCCCGGCGATCAAGTTCACATCCTGGCCCGCTATCAGCGCGCCATTGGGCGCCAGGCGACCGTCGGCCTGGGCCAGGTACAACACTGGTACCAGCACTTTTTCTCCGTTGACCACGTGCTCTTCCAGCCAGACGATATCGTGGGTCAGTGCAGCCACTTGCTGCCCCGTCAGCGACACTCCTACCGATAGGCCGAGAGCCTGTTTGCTGCGGATAGCGTTGTCCATCAGGTAACGGAATACCGCCTCGTCCGAGGTCTGGCCGTCGATAAACCGTTGCCCGGTACGCTCAACAATGGCCTGCTGAATCAGGCGCTGTTCATAAAGACCATCACCCAAGCGCTTGGCGCTTTCATCAGGCTGATATCCAAGGCCTGCAAGCAAGTAATCTGAGCTCATGAACTGCTTGAGATCAGTGAGTACCGGGTTGGTTTCGACCAAGTATTTATGTGACTGAGAGGTCGCCTTGCTTGAAGGTAGGCCTTCCACGCGTGTAATAGTCTGACGACTGACTAACGAAGCTTCCCCGCCAACAGGCTGACCTACCGATGCCAGACCCACGAAGGGGGCCAGCGGAGTTACACCAGGAATGCTTAGGTCGGGGGCTGTAACATCATGCTGACTATCGTCTACGTGAGTCGTACGATCTACGTTGATGTTACTCGCCTCGCGGGCGGCGACAGTCACTTGAGGAGTGCTCGCCGTGATGAGGCCTGCATCGTCGAATTGGATCGTACGCCCTTGTTTTTCAGGCATGGCTTGTTGGCGCTGAGCCAAGCCGATGTCAGCTGCGCCCATGGTCCAACTTTGCGCTTCAGGACGAGCCTGCCCCGCTTGCTGGGTGCTCGCGCCCTGCTCGCTCAAGCGGAACAGGCCGTTTTTGCCGCTGGGCAGGCTGAACCCCGGTAGCGTCAATGGGTCGACTTTCTGCTGAGCTAGATCCGGAGGCAGTTGGCGATTTAGGTTGATGATCGTGGAGTTGCCAGTACCTGAAACCTGGGTATTGATGTCGCGAGATGATCCGGCAACGGTTGTACTAAAGGAACGCTCGACACCGTTCGTGATTTTGTTGGCCGCATTGATGTACACATTACCGCCGGCTTGAATAACGGCAGGTACAAAACTGGCCCCTGGAGAAGCAATTATTTTTTCGGCGAACGGTGTGGCGTTGAGGATTTCTGCCGGTGCCTGAACAGTGACGCCTGGTATGAAGTTAGCTTTAGGGACATTCGCGCCAACCCCTCCCTTTGGCCCGAAATTCAATGTATAGGTTGCAATAGCTTGACCACGATCGCTGGGCTGCTTAAGTCCAACGCTGCTTTCCTGTTCTGCCGCGTTCCAGAAATGAATACTCCGGTTATACGTTGGGTCGTTTTTCGCGTTGTAGTTGAATATCCGCGACCACAGACCCACGCTGGGGCGCATCGTTATATACTTGAGACTCTGATACCCCCCCAGTGCACTGGCTGTGTTGTTAAAATCATTAACTGCAATGTTGATATCGCTGACAGCGGAAACAGTAGAGTTAAAGTTCTCGAACTTGTCACCCTGCACACTCAGCTTTTTGCCCGACACGAGACTGGCCGCCACCTGCTCACCCGTGGCCTCGACATTAAAGTTTTGCTGCCAGACGAGATGAGAGGTGAAAACACCATTCTGTCCGACATAGCTACAGTCAAGGCACCTCACCCCAATCGAGGCAGACACCGCGTTCGTGGCCTTGACACTGAAACTCTCCATCTTATTCGCCACAACCGCTGCCTTAAGCGACATATCCCCCGTCGACTCAATCCGCCCAGACAGGTTATCCACCCGCGCTGCACGCTCAACACCGTTATATCCACCCACCTCGACCCCGCCGAGGCTGTAAACATCGCTGTAGGTGTTGGTCAACGTCCCCACCTGCAACTTCATGTCGCCACCGCTGAGCAACAGCGAACCCTCATTGGCCCGAATCCGTTCGTTGGTCAGGGTCTGCGCATTGATCAGTAAATTCTGTGCGCTCGCCAAAGTGCCCAAGTTACTGACTCCGCCCGCGTTGATCGTCATGCCACTGTTGGAAATCAAGCGCCCCCGGTTGGTCAACTGCCCGCCCACCGTCACGTTGGTCAGCCCGCCGCCGGCCATGTTTGCTGGCTCGTTAAGCGTTATCTGCGCTGCCGATACGTCCAGCGCCCCAATGGTGCTAACCCGTCCATCCCCCAGGTAATTGCCGGTCAACTGCAACGTCAGGCTGCCGTCACTGGCAATCACCCCGTTGTTCGTCCAGTTCCCGCCCTTGCCTTCCAGGCGCGTGGACGCCAACAGTTGACCGGTTTGCGTTTGGGTGAAGTTATTGACGTTAACGCTCAGGCGCCCAGCCTGGATCACGCTGCTGTTGGTCCAGGTGTCAGCGTTAAGTGTCAGGCCGCCACGGGTGACGATGCTGCCGCCTGCGCCAGTGACGTTGGGAAGGGAAATATCAAAGTTACCCTCGCCCACATGCAACAGTTGACCTCCGCTGTTCTGGAAGTTGTTCGCCATCAGGGTCAGGTCGGTGTTGGCGGTTTCCACCACGCCATTGCGGTTATCAAATAAGTTGCCGATCTGGAACAGTGTCTTGCCTTCGCGTCCCAGTGCGCGCAGCTTGCCGCCCTGGTTGTCGACGCTGTCGACAGACACGCTCAGGGTTGTATCGCTCTCAATCACACCCGAACGGTTGGCCAGTACACCGCTCACGCCCAAGTCGATAGCGCCACCGGCCATCTGCCCGGCGCTGTTGTCCAGGTTCTGGCCTGAGACACGCAGCAACCCTTTGGCAAACACGGTGCCGTTGACGTTGGCGAAGTAGTCGGCGTTGACCACGGTGTCGCCCGCAAGGGCAGCGATGCGCCCCCCCTGATTGTCGAGGCTGGCGGCGGTCAGGTTGAGGCCTTGGCCCTGGGCGATACCACGCTGGTTGGTCTGGTCGTATCCGTTACGCAGGACGCCGGTCACCTTGGCATCCAACAACCCTTTGAGGCTGGCCAAGGTACCGCCACGGTTATCCAGCGTGTTAGCTTTCAGCCGCGTGTCGCCGGTTTGCGCCAGCAGTTTGCCGCCCTGATTGTCGATGTCACCACTGATGTCCAGGTTCAGGCCGTTCTGGCCTTGCACCATGCCCTTGACGTTGTTCAGGCTGGCAGCGTTCAACTGCACGTCAGCGGTCTGACTGTAAATCAGCCCATCGGCCTGGTTTTGCAGCACACCGATGGTGGTGATTGCCACCCGTTCCTTGCCGGCGATGGTGCCGCGTTCGCTGTTGTTCAGCCCGCCAGCGAACAGCGTCAGTAGACCTTGACTGGCGATCTGGCCGTCTGCGTCGTTGTAGACCTGGTTCGCCCGTTGCAGCGACAAGGGGCCGAAGCTGGCAAGTTTGCCGCCACCGTTGTTGAGGTTGCCGAGCAGATCAAGGGTCAACTGGCCGTTACTGACCAGGGTGCCGCCGTTGTTGGTCAGGTCCGTACCTGTGAAAGACAGGGCTTGCTGGGCGTTGATCGTGCCGGAGATGTTAGCCAGCGTGGTCGCTTGCATATCAAGGCCGGCGCCGCTGTCGATCAGACCGCCATTGGCATTATTCAAGAGACCGGAGATTGTCAGGCCCTGCCCAGCCGCGCTGGAGAGAACGCCTTTGTCCCGGTTATCCAGGCTGGCCGCACTGACGTCCAGCCGCCCCTGGCTGACCAGTGCGCCTTCCGCGTTGTTGAGCAGCGCGCCCGTCAGGCGTACATCCACAGCACCGTTGCGGCTGGACAGCGTGCCTTGATTACTGTTGTCGAGACTCTCACCACTGACGTTCAAGCCTTGCCAGCCGGACATCAAGCCATTCGCTGTGTTAAGCAGGCTGCCCGCATTTAGCGTCAGCGCCTGACTGCTGATCAGTTTACCGCTGGTGTTGTCCAGGCTGCGCGCCGTCAGGGAGAAGCTTTGCTGGCTGGAGATTTCACCGCCCTGGTTGTTGAGGTCACGCAGGTTTTTCAGGGTCAGCGGGCCGTTGGCAAGGAGCAGGCCGTTACGGTTATCCAGGTCGCTGTTGTTAAGGTCCAGGGTCACGCCCTGGTCGCCGACAATACGACCGCCCGCCACTGCCAGGGCATTGACGTCGATGCCCAGCGCACCTTTGGCCGAAACCTCACCACCGCTGCCAGTATTGAGGCTGGCAGCGTTCAGGCTCAGGCTGCCTTTGCTGTTGATCAGGCCGCCCACAGTGTTATCCAGGGCCATGGAGTTGAGAGTGACAGCAGCGCCCAGCACGTTGCCATTCTGGTTATTCAAATCAGCACTTTGTACGGTCAGCGTTTGCGCCGCGCTGATCAAACCCTGCTCGGTGTTCATCAGCAGTCCATCACTCGTCAACTGCAGGTCACTGCGGCTACTCAAGGTGCCACCACGGTTGTCCACGGCCGCCGCGCGGACATCAAGGCTGGTTGCGCCGATCAGGCCTTTGATGTTGCTCAGCGCCTTGTTGAAGCGCAGGGTCAGGCCTTGGTTGCTGAGCAGTTTGCCGTTGCTGTTATCCAGGCTTTGCGCGGCCAGGGTGAAGGCTTGGCCGCTGGAGATTTCACCGTGCTGGTTGGTGACGGTGTTGAGGTTGTTGAGCAACAACGGGCCCTTGGCGGTGAGCAAGCCGCCTGTGTTATTCAACACGCCGCTGTTCAGGTCCAGGCTCAAGCCGGCGTTGCTGAACAGCTTGCCCCCTTGCTGGTCCAGCCCGGTGACGCTGGACGTCACGCCCTGCTCGCCGCCGATGTTCCCGCCGTTGTTCAACTGGCCGGTAGTCAGTGTCAAGGTGTCGCCGCTGTTGAGGCGACCGCCCTGGTTATTCAGCACGCCTGTGGTGACTGAGACCGGGCCCTTGCCGCTGATAGTGCCCTGTTCATTACCGATGTTGGCACTGCGCAGCGTCAGGTTGCCATCGGTGACTAATTTACCACTGTGGTTATTCAGGTTTTCGGTGACGGCGACGTTCAAGCCTTGGGCACTGGAAAGGCTGCCCTCGCTGTTATTGAGGCTGCGCGCCTTGATACTCAGCGTATCTTCACTGCCCAGCACACCTTGGCTGTTGTCCAGGTCCCCTGCCAGTTCCAGCATCAACGGTTGTTGGCTGAGCAGCTTGCCGCCGTTGTTGTCCAGCGACGTGCCGGTCAGGGTCAGGCGCTGGCCGCTCATTTCACCCAGTGTGCGGTTGATGATCTGATCAACCGTAAGGCTCAGGCCGCCGTCCGCATACACCACGCCCTTGTCACTGTTGTTCAATTGCTGGCCGGTGACGGCGACATCGGCGTTGCCGCTCAGCTCACCGGCGCGGTTGTCGATCATATCTACGTCGAGTTTCAGCGCTTTTGTGGCGCCTACCAGACCATTACGGTTATCCAGGCTGGCGCCGCGCAGGTGCAGGCCTTCGGTGCTGATCAGCTTGCCGTTCTGGTTGTCGATGCTCGCGGTGATAGCCGTAACCTGGGCCTTGCCGGCGATCTCGCCAAGACGGTTATCCAGGGCGCCGCCGGTCAGCAGCAGGGCGCCGTCGGCAATCACGCTGCCGCGTTGGTTATCCAACAGTTCGGTGGCGCTGATGGTTACATCGCCCCGGCCACTGAGCAGGCCGTCGGTATTGTTCAAGCGGGTGCTGCGGGCGTCGAGACCAACTGCGTTGATATGGCCTTTGACGTTGGTCAGCGCCTGGTCAACGCGCAAGGTCAGCGCTTGGTTACTGATAAGTTTGCCGTGGCTGTTGTCGAGTTTTTTCGCGGCCAAGGTGAAAGCGTTCTGGCTGGAGATTTCGCCGTTCTGGTTGTCGATACTGGCGAGGTTTTTCAGCGCCAGGAGGGGAGCGTTGATCACGCCTGCGTTGACCAGTTCGCCGTTGTGCAGGTCGAGGGTCAGTTGCGTGGTGCTCACCAGCTCGGCGCCGCCCCGTTGAGTCAGGCCGGTGAAATTGGCGTTCAGGCTGCCGACGCTGCCGATATGCCCGCTGTTGGTGACTTGGGTGGCCGTGAGGTCGAGGCTGTCGGCACTGGTGACGCGCGCGCCAAAGCCGTTTGTGAACACGCCGGTAGTGAGGGTTGTGGCTCCCTGGCTTTTGAGCAGACCGTTGGTGTTATCGAGGCTAGCGCTGGTCAGCTTGAGGCCCTGTGCACTCTCGAGGGTCCCGCCTGTATTGAGCACGTCCGTGGCGCTACTGAGGGTCAGCGGGCCGGCTCCGGAGAGGCTGCCGCCAGTGTTATCGAGGCGCTGAACAGTCAGGTCCATCGAACCTTCACTGGTGAGTTTGCCGCGGGTGTTGTCCAGGCCCGCCGACAGTTGCACCGCCAAAGAATGCTTGGCGCCGAAGGTGCCTTCAGTGTTATCCAAGCGAGCGCCAGTGAAGCGGGTGTTCTGGGCGAAGACCAGACCTTTCGCCTGGTTGATCACCTCGTCCATCGCCAGCTCCAACGCAGTCCCGGCCAGCAGCTTGCCGCCACTGTTGTCCAGGCGCTGACCACGGAGGTCAATGTTTTGCTGGCTGGAAATTTCCCCGACGCGGTTGTCGAGGTTGCTGACGTTGAGCTTCAGCGCTTTTGTAGCAGCTACCAGGCCCTTATCGCGGTTATCCAGGGTGTCGGCCTTGAGGTTCAGGTTGCCCTGGGCGACCAACTGGCCGCCCTGCTGGTTCAATACACCTACGGTGGCCTCCAGATCTTCCTGGCTGGCGATGCGGCCCTTGGTATTATTGACGTTGTCCAGGGTCAGGCGAACCGGGCCTATGGCGCTGGCAAGACCGCCCTGGTTACTCAGCGATTGCCCGGCGATTGCCAACGCCTGCTTGCTGTTGAGTACGCCTTCACGGTTGTCTATCTGGCCAATGTGCAGGTCCAGATTCTGATTGGCACGTACCGCACCACCACGGTTATCCAGGCTGGCACTGCGCAGAGTCAGCAGGTTTTGCCCGGACAGGCGGCCTGTGCGGTTGTCCACGCTGCCCGCCTGAATATCCATCACGCCTTTGGCCAGTACTGTACCCTTGGCTTGGTTGTCCAGTAGTCCATTGACCTTCACCGTCAAGCCACCATCGCTCACCAGGCTACCGGACTGGCTGTTATCCAAGCTGGCCGACGTGACGTTCAAACGTTGGCCGCTGCCCAAGGTACCACCCTGGTTGAAGAGTACGCCGGTGGTGGTCAGGTCGAGGCTGATATCCCCCATTACCTTGCCGCCATGGCGGTTACTCAACGTCATTGCGTTGACCACGCTGGCACCGCTACTGGACACTTCACCATCGTCATTGAGCAGGTCGGCACCGAGGGTCAGTGCCAAGTCCTTGGAGCTGCTGAACACGCCGCTGCTGTTATCCAGACGGGCCGCCTGGGTGGTGAGCCCGGCGGCAGAAATAACACCTTTAAGGTTGACCAACGCCAGGTCGATTTTGAGGCTTAACGCTTGATCACTGAGCACCTTGCCGGAGCCGTTGTCGAGGCTGCTGGCAGCCAGGACAAATGATTGCGTACTGGAAATTTCGCCTTGCCGGTTATCAACGGCATTGAGGTTATTCAGAGTCAGTTGACCGCCGGTGTTGATCAAGCCGCTACGGTTGTCGAGGTGGCCATGGTTAAGGTCCAGGGTTAAACCTGTGGTACTGACGAGCTGGCCGCCGTCATGCTGATCAAGGTTGTGCAGGTTGGCCGTGATAGCTTGAGCGCTGGCGATCTGGCCGGTGGCGCTGTTATCCACCCCGCCCGCTTCCAGGTCCAGGTTGCCCTGGCTGGTGAGCGCCCCCCTCTGGCTGTTGTTGAGCGAGCCGGTAGTAACATGAACAGCCTGGCGCCCGGCAATAAGACCACCCTGGTTATTGATCAGGCCCGTGGCATTCAAGCTTAACGACTGCCCCGCCGACACCAGTCCAGCCACGTTATCCAAAGAGGCCAGTTGCAAGGTGACCTGTGCCTGGCTCGACACCTCGCCATTGCGGTTGATCAGTCGCCCGATGCCTGCCGTCAAGTTTCCCGTGCTGGTGACCAGACCGTTTTGGCTGTTGAGCAGTTGATCGGCCTTTATCTCAAGATTGCTCGCGCTGAGGATCCGGCCCTGGTTCTGGTTGTCCACGTTTGTCGCGGTCAGTTGCGCATTGCGTTGGGCACTCAACGTGCCGCCCTGGTTTGTGAGTTCGCCGGTGTTGACGCTGAGGTCACGACTGGCAATTACGGTCTTGCCAGTGTTGTCGATGGCTTGTGCTTTTAAGTGCACATCACCTTGGCTGTTGCGGCTGTTATCCGCGTTGACGCCCGCTTCGATAATCCCGTTGTTGGTCAGCCGGCCACCGGCGTCCAAGATGATGCTGTCCTTGGCAGCGAGGGTTTGTTGGTTGGTCAGTGCGCCTTGGGTTTTCACCGACAGTTCGGTACCGGCGTAGACCGCGCCTTTCGCGTCGACACTCTGAGCTTTCACGTTAACGGCCGCGGCGGCCGAGGTTTGGCCCATGACCACATTGCCCGCCGCATCAATCTGGATGTCACCGCCCGCGACCATGTCCCCGGACAGTTTCACCCCCACACCCGCTTCGGTGCCCACCAGTTTGACCGCGCCTACGTACATACCGCCCAGCGCCGACGAATCAATCGCCAGATCCGGCGCCTTGCTGCCGTCCGATGCACGCGCCGTGGCGTTCAAGGTGCGTGCGTCAACATCGTTGCGACCCGCGACAATGGTGAGTTTTTTTGCCTGGATCTGCGCGTTGAGGGTGGTGGCGCGGGTGATGATTTCGAACTGGTCGACGTTGGTGGCGTTAAGGCCCGTGCCTTCGATGGCGACGCTGCCTTGATCGACTTGATAGCGGCTGATCTGGCCGTTCTCGATCACTGCTTTGCCGGTGGTCAACGTGGCTTGCGGGGTATTGATAAAACCGCAGCCATTGCAGGTGATGCCATACGGGTTGGCAACGATCACATGGGCCGATTGCCCCGCCACTTCGGTGTAGCCGCGCAACTGACTCGGACTGCCGCCGTTGACCTCATTGAGGATCACGCTGGCTGCTGTACCGTTGAAGTTCTGGTTGCCGAGGATGATCCCGCCCAACTGGGTCGATTGGGTGCGGCTGGTGGCGTTGTTGAGGATGACGCCCTGCTGGCCGACGTTGTAATCCTGGAACTGGTTATGGGACAACCCGCTGCCATTGGGCGCCGCGATATTGACGATGGGTACGCC
>Ga0163162_10004472_pt1 | contig 13465 bp, 10 predicted proteins | sample S55metaG_FD_115310 | JGI IMG/M metagenome (GOLD analysis project Ga0163162, IMG submission 115310) | Switchgrass rhizosphere microbial communities from Kellogg Biological Station, Michigan, USA - S5-5 metaG | ecosystem: Host-associated > Plants > Roots > Rhizosphere > Soil | place: USA...
CGCACCTGAAGCAGAGTATCCATGGGCCACCCCCTTCACTCTGGCACGATGGTCAGCTTTTACCGGAATGACAAAACGATCGTTTCTAATGGTAACCAGTTCATCCTGGATGGCCTCGGCTGACTTCCGCATCAAGCTTTCCAATGACCGCGTTATTCGTCCGCGCAGTGTCGTGATTTCGTGACGAATGCGAGCGAGCTCCGGACTGGAGCGATCGTCCAGTTCGCCGGAAGGCAAAATTTTGCTGGAGATTCTTGCGACAATAGTATTGAGATCCCGCGGAAGATTCTCAACGAGTTTCCATAATGCCGGAACTTCGTCGCGCTCTGTTAAAACAGTTGCGCGAACAGACAAAGCCTGCTCGCAAAGCCTGGCAATCTCCAACATTGGAAGTGCCGCAAGAGCGGCTCCCTCGATTCGCAGCAGTGCAAGGATTTCTGCCGGGTCGGCGAATTCGCTGAAGGCCCAGTTAAGACCGCGATTGCGGAGAGATACGCACTCATTCAGCAAAGTCAGCTCGTGTCGTAACTCAACGATGCTTGAGATTGGTACAAGCCGGTCAACACGACGCTTTCCACTCTCAGTTTGAGCGTTGCGTTGCAGCACACCGAGCAACTGCGGATATTCAAGAATGGCAAAGGACTGGTTATTCACAATTAAAATCTGCGCCGGCGCCGTTCGCGGCCCTGCAGAAGGCCAGAGAATAATTTGCTCACATCAAGTAGCGGTATCTCGCTTTCTCCGTCACGAAAACTCGCCGAGGAAAACACTGCCGCATCACCCTGGCCTTGATAGATGATTTGCTCGTCAATTTCAATAGGAGCCGCACAATCGTCGATAGCGATTGCCAATTGTTCATCGCCTCGGAGCGCAGCCAATTGTTTACGGTTCTGAGGTGCTCCGGTTGTCTCCAGAACAGTAAACATTTTGCCCTCAATCGACACGACACCAAGTACAGAAGGCGGCGCAAACGGTAACGGAGTAGGCTCAACAAATCCAACCACGGCCAAGAGCTGGTCATCGTCAACTGCGAGAAACGATAAGCCTATCTGCATTACACGCACTTTTCGAGCGGAGTTTGCATCACTTTTGTTCGCTGTTTCGACGCTCACAAATTTAGGTTACAACGGCAGTCGCGAACAAACAAATGATGAGCCTGTTTTGGAGTGAGGTGACCCGGCACCGCTTTATTACTCTCTCCCTTTCCCTTAATAGACCACCCCGCCGTACAATTTGATTTCGGTGTTACCAGACGCTTCCTAATTAGATTTTGAGACACTAACAACGCAGCGACCGGGCGCAGCCATCCAAAATCCAAATGCTTCTGATGAAACGTAGATATCCCTTCGGTCCGACTGATAGTTGGAGGTAGAAATTTGCGGCGTATCTTTTTTGCTGTTTTTTTGAGCTTGATTCTTAACCTCGTAACACCCCCATCTTCTCCGAACGGTTTGAAAGGCCTTTCGATGTCAGTACAAAACAATGTGCGTGTTCGAGCGCCCGAAATCACCGGCGGACGAGGCTGGTTGAATACTGATAAGCCGCTATCGTTGGCAGCCTTGAAGGGCAAGATAGTCCTGCTCGACTTTTGGACATATGGATGCATCAACTGTATTCACATAATTCCGGACTTAAAAAAGTTGGAGGCAAAATACCCAAACCAACTCGTGGTCATCGGGGTTCATTCCGCAAAGTTTCAGAATGAGAAAGAGACCGAAAACATTCGACGGATAATTCTCCGTTACGAACTGGAACACCCCGTCTATAACGATTCAGAATACGCGGTTTGGCAAAGTTACGGAGTAAGGGCCTGGCCTACTCAGGTAGTGATTGACCCCGCCGGATATGTTGTCGGCATGGTCTCCGGCGAAGGTAACTATCAGATCATCGATCAGGCAATAGACAAACTTATTACCGAATTCCGCAGCCGCGGCGAGCTAAACGAGCAGCCCCTAAAACTGGTTTTGGAGAGAGCCAAAGTTGGAGACTTGCCGCTCGCCTTCCCCGGCAAATTGCTCGCAGATGCAGCGAGCGACAGACTATTTATTTCAGATTCGAATCACAATCGGATCGTAGTCACAAAGTTGGATGGCTCGCTCGTTGAGACGATCGGGACCGGGGAACGAGGCGCAAGCGACGGTCCATATGCAAAGGCTTCGTTCTACAGACCCCAGGGACTCGCCCTTCGTGGCGATAAGCTTTATGTTGCAGATACTGAGAATCATCTAATAAGACTCGTCGATCTTAAAGCGCGGACCGTGGAAACGATCGCCGGCACCGGGAAACAATCTCTGGAACATTTTGAGCACGGTCCTGCGCGATCGATTGCATTGAGTTCGCCCTGGGACTTACAGTTACTCAATAACACTCTTTATATCGCGATGGCTGGGCCACATCAGATCTGGAAATTGGATCTCCAGTCAGATGATGTTTCAACGTTTGCCGGTTCGGGCCGAGAAGCGCGGCTCGATGGTCCATTGCTCGAGTCTGGGTTTGCTCAACCATCGGGACTGAGCACTGATGGTAAGAATCTTTACGTCGCTGATAGTGAGTCAAACATCATTCGCGAAATTGAGCCGGCAGCAGGTAGCGTGAAGACATTAGTGGGAGGAGATCTGTTCGAGTTTGGCGACGTCGATGGAACAGGCGATGACGTACGACTGCAGCACCCTTTGGGTCTTGTGACGCTTGGCGACAAGTTATTGATCGCGGACACCTACAATCACAAGCTCAAAGAACTCGATCCGGCAAAAGCAAAAGTAAAGACGTTGTTGGGAACCGGAAAGCCGGGTCAGACAGATGGCTCCAGTCCATCGTTTTACGAACCGGCCGGCCTTTCGGTCGCGAATAATAAAGTGTACATCGCTGACACGAACAATCACGCGATTCGAGTTTTCGATTTGAAGACAAAGCAGACCTCGACGTTGCGGATCCAGGGATTAATGCCACCTGTTCAGTCAGTCGATTCAACCTCTAGTGACAGTGCGCCAAACGCCGAAACGTTTAAAGCGACAGCTCAAAGTTTGCGTTCGGGCGTAAAAGCCTTTTTATCGATCAATGTCGATTTACCGGAAGGCTATCACCTGAATCCTGCAGCACCACAGCGATATAAGGTTTCGGTCGACGCTGAAAAGTCGATCAGAATTGACGCAAAGGAGGCTCAGCGATCATCCAAATCATTGACGCTGCCTTTGCGCATTCCAATTAACGTTTCAGAATCCGGGTCGGCGAAGATCAAAGCCCAGGTCACCTTGTTCTATTGTCGAGAAGACAACACCGGGACCTGTCGTATCAAGACTCTTCTTTGGGAAGTCCCTGTCGAAATAACGAACGACTCAAGCGCCGGAACAGAGATTAAACTACAGGGCAAACTGTCTGTTGACTGATTCGTTATGCTTTGCTCAAGTTACACTGTCAAAGGAGTTCACTATCTGCTATGCGTATCATCGCCTTCCTTTCCCTGCTGCTGTTAGTTTGCAACATCTCACAGGCTCAACAACCGCAAGTGAAACCAACTGTGCCGCTACGGCCAGTGCACACTTTTTCGATTGTAGCCCGCGACCCAACGACTGGTGAGTTAGGAGTCGCCGTTCAGTCACATTGGTTTTCAGTGGGAACAACTGTTGTTTGGGCCGAAGCTGGAGTGGGAGCAGTAGCCACCCAGTCGTTTGTAGATCCAAGTTACGGGCGAAACGGTTTGGACCTAATGCGCGCCGGCAAGAGTGGTCCGGATAGTTTGAAGGAACTACTGGCCAAGGACGAAGCGCGAGAGGTACGACAAGTTGCCATGATTGATAAGCAAGGACGCGTCGATGCCTGGACCGGCAAGAACGATATTCAAGCAGCTGGTCATATTGTCGGTACAGACTTTTCCGTACAGGCTAACTTGATGCTTAACGATAAAGTTTGGCCGGCGATGGCCCAGGCATTCGAGAGCACAAAAGGTGATCTGGCGACTCGTATGTTGGCGGCATTGGATGCTGCGCAGGCCGCCGGGGGAGACATTCGGGGTCGGCAATCAGCGGCGATAATTGTAGTAACAGGGAAGCCAAGCGGTCTGCCCTGGAAGGATAGAATCTTCGATCTGCGTGTTGACGACAGTCCGGAGCCACTGACAGAACTCAGACGGCTGGTTACTCTGCAGCGCGCTTACAATCATATGAACGCCGGAGATCTTGCCGTCGAAAAGAAGGATAACGAAGGCGCCTTACGCGAATATTCAGCGGCGGAAAAACTGGTGCCCGATAATGCTGAAATGATCTATTGGCACGCCGTCGCGCTGGTAACGATGGGTCGAGTCGACGACTCTCTCCCACTATTCCGACGAGTATTTGCGATGGATCGTAACTGGGTAACGCTTACGCCTCGTCTGCCAAAATCAGGTTTACTGCCGGACGATCCTGCGATTATCAAGCGTATCGTCAGCGTTGCTCAATAGAGTGTTGGCTCGGGTCATTATTCAATTGATCAATTAAGGGCTTATAATTTCGTCACAAGGAGAATTTAAATGGCCGACATTATTAAGTGCACGCATTGCGGCGAAAAACGTCCCGCTATAAGTTTTGCCCCCTTCCCTAACGAGCTCGGACAGCGTATTGCCAAGGAGATTTGCCAGGTGTGTTGGAGCGGTTGGCTGCAGAAGCAAACTCAGATCATCAATCATTATGGTCTCGACTTGACCAATCCCGATGCGCAGACTTTTCTGTTCGACAACATCAAAGGCTTTCTGTTTGGCGAAGTCCCCAATCTCGCGGAAATTGACACCTCCAAAGAAGGCTCTGTGAAATGGTAGCGGGTTCTCAGTCTCTCGGTGTTGAATCTTAAATCTTCACTCACTCTATTTCGTGTGAATTCGTGGATCGTTTATGCCCTGAAAAACACAATCCACGAAACCACACGAAATAATACGAACGCTACGAAGTCACGCGAAATGACGGAGCTATAGTCGGTTGAGCCCTAAGTTTGGATTCCAATTAGAGCACTACCCAACTTTCCAACACCGTCGTTACCAATCCCCACGCAATAATCCATTAAGCGGTCGCCATGGAAATTTGTTCGAGCAGCTTTTCATTCTAAGCCCTCAATCGGAACCTTCAACCAATTTTCTAATTGTTGAACCGTTGTCGGGATCAATTGCTCTTCCAAACGCGTTGCAATTTCGGCAATTCCCATGAGTCGTGAGCCCTTTCGGCCCGTTGGTTGCAGTTGTGGTGTTTGTGCCCCAATTTCGATCAACATTCGGCCAGTTCGTCGTGTGTTTATTGCCATGTTTTCATGCGGGCGTACGCTTTTCGAACTTGTTTTCCGTTTATTCTTCAGGAGGTTCCAGGGATGAAAATCCAAGTCACGGGACTCATTGCAACAACTGCTCTGACTCTCGCTCTCTCAGGCTGTCAGCCATCAACAAATGAAAATGTAAATGCGAACGCCAATGCGACTTTGGCGAGAAATACCAACACTCCACTGCCGACGCCGTCGCCTACCGTCAGCGAAACGTCACGACGGGCGCCAACTCGCGAGGAGTACGAACGAGATAAAGAAAGATATCAGCGCGAAGCTAAGAATTCTGGAAGTAAGGTTGGCACCGGTCTAAACGACGGTTGGCTTTGGGTTAAAACAAGGTTCGACCTCGCAGCCGCTGATGACCTGCGAGATTCCACCATCAATGTCGACGTCGACAATGCAACAGTCACTCTTACCGGATCGGTAGCGAATGTAGCTCAAAAGACCAAGGCCGAGGCAGTCGCAAAGTCGGTTGAAGGAGTAAAAGGCGTCAAGAACATGCTGAAAGTTGTTGTGGCAAACAGCAACGCTAATACCAAGGCATCTCCCACCCCGCGTAAATAGTAACTTGTTCCCAAAGACAGGGTGCTGAGAGCCGCTTCACGTAGCGGCTCTCATTTCTTTCGACTGTGCATCTCTCCCAAAATCGAGCATGTCCCCACTACAGAACCACGAGCGCAGCGACTGTGCATCTCTCCCAAAATCGAACGTATACTCAATTACAAAACCACAAGCATTACCCGCCAAACTAATAATCATGGCACGCTCGACTTTCGGAGCTATGCACAGTCGCTTCGCTTCTGGTTCTGTAATCGGGCACGCTTGATTTTCGGGGCAATGCACAGTCGCTTCCTAGCGGTACTGTACTGCTTAGCTCGCCGTACTGATGTACTGTTGCATACTCAACTCGGCAGTCGTCGTTAGTAAAACTCATCGAACAACCTTTGTTGGCGGTTTCAAGTTTCCTTCAATCCGATTTTAGTTTAAGCTTTCACCTCTCTTGCCTAAACGGGAGTTGCTGCCGGGTCTTCTTAACCGGTTTTAAGCTTTTCGCAAACCAACTTGATAGGGATTTGGTTGACTATGCCAAAGGTCCGCCTGCGACTATTCGTCGCTTTCAGCGCTCTACTTCTCGTCGCTCATCAATCACTATTTTCAACTCATGCGCAGCGTTCCGGCATCGACGTTTATGCCATCACAAACGCACGCATCGTGACTGTGTCGGGATCGATCATCGACAAAGGAACGATCCTGATCCGTAACGGCTTAATCGCTGCAGTCGGACCCAACGTTGCCGCCCCTCCTGATGCTCGAGTGATTGACGGAACTGGATTGACTGTCTATCCGGGTTTGATCGATTCCTACACTAATCTTGCTTTGCCTGAGGCATCCCCCATTCCTTCTCCGGCAGGGGGTGGAGCCGCATTTTTTCTAGCGGCAACGCGTCCGACTGTTGGTGGTCCTAATTCAACCCAACCTGCCGGGCTACAACCAGAAGTAATGGTGGAAGACTTAATCCGGGCGGGCGCTACGGACCTTGAAGCCTCACGTAACGTTGGTATCACTAGCGCTTTGACTTTGCCCAGAACCGGCATCTGGATGGGCCAGTCGGCGCTGATCAACCTTGCGGGAGATACTCCGCAACAAATGATAGTGCGCTCGCCGGTGGCGATGCACATCGGTTTCACTCCATTACGCGGAACTTATCCAGGCTCGCTCATGGGAGTTTTTGCCACCTTGCGGCAAATGATGCTCGACACTCAACGGTATCGCGAATCGATGCAAATTTACGATCGTAATCCGAATGGTGTTCGTCGCCCTGAGCTCGACCGATCGTTGGCTGCACTCGTACCAGTAATCGACGGCAAAATGCCGGTCGTAATGTACGCCAATACGGAGCGTGAAATTGAACGAGCACTGGACCTTGCTGCTGAATTCAAACTCAAAGCAATCATTGCCGGGGGTAGAGAATCGGGACGACTGGCGAGTCGGTTGGCCCAGTTGAAGGTCCCGGTCCTACTCTCGTTAAATCTCCCTCACCGTACGACTGCTGCTCTTCCAGAAGCAGATCCGGAACCATTGAGAGTTCTTCGCGAGCGAGTCGAGGCGCAACAGACTGCCGGGACACTGGCAAAGGCAGGCGTCAGGTTTGGCTTTCAATCGGGGTCATTGACGAATATGTCTGACTTGCTCGCGAATGCGCGAAAGACTATTGAAGCCGGGCTGACGTCTGATGATGCTATTCGAGCCTTTACTCTCTGGCCCGCGGAAATTCTCGGTGTCAGCAATCAACTGGGTTCACTCGATAAAGGCAAAATCGCGAACTTGACCATAACTCGTGGTGACCTTTTCGATCGTAATAGTCGGGTCGCTCATATCTTTATCGATGGCCGCGAAATCGATCTCCGACCCACGCCGGGCGGACCAACGGCGCGCAGCACTCTGAGCGGCAGTTGGACAACGACAATCAATCTCGGTACGGACTCAAAAACGATCACTCTGAACCTGCAGCAGGAAGGGGACCGGCTACGTGGATCAATTGAAGGTCCTTTGGGTTCAGCGGAGATTGCGAACGCTTCATCCTTGCCCGAGCTTCGTTTCACGGTTCCAGTAAATATCGACGGACAAACCAAAGAGGCCACCTTCGCCGGTACTGCGGCCGGGAATGAGCTTCGCGGGACAGTAACCATCGATGGTCGCGCACCCGGGACTTTTACTGCGACCCGCAACAGCCAACCTAATTAGGTCTGGATTCTTACTTCGGACTCATGGAGTTAATTGTGATGAAAACCTTGAGGGTGTTCTTACCAGTCATCATAACGATTGTCGCTGCGAGTTATTACTGTCGTGATGTCTTCAGTCAAAATCCTTCGGAGACGCTGATTCGCAACGCAACCGTGCTGACCGTAACTCGCGGCACGTTGCAAAACACCGACGTGTTGTTGCGCAACGGCAAGATTGCGGCAATTGGCAAAAACCTTAACGCTTCACCTAACGCGCGAATCATCGACGCAACCGGAAAATATGTAATGCCGGGCATCATCGATTGTCACTCACATTCGATGCTGGACACGATTAACGAAGGAACTCTCGCCGTGACTTCGATGGTTCGCACTCGAGATGTATTGAACGTCACTGATGTCGATCTTTATCGAGAGCTTGCGGGTGGCGTCACAACTCTAAATCTGCTTCACGGATCTGCAAATCCTATCGGTGGTCTGAACACAGTCGTGAAGATCAAATACGGTCGCCCGGCAGAAGAGTTTATTTTTCCTGGCGCCATGCCGGGAATCAAGTTTGCGCTTGGCGAAAACGTAAAACGCTCAAGCACACCTAATCAGCCGGGAATTACTCGTCGCTATCCAAACACACGCATGGGTGTCGAAGAAACAATTCGCGACGCGTTTATTCGAGCGCGAGACTATAAACGCTCATGGGACGAATATCGCGCAGCTTCTGCGAGAGGCGAAAAGAACCTGATTCCACCGAGACGTGATCTCCAGTTGGAACCGCTGGTCGAAATACTGGAAGGCAAACGATACGTGCACGCGCATTGTTATGTCGCCAGTGAAATTCTGATGCTAATCGATCTCGCAAACGAGTTTGGGTTTAAGATCAGAACATTCCAACATGTACTCGAAGGTTACAAGGTCGCCAAAGAAATTGCTCAACATGGGGCAGGTGCATCTACCTTCGCCGACTCCTGGGCCTATAAGATTGAGGCTTACGATGCGATTGCTTACAACACGGCTATCATGACTCGGGCTGGGATTGTTGTTTCCGTGAATTCAGACTCGGACGAGCGCGCTCGACGTCTGAACATCGATGCGGCCAAAGCGATGCACTTCGGCGATCTAAACGAAGAACAAGCGCTTAAACTCATCACTCTAAATCCGGCAATTCAACTTGGCATACAAAATCGCGTGGGCTCGATCGAAGTGGGCAAAGACGCTGATGTGGCGATCTGGAATGGCCACCCCTTTAGTGTCTATTCCAGAGTCGATACTACCTTTGTTGACGGCGATATCTTCTTTGACCGACAGCAGGATCTTTCTCGCCGAGCTGACCTGGCAAAGGAGCGCGCCAGTCTGGAACAGGTTGAAGCAAACAAACCTCCTGCCCAGGGTGAATCACCACAGACGCCGCGTCGTCGTCCGCGAGGACATGACGATGATGACATGGACCAGGTTGACCAACCTTAGTCCTTGGAGTGCGGCGGCCTGGCGCCGCTTTTTGAAGAACTAATAGTTGAAACAAGTTCGTGAGATAACAAAGCGCCGCCGGGTCGGCGCACTCCAAAGTGAAGAGGCTATGTTAAAGAAATCGATAATTTTCATCATCGTTCTAGTCTGCGCGAACAGCGTGTTGGGCCAACAGACTGCCATCCAGGATGGTGTACTTCCACCGCGAGGCACCTATGTCATTAGAAACGCCAGAATAGTTACTGTCAGTGGCGCTGACATTGAAAATGGCTCGGTGGTGATTCGCGACGGCAAGATCGAGGCAGTTGGTGCTAATTTGAATGGACCTTCCGGAGCTCACTCGATTGATGGCCGGGGCCTTTCAGTCTATCCAGGAATGATCGATGCCGGCACGAACATGGGTCTCGTCGAAGTGCCGCAAGGCGCAAGTGGAACTGTCGATACTGCAGAAGTAGGAGAGTTCAATCCAAACGCCAGGGCAATCATCGCCGTTAATCCACATAGCGCGCACATCGCGGTTACTCGAGTTGAAGGTATAACCAACACCTTAAGTGCTCCAACTGGAGGATTGATCTCGGGTCAGTCTGCATTGATCAACCTGCTTGGGACAACTCCAAAAGAGATGGCTGTCGTCTCTAACGCTACGTTAGTTATTAATTATCCAAGAATCGGGGGAGGAGGCGGTGGCGGGTTCGGCGGCTTCCAGCAACAGCCACTGAATCTCTCGGAAACGCTTGCGGCGAATGAGAAGCAGTTGGACCAGATTCGCAAATTTTTACGGGACGCCGAGAGTTATGGTCGCTCACAGGACGCGTTTGCTAAAGACTCGTCATTGCCAAGACCTGATCGTAACGTAGTGCTCGAGTCTGCTGTGCCCTATGTACGAGGCGAACGTCCGGTCATTTTTCGTGCCGATCGTGAGGCTGAGATCCGTGGGGCGATCCGATTTGCTGAAGAGATGAGATTGAAACCGATAATTCTCGGCGGCAATGATGCCTGGAAAGTCGCAACGCTCTTGAAAGAGAAAAATGTCCCCGTGATCCTGACGGGCGTACTTGATCTACCGTCGCGTGAAGACGATCCGTACGACACCTTGTATGAGAACCCCTCGAAGCTTCAGCAGGCTGGCGTGCGATTCTGCATTTCGACTGGTGACGCTGGAGCTGAGGTACGGAATCTTCCCTACAACGCCGGCATGGCTGCCGCCTATGGCCTGTCCAAAGCGGATGCTTTGAAAGCAGTTACGCTTTACGCCGCTCAGATTCTGAATGTGGCCGATAAACTCGGTTCAATCGAGCCAGGAAAAATGGCCAATATTGTTGTCACCGATGGCGATTTGCTGGAGCCGCGTACCCACATTCGCTATCTGTTCATCGATGGCCGTCCGGTTCCCTTGACCAGTCGACATACCGAGCTAAACGACGCGTTTAAAAATAGAAAATAGTTTGCACTTCATTCAGTTCTAATCCCGCTCGGTCTTCAGCCCAAAGTGTCTCCCCAGACCCGGCCGCGTAAAGAGTTCGAAGGAGGTTCGTGTTGTCTACCAACTACCTAAAGCTAATTATCCGCCTCGCTATTGTATTAACTGTCGCCATTACCTGGTCCAACACCACATGTGCCCAAACCAAGCTGCTTCGTTTTCCCGATATCCGCGGAGACAAAGTCGTTTTCACATACGGCGGTGATCTTTGGACTGCACCTTCAACAGGTGGGACTGCCAGTCACTTGACCTCTCATCCAGGTGTTGAGCTGTTTGGAAAATTTTCTCCGGACGGAAACTGGATTGCCTTCACGGGGCAATATGATGGCGACGAACAGGTTTACGTAATACCAACAACAGGCGGTGAGCCACGACAGTTGACCTTTTATCCGGCTCGAGGACCGCTAGCACCACGTTGGGGTTGGGACAACCAGGTTTTTGGTTGGAGTAAAGATGGAAAGCGGATCTACTTCAAATCGTTGCGAGACTCATGGACACTCCCGATCGCGCGTCTCTATTCGGTTTCAGTTGATGGTGGTCCGGCAGAGCCGTTGCCCATGCCTGCCGCCGGATCCGGAGACTTTTCGCCCGATGGTTTGCAGATGGTCTATTCACCGCAGTCGCGTGATTTTCGCTCGGAAAAGAGGTACGGCGGCGGCCAGGCAAACCAGCTTTTCATCTTCGATCTAAAAACAAATGCAGCCAAAAGGATTACGGAAGGTCCCCGGCCAACTCGCGACGCGATGTGGATTGGCGACACGATTTATTACAACTCTGATCGCGATGGCCACTTCAACCTCTACTCGTACAATGTGTCGAACGGCAAGACCGGCGAGATAACCAACAATCGACAATACGATGTGCGCTGGCCAAGTTCTGACAATGACGATCAGATTGTCTATGAGCTAAATGGCGAGCTTCAGGTCCTCAACGTCAAAAGTCGCAAGAGCTCTCCCATCTCCATCAATGTTCCCGACGAAGGCATCGCACGTAGGCCAAGTCGAGTTTCGGCAGCGAACTTGATCGAATCAGCGAGTCTCAGTCCAAAAGGTGAGCGCGTCCTGGTCTCGGCACGTGGCGATATTTTTAGTGCGCCAATCGAAAAGGGTCCAACCCGAAATCTCACCCATTCCTCAGGAGCGCATGACAAATGGCCCACTTGGTCTCCGGATGGTTCGCAGGTCGCGTTCATCTCAGACATGAGCGGTGAAGAAGAACTCTATTTGGAACCTCAGGATGGTTCGAAGCCGCCCGAGCAGATTACTCGCGGTGGTGCTGCAATGCGTTACGCGCCCGAGTGGGCACCGGATGGCAAACGAATCGCCTTCAGCGACAAAGACGGCAAGCTCTACATCTTAACGTTAGCTGATCGCAAAGTAGTTGAGATTGCGGATTCCAGTCGCGGCCAGATTCGCGATTACACGTGGTCGCCTCGAAGTAATTACCTCGCCTTCACTCTGCCAAACGAGAATCCGTTCTCCTCGGTCTACATCTGGAGCGCTGCCGATAATCAAAGGCACCGCGTTACAGATGAATATTTCAACTCAACCAATCCGGCGTGGGATCCTCAAGGCAACTATCTTTACTTCTTAAGTGATCGCGAGTTTCAGCCCCAGATTTCAAATATTGAATTCAACTACGCTACCAATCGCCCTACTTACATCTATGCGATGTCTCTGAGAAAAGATGTGAAACATCCTTTCCCGCCCGAAAGCGATGAGGTGACGGTTGCAAAGCAGGACGACGCTGCAAAGCCGGCTGCTTCACCTGCAGAAAAACCAGCCGAGACTCCATCTCCCGAAGCGGCGGCGCCAAAACCACCTGCAAATCTGGTAATCGATTTCGACGGTATTGCGGGTCGGGTCGCTCGAGTGCCAGTTGCCGCCGATAACTATTTTGGACTGGCAGCCAAAACCGGACATCTTCTGTATGTCACTGGTGGCGCCCCTTATTACGGGCGCCAATCCGATCGCACGAGCACTTTGAAGATCTATTCAATCAAGGATCGCAAAGAATCAACGCTGGCTGAAGACATTCGTGGTTATGTTCTGTCAGATGACGGATCGAAAGTACTGGTCTTCCAGGGACCGGGCTTTAATCTCTACGACGCGACACCAGTCGGCGACCGCACCAAGAAAGCAGTTTCTACGGCCGGTCTATACGTTGATCGCATTCCTTCTGAAGAGTGGAATCAGATCTTCAATGAAGTATGGCGCCGCTATCGCGACTGGTTCTACGTTTCGAATATGCATGGCTACGATTGGGTAGCACTGAGAGAGCAATACAAACCGTTGCTCAAGTATGTGGCACACCGGTCCGACCTGAATTACGTCATCTCTGAGATGATTTCGGAACTTACCATTCAGCACGCATATATCGATGGCGGAGACTTTCAGATTCCTCCGCGCCCGCGATCGGGCCTGCCAGGCGCTCGCTTCGAGTTGGACAAGCAATCGGGCCGTTATCGTATCTCCAAAATTTTTAATGGCGAAAACGAAGA
>Ga0163162_10004477_pt1 | contig 13463 bp, 9 predicted proteins | sample S55metaG_FD_115310 | JGI IMG/M metagenome (GOLD analysis project Ga0163162, IMG submission 115310) | Switchgrass rhizosphere microbial communities from Kellogg Biological Station, Michigan, USA - S5-5 metaG | ecosystem: Host-associated > Plants > Roots > Rhizosphere > Soil | place: USA: Michigan...
CCGCGTCCAGCAGCTCTCCACGAAACTTCCCGGCTAAATCCGTGACCATTTCTCTCTCCAAACCAGCTCTAATACCCTGCCCAAATTTGACAGCACCGTCAAGGGTTCGGCGCGGCCGCATGATCCCCAGCGGGGGACCGCGCTGCCCGCCGGACGCTTACCGTTTGCATTAAAGCCGCTTTGCCTTGGGGCCGCTAGCTGCACCTTGATGAAATTTAAGCGGTGGCCCCCTTGCGATGGCCAGTGGGGACCAGTCTCAAACCGGACGGAAATCTCCGATTCCCGCGCGATTTCAGGCGGTCACCGCAAGTATCTATGTTGACTTAATCGTCAATAAAAATACAGCCTTGTGCCTGTCGACCTGCCAGCGACAGGGGGCGACGGACGAGAAGGGCGCGGGATTCCTGCCTGATCCGCGATCAAATGACGAGTTGCTCATCCGCAACGAAACCCGCCCAGGTCGCCATGTAGTCAATGAAATGATTGCCGAGCCCCTCTTCGGCAAGATAGGCGCGGCTGACAGGCAGAGTGGCGCTCATGAAATCAGGGTCTGCCGCTATCCGGCGCGGGAAATCATGGTGGAGGATCGCACCACGACCGATAAACACGAAATCAGCGTTATGGCGCAAACATTCCAGGGCGTTTCGGCCTGTCGTCAGTTTGCCGGCGACGCCGAGCCGGGTCTTGCCGCGGGCAAGGTCCGCGAACCAGTCCATGATTGGTCGTCCCTTGAACGCCGGATCGTCGGGTTCCTTGAACGTGTCCCAACATGACATGTCGATATAGTCGCACAGCTCGGACAGCATGAGGCGCTGGGCGAGCTCTCTAATTTCAGCAAAGTCGATCCCGTAGCGTTCGGGCGAAAGCCGTACGCCGATCTGAAAGTCCGGGCCGGCCCGTTCGCGCAGGCCGGACAGGATGTCGATCAGCGCGTGCGACCGGCCTTCGGCCGAACCGCCATAGCGATCAGACCGATGATTGCGCGTCCGGTCCAGAAACTCGCAAAGGAGGTAGCCGTGCGCGGCATGCACTTCGACACCGTCGAACCCGGCCTTTTCTGCGCGTAAACCGGCGACGATGAAATCTTCCACCACTTGATCGACCTCGCCGGTCGAAAGAGCCCGCACGCCCGTTTCATCGTCGGCCACGCCCACCGGTCGAGCTCCGATCAACTCTGTTTTCGCGCGGGAGCCCGAATGCATGATCTGCACCGAGCTGACCGCACCGGCCCGGCGCAAGGCCTTCGCCAGACGCTCCAATCCCGGCAGGTGACGATCTGAATGGACGCCCAGCTGGCGTGGGTAACCCTTGCCCATTGGAGCGACTGTCGCCCCGCATGTCATCACCATCCCGAACCCGGCGTTGGCGCGCGTGACGAGGAAATTGAATTCCGCTTCGGTAAGGGTGCCGTCGTCGTGGCTCTGGAGGTTGGTGAGTGGTGCGAGCGCCAGACGATTGCGGAAGTTGGGCCCGCGTGCCAGCTTCATCGGGCTCAACAGTTGCTCAATGCAATTCACTTAGGCGCCCCTCGGTCAATGCGCTGCTTACGCACCAAAGTACCACTCCCAGGTGTTCCGAGCCTCATAAAACGCATCCGCTTTCCGGAACCAAATCTGGAGCCGAGGCAGTAGTTTGACAAGTGCGGGCTTCTGTCAACCCACGGGCCAGCGCGCGTTGCGCGATGGGGTTTGGCGCCGATTGAACGTCGCTCAAAGGGCTTGCGCGGCTTGGCTGGGTTCAGTCGGCGCGCAGCCGAGTTCGCCGAGTAACGAGAAACTTGACGGATCTGTCAATGCGTGCAAGGGAATCGCGGCAAAGGTAGCTAAGGGCGGGCCTTGAGAGGAATGCCGAGACTGTGCCCTTAATATCGGAGCAGCATTGACCAACCAGCCTGGTTTCCACAGAGCAACGGCCTGGTTCGCCAGGCTGATTTGACAGGGCGGGCGAGCATTTCATTCGGGAAGAAACTTGATGAGCGCTGATGCAACCCTCACGACAAAACTAGCTTCGCTCGATGGGTTCCTGAACCCAAAAGGCGTTGCTTTGATCGGCGCGAGTGATCGCTCTGCCTTCTCCCGCACCGCCTATGCCGCAACCAAGTTGATCGGATTCGAAGAGCAGACGTTCCTGATTTCGCGCAGCGGCGGGCAGGCCCATGATCGGGCAACGATCTGCGACATGCGCGAGATCAATGGCAAGGCCGATATCGCGGTATTCATGATCCCCGGAGACGGGATCATGGAAAAGGTGGAAGAAGTCGCGGAGGCGGGAATTCGCTTCGCCATCGTGCTTGCGTCGGGTTTCGGAGAGCTTGGTTCGGAAGGCAAGGCCAAACAGGATGCGCTCCTCGCCAAGATGCACGAGCACGGTATCCGCATGATGGGACCGAATTGCCTTGGCTTCATCAATTACCTCGATCGAACCGCAGCCTGCACGATGAAATCTCAGGTGCCGCTGCGCATCGGCAACCTGGCGATCGTCTCACAGAGCGGCGCTATCGCCAGCGGCATGGCGCGGTTCGCCCACCAGCAAGGCATCGGTCTGAGCCACATCGTCGCGACGGGCAACGAGGCCGATATCGATTTCACCGAGATCGCACCCCAAATCATCGCGGACGACCGCGTGGGCGCGATCTGCTTCTTCATCGAAACGGTCCGCAATCCTGAGCGCTTCTTCGCGATGGCTGAGCTGGCCCAAGAGTACTCCAAGCCGCTCGTGATGATCAAGGTCGGGGCGAGCCCGCTTAGCGCGCAGGTTGCCGCAGCCCACACCGGCGCGCTGGTCGGTGACGATTCCGCGTTTGACGCGGTTTGCCAGTATTACGGCATCATGCGCGTGCATTCGCTGGAAGATGCCGTGCTGACCGCCGCGCTCGCCGGCCACACCGGGCGGATTGGCCAGGGCGGGCTCGGGATGCTCTCGATCTCCGGTGGTGCTTGTGAGATCGTCGCCGATGCCGCGGCCAGCGCCGGGGTTGAGCTTGTTCCGTTCGCGCCAGAGACCGTTGAAAAACTGTCTAATGTGCTGCCCGATTTCTGCACCGCTTCCAACCCCCTCGACGTGACCGGCGGGGTCGTCGCCAAGCCGCAGATGTTCGAAGAGGCACTGGCCATCGTTGGCGAGGACCCTGGGGTGGCCATGATCGGCGTCGTGCAACCCCTGCCTGCCAAAGTGGAAGTGGGCGCCAGCGGCGAGCTCCTGCGCGCGCTCGGCCGCGGGTTCAAGCGCATTCCGGTGCCGGGGGCGATGGTCAATCAAGCCGTCACACCGGTTACCGAAGTAGGCGATCAGGCGATCATCGACGCGGAGCTGCCGCATGTCACCGGCGGGCTCAACACCTTCATCGATGCAGCCGCCAGGATTTTCCGCTGGTCGCGGCACCTCGACGCGATGCCTGCCCCGCTGCGCAAGGCCGGCGAGGCGACCAACGCTCGGCCCAAGTCTGAGATCGAGACCCTGCGCTACCTGGCGAGCAAGGGCGTGCCGACCATCCCGTTTGAGGTGGTCCAGAATGGCGAGGCCGTGTCCGAGGTTGCGGGCCGGCTGGGCGACAAGCTTGTCGTCAAGATTGCGTCGCCGGACATCCTTCACAAAACCGAAGCGGGCGGTGTCCTGTTGAACGTTACGGCGGATCAGGCCGACGAGGCCGTCCGCACGGTGATCGAGCGCGCCCGCGCGTATAAACCCGGCGCGCACATTGAAGGCGCGCTGATCGCGCCGATGCGGTCCTCGGCGCTCGAGTTCGTCGTCGGTATCGCGCGCGATCCGCAGTGGGGCCCGATTCTGGCGATCGGCCTTGGCGGTATCTGGGTCGAAGTGATGCAGGATGTGCAGCTGCGCCTCGCCGGCACATCGGCGAAAGATATAGCCGGAGCCCTTCAATCGCTGCGCGCGGCAAAGCTGCTTGCCGGCTATCGCGGTTCCAAGCCGGTCGATGTCGATCGGCTCGCCCAGGTTATCGAGTCGATTGCGGCGGCCGCGATCGATCTGGGACCGAAGCTCGCGGCACTTGAGATCAATCCGCTGCGGGTCGACGGGAGTGAAATCGAGGCGCTCGATGCGCTGGCGATTTGGGAGAACGATTGAACCCCGCCTGCGTTCGCAAACGCGCGGATAGCAGGACACTTGATAGTGCCCCGTGGCTCGCTCTGCCGTGGCCAGGGGCGTTTACCGGTTCACCAGCTGCTTGATTGACAGCCGTTAACTTGACGGTATCGTCAGGTCGCGACCAGTAGCAAAGCGACGGAGCGCGCGTGAACATCAAGCGAGACACCAATTCAGTTATTAAATATCCACTCGCACGATTTGGTGGCGTACAACCGGCACCGGCCCTCTGGATGTCGGACCTAGACTTGAGCGAACCGGAGATCCATCGGGTCACGGTGCTCGGTGCCGAGGTCGAATATTGCACATGGGGTCAAGTCGGGCGTCCCGGTGTTCTGCTGGTTCATGGCCTTTTTGCCCATTCGCGCTGGTGGGGGCCGGTCGCCCCGCTCCTGGCTCGTAATTTCCGGGTCGCATCGCTCTCGCTGTCTGGCATGGGCAGATCCGATTGGCGAAGTGAGTACAGCTTCGGCGATCATGCGGAAGAAATGCTCGGAGTCATGCGAGACGCGGGGTTCTTCGCCGGGGGCGCGAAACCGGGCTTGGTCGCCCACAGTTTCGGGGCTCACTCCGCAACGGTGCTAGCGGCAAGTCATGGGGACAAATTGTCGCGCATGGTCCTGGTCGATACCGGAATGGCTTCTGGCAAACACCCCTCGTCATCGACCAAACCACGCCGGTACAAGGCGCTGAGCGATGCACTGAGTCGATTCCGGCTGTCACCGCCTCAGAATTGTGAGAATCCCTGGCTGGTGGATGAAGTGGCGCGGGACGGTCTCGTGAAGGACCCGGATGGGTCTTGGCGCTGGTGCTTTGATCCCGATTACGTGAGCAAGCTTCGCTATTTCAACAGCTTTGCGGCCTTACCCCAAAGTCGCTGCCCCCTTTCATTCGTCTATGGCGAACAATCTGAACTGACGCCATCGCGCATCCGCAGGGCCCAGCAGGCGCAAGCGCCAGCCGGAACGACCTTCATCGAAATTCCAGACGCAGCTCATCACGTCATGCTGGATCAACCCGTCCGACTGGCCGAAACGTTGCGTGCGCTCTTGTTAAATCCTGATGAAGGCGGGCAGGGGAGTGGACCCGCCGTGTCCGAATTTCTCTAGCACGTTGGTCTTATATATTGCTTTGTACGGGGGTGCCGTCGTTCGAAGAAACCGATCCCAAGTCCCGCTGCCCTCTAAAGGCGACGCGATTTTGACGCACCGGGCCCTGCGTTCGCCGTTTCACCATTCAACGCGGAAGCCCATGGAGGGGATATGACCGAGATCGAACCTACGTCGCACAGGTTTTTCTCACAGCGGCTGGCCCTGAATTATCTCGACTGGGGGAACCCGACGGCACCGCCCCTGGTGATGGTTCATGGGGGCATGGATCACGCTCATAACTGGGATTGGATCGCCCGGGAACTCTGCACTGATTGGCACATCGTATGTCCAGACTTGCGCGGGCATGGCGACAGTGCCTGGTCTCCAGACGGCGGCTATGCCTTGCCCTTTTATGTGTCAGATCTTGCGCAACTTATTCATCAGATCAGCGGGGAGCCGGTTTCCATCGTCGCGCACTCGCTCGGCGGTGCGATTTCGTTACGTTACGCCAGTCTCTACCCTGAGCGGGTGCGCCGGCTTGCCGTCGTCGAGGGGGTGGGAATCAGCCACTTTGATCCGGATATGGCGAAATCGCCCGCAGAAGTCTGGCGTGACTGGATCGCCCAGCGCCGCGACTTGAGCGCGCGTTCACCCCGCCGCTACGCTACGCTGGACGAGGCTTTGGCGCGGATGAAGCAAGAAAACGGCCATCTTTCGGTGGAGCGGGCAACGCATCTCACTGCCCATGGCACCGTCCGGAACGAGGACGGGAGCTGGAGCTGGAAGTATGACAATTATGTGCGCTCGTTCATAGCGATGGGTTTGCCTGGCGAACAATTGCGGGATAGTTGGAACGCGATTGAATGCCCGGTGTGGCTTGTCCATGGCGCAAACAGTTGGGCAGATCATCCGGAGAAAGATGGCCAGACGGCGCACTTCAAAAATGCGCGGGTAACCAGCTATCCCGAAGCCGGACACTGGGTCCATCACGATCAGTTCGATCGGTTTTTGCCCGATTTGAAGGCGTTTCTGGACTAGGTAAAGCGGCTGTGCAGGGCTTTATCTGCTCGGTCTTCCATTAACACCGCTGGCCATTGCGCCGGCCGGCTTCGCTTGGTTCGGCGAGGGCCGGCAACGGACCCAGGCCAAGGAGAAGCACGATGCAGAACAAGCCTGCAGCCATAGTGGCCATCAAGAAGCCGTCGTAGCTCCCGTTCCGGTCGCGAATATAGCTGGCGACGAAGGGCCCCACTCCGACTGCAGCAATCAGACAGCTCGTGATGAGCCCGAACAGCGCCCCAAACGCCCGAAGTCCAAAATACCGTGTCGCCAGATAGGCGATGGAAGCATGTTCGGAGCCGGTTGAAAGACCTATAAACACGACAGCGGTTACGATCGCATAGTTGTGGGAAGCGAGCGCCAACAAGAATCCCGCAGCAACGACCGGAAGCGCAATGCCGACGCAGGTCACCAAGGCCGGATTGACCCGATCAAGCAACAGGCCTGTCGCAAGGCGACCCACCAGCGACAGGATGGCAATAAGCATCAACCACATCGCGGCTTCACTGCGACTGAACCCGAGCTCCACAGCGAGTGGGACGAAGTGCACCGTAAGGCCGATGATTGAACAGCCGCTCAGAAAAGCGACGGCTGCCAACAGGTAAAGCTGGCGGCTACGTATTCCGCGCGCAAAGGTCAAACCCGGAATGATCTGGTCTTCGCATGTCGCTATCGTGCTCTTGCCCCGGGACACTTCCCGGCCGTCAAAAAAGAACAGCCACATCATGGGAACGGTCAGGATTCCTGTGATCAAACCCAATCCGCCATAGGCGCCCCGCCAGCCGAACGAATCGATCAAGCAGATGGTGATAAACGGCACGACAGCAGCAAACAGGCCCGAGCCGCTGAGGCAAACCGCAAGGGCCAATCCCCGCGCCACGTCGAACCGGCTCGATATGGCGCGCGACCAAACAGTCGGCTTGATCAACAAGCCGCCCGCCCCGACGAACGTCCAGAGTAGCCACCAGACGCGGATGTCCCGGTTGGCCAAGCCAAGGCCAGCCAGCGCCACGCAGAACAGTATCGTGCCCGGCAGGGCAACGGCGCGCGAACCATAACGATCGATGGCTACCCCGACCAACGGAGAAAGCATCATCCCGATCACTGACATGATCAGCATGCCGCTCGATACTTGCGTGATCGACCAGCCCGTCTCACGCGCGACGGGTTGGATCAACAAGCCGCTGGAGTAGAGCAGAACGCTGGCCGCCCCCGATCCCATGGTTGCCGCCACGACAAGCTTCCAATAACGCCGCCACTCCTCTCGCGCCGCAGCATTCAATACTTGAGATCGCACCGGGTTTCACCTGTCCTGGGGGGCGTTTCCAACCCGGTCGATGGGTAGGGCCTGGCGTAAGCCAATTGAGAGTCACAACCCGCTTTGGCTTCGAGGCTGAAACGCGTGGTTGGGCCTGCGCTAGGTGTTGGACAGGATAGCGCCCGCTCCGTCCCCGAAATCACCGTTTCCGGTTACGATCACCGGGCCGGAAAGACCGAGCTGGGCCTTGCCGGCCGTGCCCCTGAGCTGCCTCACCGCCTCGCAAAGATGGTTGATCCCCGCTGTCGAATGCGCCTGCGACAGCAGGCCGCCATGCGTATTGGTCGGCAAGGCCCCATCAAGCGCGATCCCGCCCGACTCGACGAAGGGTCCACCTTCGCCCGGCTTGCAATAACCGATCGCCTCGAGCTGCAGGATCACGAGGAAGGAAAACGGATCGTACAGCATCGCGGCGCGAAGATCCTGAGGCGTGATTCCGGCCATCTTGAATGCATAGGGCGCGGCTATCCCGACGCCCGATCGCAAGGTATCGGACCGCGTAACGATCGAGGACGGGGAGTCCGGATGGCCTTCGGCGATCCCGAGAATCCACGCGGGTTTGTTGCGGCAATCGCGCGCCGCGTCGGCCGCGCTGACGATATAGGCGGCGGCACCATCGGATTCGATGCAGCAATCGAACAGGTGCAGCGGATCCACCAGCATGCGGGATTGCTGATGCTCTTCGATCGTTAGCGGCGTCTGCATGATTGCATTGTCATTCAATATCGCATGCGCGCGTTCGGTAACGGCAACCATGCCCATCTGACGGCTTGTCGTGCCGTACACGTGCATCAGACGCTGCGCCATCAAGGCATAGAAATGCATTGGCACCGTGGCCCCGAACGGGCTTTCAAACTCGCGGGTGGCCTCGAAATTGGCCTGGATCAGTTGCGGTCTGGCGGAAATCTTGGTGCCCGAATAACCGTTGCGGCCCGCAATGACCAGTACGTGCCTAGCGGAACCGCTCGCCACGGCCATCGCCGCGCTGTGCATCGCGGTAAGGCCGTTGGCTCCGCCGAAATGGATTGTGGCCGAGAACGCCAGCCGTTTCAGCCCCAGATGTTCGTTGAAGCCCTCGCTGGTGAAACCGTTGCCGTGGGGCGAGGGGATAATGCCGTCGATCTCGTCACGGCTGATCCCGGCGTCGGCGATCGCGCGTTCCACGGCCTGGAGTTGCAAATCTCGGTCGGACATGCCCGAGCCTTTGGAATACTTCGTTTCGCCGATCCCGGTGACGGCCGCCTTACGGTGAAGGGTCATGCTGGTTCTCCTGCGATCGGCCTGAATTTCGCCAGCGGGTATTCGCCCGCATCATCGTCCCACTCCACCGTCACCTGGATGCCCACGGTCACCGCATCGGGCTCGATCCCGACAAGGTTCGAAAGCACTCGCACCCCCTCGTCGAGTTCGATGATCGCGATGACGTAAGGAACCTCTTCCTTGAACGCCGGATGGAAGGCGCGCCGCGGAATGACGAAACTGTGCACGACACCAAGCCCGCTCATCAGCGCCCACTCGAACTGGTCGCTGCCATCCGTTGGACAGCGCAACTTCGGATAATGGATCAGCGAGCCGCACTTGAGGCAGCGCTGAATCCGCAACTCGTGCGATCGACACGCTTCCCAATAGGGCAGGGACGCCTCGGACGGTTGCGGAACTGGTTTCGATGCCATGACCTCTGCCCTTTCATTTCGAACTTTTAGTAACCGAAGCGGTAGACAGGTCCTCGCCTTGGTTTGGCCTGAGTGAGCCCACGGGTGTGAACTCCGAGGCTCAACCCTTCGGATGCCTGCCGAGCGCCACTCGGCAATGATATTGACCGCGACAACAGTTCACTTGCTGCGGCTTAGAGCGCCCCCTGCTCACGAAGTGCGCCAACCTCGCCAGGCGACATACCCAGCCAGCGGTTCAGAACGCTTTCACTATGCTCGCCAAGCAGCGGCGGGGGCTGATCATAGACCGGCGGCGTCCTCGACAAACGGATCGGGCTCGCCAACACCTTGAGATCGTCGGACAAGGGGTGCGCCATCGGCAAGACCATCTGGCGAAATTCCGCCTGTTCATCAGACAGGGCGTCGGCGACGGTATTCACTCGCCCTGCAGGCACCGTCACCTTTGCAAGCTCCGCCAGCAGCGATGCGCACTCCCAGTGCACAATTGCCTCCTGCAGGATTTCTCGCAGTTCAGCGCGATGGGTGTACCGCAAGGCCGTTTTCGCGAATTTCGGATCTTTTGGAAGATGGTCCAGCTTCAGCACCGCGCACAGCTTCTCGAATTGACGATCGAGGCCGGCGATGATGTAGACCGCACCGTCAGCGCAGTTGAACACATCCGATGGCCCGCCGCTGAGCGGGCCGTTGCCCTGCCTCCCAGGGACCTGTCCCGACACGAGATAGGTCTGTCCTACGGTGGCGAGCGAGGCTAAGGCGCAATCGAACAGGGCGATATCAACATGCTGACCCAGGCCAGTGGTCTCCCGATCATGCAAGGCTGCGAGGATGCCGATCGCCGCATTATGCCCCCCCAGGATATCGACCAGATAGGTCCCCGCCTTGACCGGCTCGCGGTCGGGAAAGCCGGTAATGCTCATCAGACCGCTTTCGGCCTGGAAAACAGGGTCGTAGCCAGGCTCCGGTGCGCGGGGACCGTCCTGGCCATATCCCGTTACCGAGCAGTAGATTAGTCTGGGATTGACAGCTGCGAGGCTGTTATAATCCAGCCCATACTTGGCGAGCGTGCCAACTTTGTAGTTTTCTATCAGCACGTCCGCGCTCGCCGCGAGCCGCTTAAGGACGGCTTGTGCCGCCGGATTGGCAAGATCCAGCGTAAGCGACTGCTTGTTGCGGTTGCAGGAAAGGTAAAATGATCGTTCCGAGGTGGGTCCATCACGGCCCGGCAGCGCCACACCGCCGATATTGCGCGAATCGTCCCCCGATCCCGGGCGTTCGATCTTGACGACCTCTGCTCCCAAATCGCCCAGCATTTGCGCGGCGAGCGGGGCCGCCAGCACTCTGGACAGATCGAGCACCTTTACACCTGCGAGCGAAGTGCCCCGCGCCGTCTCTCGGTCAGATTGTGTCATTGAAACCCTTGCAAGAATCCAAAACGTTTACGCGAAGCCCATCAGCAGGATCGCGCTCCAGCAGGAGATAGGCATTACCCCTTGGCCTTCTTCGCATCAATCCTCAGCGGATCCTGCTTCGCACTAAATTGTCACAACCGTCAATTTTTGATTGGTCTGATCGTGCGATCCGTAGTGGCAGCCAGCATCCGATTGTCTCCGCGCCCGACCTGGAATTCAGTGCTGAACTAGCTCCCATCGTGCCTGTGGCGGTGCGCCACTCCTTGGCTGTTTCTCCCATCAGTGCGTGTTTGCCGCCGTGATGAGATTTGCAGCATGCCACGCGGAAGCCATAATCGGTCCATTGGTGTTTGCAGAAACCATGGTGGGCATGATCGAACCATCGACGACCCGCAACCCGCCGACGCCTTTCACGGCCAAGGTCTCATCGAGCACGGCATCGGCGAAGTCGCCCATGCGGCAGGTTCCGCAGGCATGGCATCCGGCCTGTCCGATGCGGCGAAAGCCGTCGAGAATCTCGTCATCGGTCTGGAGCGAGCGGGTCGGTTCGCGCTCGCCGGCGATCATGGGCGCAATGGCGGGCTGCGCCATCCACGTGCGCAAGTAGCGTTGCATGGCTAAGGTCACCGCGCAATCGTATGGGTCGGTGAGATAGCCCGTCCGGATTCGGGCCGGGGCGGTCGGGTCACGCGCGGTGATGTCCACCGAACCCTCGCTGCGGGAGCGCAGCGGGTAGCCAAACAGAGTGACGCTGTGTTGCGAATCGACCGCCATGCGGCCTTTCGCGTCTGCTGTGGCGACCACGGGCGACAACAGGATCTCGATGTCGGGCGTTGCGGATTCAGGCAGCACGGTGGCAAACGCGGCGACGTTGCCATAGCCTGCGGCCATCGGGCCGCCGCCGGTCAGATAGTAACGCAGGACATTGCCGATCAGGCGAAGTCCGCGCAGCTGCCGGTTATGGCTATGGGGCCCGTGGAGGCCGAACACCATCTGCAGCAAGCGGTGCTCCAGCAAGTGGCGGCCGACTCCGGGACTATCCACCAGGACCGGGATGCCGCAATCGCCCAGCAGGTGGGCAGGACCGATGCCGGATCGTTGCAGGATTTGCGGGGACATGAGCGCACCCGCCGAGATGATCACCTCGCGCCCGGCATCGAACCTTTGTGGACGGCCATTGACGATTGCGCTGATCCCGATCGCCCGGCGGCCCTCGAACAGCACGGCATCCACCATGGCGCCTGTGAGCACGCGCAGGTTGGGCCTGCGGCGCGCCCGCTTAAGGAAGGTTTGCGCCGCGCTCTGTCGGCGGCCCTGCCAAATGGTGCGCGGCGCGTAGCCGACACCCTGGCGGCCCGAGGCATTGAGATCCTCGACCGCTGGGAGGCCCATCTGCTCGCCCGCCGCGATGAACGCTTCCGACAGCGGATCGCGGATCGGCTCAATGGTGATGCCAAGCGGTCCGTTTCCGCCCCGAAATTCGCTCCCTCCCAATTCGTGCCGCTCCATCGCACGGAACGCGGCGCCGATCTGCTCCCATCCCCAGCCCCGCGCGCCGAGCGTTTCCCATGTGTCGTAATCTTCCGGTTGGCCGCGAAAATACATCATCCCGTTGATCGAAGAGGAGCCGCCGACCATCTTGCCGCGAATCCAAGATTCGGACGGAGTGCTATCGTGCTGCTCGGTCTGGAAGTGCCACGCATGGCGGGGATCGGTGTAGAGCTTGCCGGCGCCGCGCGGCATGTGGATGTAGGGGCTGGTATCGTCCGGCCCGGCCTCCAGCAGCAGCACCGAATGATTGGGGTTTTCGGACAGGCGATCAGCCAGCACGCACCCGGCGGACCCCGCGCCGACGATCACGAAATCGCTGGTCATAGCGCGTCCCGAATCACGTCGCCGATAATGGTCCGGTTATCCTGCGCGATGTCGGGGGCGTCGAACATCCGGTTATGGCAGATGGCGACCGCGAGTTTGAGATCGGGATCGGCCCAGCCGATCGACCCGCCCATGCCCGGGTGGCAGAGCGCGCGCATGTTGCGCGGCGCTGAGGAGGGGGGGGCTTCCGCTCCGCCCAGCCAGAAGCCGGACCACGCGATAGGCACGACCATGCCGAAGAACACCGGATCGGGCGCATCGTGATGGAGCCGCAGCGTCCGGAAGCTCTCGACGCGGTTTGCCGAAAGCAGCCGGACGCCGTTGATCTGGCCGCCATTCGCCAACATCGCCCAGAACCGCGCCTCGCTACGCGCATTGAAGATGCCGCCGACCGCCGGGATGCAGGCTCGCCTGACATAGGGGCGCTCAAACGGGTCGGGCATCAGATCGACGATCGCAGGCTGAGCTTCGCGCATCGCGTGGCCGTCCGGGGCCACGAACGCTACGGTGCTGTCCAGCCTGGCGATCCGCGGCTCAGCCGAATCGGGGATGCCCAGCCACAGATCGGTGGCGCCCAGAGGGTCGGCGATCTCGTCTTTCACGAACTGGCCGAACGGCCGCCGTTTGGGATCGGTGCGGCGCACGACTTCGCCGATCAGCCAGCCGAAGGTCATCGATTGGTAAGAGGACCGCGTCCCCGCCGGGAACGCGGGTTCCATTTCCGCGATGCGGCGGCACATCCAGTCCCAATTGGTCATCAGTTCGGGGGTGACGTCGGGCGGCATGCGCAGCACGCCGGAAATGTGGCCGAGAACGTGACGCACGGTGACATTGGCCTTGCCTGCCTGCGCGAACTCGGGCCAGTATTCGGCCAGCGGCGCGTCATAGTCGACCAGACCGCGCTCCACCTGCAAGTGCAGGGCGACGGCCGTTA
>Ga0163162_10004479_pt1 | contig 13463 bp, 7 predicted proteins | sample S55metaG_FD_115310 | JGI IMG/M metagenome (GOLD analysis project Ga0163162, IMG submission 115310) | Switchgrass rhizosphere microbial communities from Kellogg Biological Station, Michigan, USA - S5-5 metaG | ecosystem: Host-associated > Plants > Roots > Rhizosphere > Soil | place: USA: Michigan...
ACGGTCGATCCATTCACCAAGACACTGGTCGGGCTTCTGAGTCACGGTAACCTTCCACATGTAGGGGCAGAAAAAAGGGGCTACATTATGCCGCCGACAACCTCATTCAGCAATGCGCGCTTGTCGCGAAATCGGTAACAAAATCCCGTTCAAAAAAATTACGCCTCGCGCCAGCCCAGGAAAACCGGGGCTTTCAGCGCAGTCAATTTTTCGACGACTGTTAGACGATGTCTGTAACCCTCCGTAACACCAACCACTTTTGGCACTACATAATCGCTAAAAAAGCGCTGGTTTTTATGGTTACCACTACATTTCTCGCAAACATCGAAGATAGACGCAGTCTGCAACTGACAGGCGACACCGGACGCCGCTACAATTACCGACTTTGTCGCAAAGCCTGGAGCTCAACCTTCCGTGCCCGTTCTGCGTCTACCGCAACTCCCTGCCGAGGCAGGTAAACAGCATTGGGGCAATCTGCCCGGCGCTGCCCTCAGCCTGGCGATTGCCGAGGCTGCCAGCGCTGCCAAGCGCTTCACCCTGCTACTGACCGCCGACAGCCAGAGTGCTGAACGACTGGAACAGGAGCTGAGTTTCTTCGCCCCGGATTTGCCCGTTCTGCATTTCCCCGACTGGGAAACCCTGCCGTACGACCTGTTCTCGCCGCACCAGGACATCATTTCCCAGCGCATTGCCAGCCTCTATAGGTTGCCGGAACTGGCGCATGGCGTGCTGGTGGTGCCGATCACCACGGCGTTGCACCGGTTGGCGCCGACCAAATTCCTGCTTGGCAGCAGCCTGGTGCTGGATGTCGGGCAGAAGCTTGACGTCGAGCAGATGCGTTCGCGGCTCGAAGCCAGCGGCTATCGTTACGTCGACACGGTGTATGAGCACGGCGAGTTCACCGTGCGCGGTGCGTTGATCGACCTGTTCCCGATGGGCAGCAAACTGCCGTATCGCATCGACTTGTTCGACGATGAAATCGAAACCCTGCGCACCTTCGATCCGGAAAACCAGCGCTCCATCGACAAGGTCGAGTCGGTCAAGCTGCTGCCGGCCCGCGAGTTCCCGCTGCAAAAAGACGCGGTCACCCGCTTCAAGGCGCGCTTTCGCGAGCGCTTCGACGTCGACTTCCGGCGCTGCCCGATCTTTCAGGATCTGAGCAGCGGGATTACCCCGGCCGGTATCGAGTACTACCTGCCGCTGTTCTTCGACGAAACCTCGACCCTGTTCGATTACCTGCCGCAGGACACGCAAGTGTTCTCGTTGCCGGGCATCGAACAAGCGGCGGAAAACTTCTGGAACGACGTGCGCAATCGTTATGAAGAGCGCCGCGTCGATCCATCGCGTCCTTTATTGCCACCCGCCGAATTATTTCTGCCGGTGGAAGACTGCTTCGCGCGCCTGAAGAGCTGGCCGCGCGTGGTTGCCAGCCAACAGGATGTAGAAGGCGGTGCAGGTCGCGAGCGCTTCCCGGCACAAGCCCTGCCGAATCTGGCGATCGAAGCCAAAGCCACACAACCGCTGGCGGCGCTGTCGGCATTTCTCGATGAATTCCCCGGTCGCGTGCTGTTCACCGCCGAGTCCGCCGGCCGTCGCGAAGTGCTGCTGGAGTTGCTTGAGCGCCTGAAGCTGCGACCGAAAACCGTCGACAGCTGGCCGGACTTCGTCACTAGCAAGGATCGCCTGGCGATCACCATTGCCCCGCTCGACGAAGGCCTGATGCTCGACGATCCGGCGCTGGCATTGGTCGCGGAAAGTCCGCTGTTTGGCCAACGCGTGATGCAGCGTCGCCGCCGCGAGAAGCGTGCCGACGGCAACAACGATGCAGTGATCAAAAACCTCACCGAGCTGCGCGAAGGCGCCCCGGTGGTGCACATCGACCACGGTGTCGGCCGCTATCTCGGCCTGACGATTCTGGAAATCGACAACCAGGCGGCCGAATTCCTCACCCTCGAATACGCCGAGAACGCCAAACTTTACGTGCCGGTTGCCAACCTGCATCTGATCGCGCGCTACACCGGCAGCGATGACGCATTGGCCCCGCTGCACCGCCTCGGTTCCGAGACCTGGCAGAAAGCCAAACGCAAAGCCGCCGAACAAGTGCGCGATGTTGCTGCCGAACTGCTCGACATCTATGCACGTCGTGCTGCTCGCGAAGGTTATGCATTCGCCGACCCGAAAGCCGATTACGCGACGTTCAGCGCCGGTTTCCCGTTCGAAGAAACCCCGGATCAACAATCGACCATCGAGGCCGTGCGCGAAGACATGCTCGCGCCGAAACCGATGGATCGACTGGTCTGCGGTGACGTCGGCTTCGGCAAGACCGAAGTGGCCATGCGTGCGGCGTTCATCGCCGTACACGGTGGTCGCCAAGTGGCGATTCTGGTGCCGACCACCCTGCTCGCCCAGCAGCACTACAACAGCTTCCGCGATCGCTTCGCCGACTGGCCAGTGACCGTGGAGGTGATGAGCCGCTTCAAGTCGGCCAAGGAAGTGAACGCGGCGATCGCCGATCTCGCGGAAGGCAAGATCGATATTGTCATCGGCACGCACAAGCTGCTGTCCGACGACGTAAAAATCAAAAACCTCGGGCTGGTGATCATTGACGAAGAACATCGCTTCGGTGTCCGTCAGAAAGAACAGCTCAAGGCCCTGCGCAGTGAAGTCGACATTCTGACCCTGACCGCCACGCCGATTCCGCGCACGCTGAACATGGCGGTGTCGGGCATGCGCGATCTGTCGATCATCGCCACGCCGCCGGCGCGTCGCCTGTCGGTGCGCACCTTCGTCATGGAGCAGAACAAGAGCACGGTCAAAGAAGCCCTGCTCCGCGAACTGCTGCGCGGCGGCCAGGTTTACTACCTGCATAACGATGTGAAAACCATCGAGAAATGCGCCGCCGATCTCGCCGAACTGGTGCCGGAAGCCCGTATCGGCATCGGTCACGGACAGATGCGCGAGCGCGAACTCGAACAGGTGATGAGCGACTTTTATCACAAGCGTTTCAATGTGCTGATTGCCTCGACCATCATCGAGACCGGCATCGACGTGCCGAGCGCCAACACCATCATCATCGAGCGCGCCGACAAGTTCGGCCTGGCGCAACTGCACCAGTTGCGTGGTCGTGTCGGCCGCAGTCACCACCAGGCTTACGCCTACTTGCTGACGCCGCCGCGCCAGCAAATCACTTCGGACGCGGAAAAGCGTCTGGAGGCGATTGCCAATACTCAGGATCTCGGTGCCGGTTTCGTCTTGGCGACCAATGACCTGGAAATCCGTGGTGCCGGCGAACTGCTCGGCGATGGCCAGAGCGGGCAGATTCAGGCCGTGGGCTTCACGCTATATATGGAGATGCTTGAGCGCGCGGTGAAATCGATCCGCAAGGGCGAGCAGCCGAACCTCGATCAGCCGCTGGGCGGTGGCCCGGAAGTCAACCTGCGGGTGCCGGCGCTGATTCCGGAAGACTATCTGCCGGACGTTCACGCCCGTCTGATTCTGTACAAGCGCATTGCTTCGGCCACCGACGAGGAAGGCCTGAAGGATCTGCAAGTCGAGATGATCGACCGTTTTGGTCTGCTGCCGGAACCGACGAAAAATCTGGTGCGCATCACTGCATTGAAGTTGCAGGCCGAGCAATTGGGCATCAAGAAGGTCGATGGCGGCCCGCAAGGTGGACGTATCGAGTTCGAAGCGCAGACGCCGGTCGATCCGATGACGCTGATCAAGCTGATCCAGAGCCAGCCAAAACGCTACAAATTCGAAGGCGCCACGATGTTCAAGTTCCAGGTGCCGATGGAACGCCCGGAAGAGCGCTTTAATACTGTAGAGGCGCTGTTTGAGCGCCTCCTCCCGAAATCTGTTTGAAGGACGCCCAATGCGCCTGTTTCGTTCGCTGACTTTGCTGCTGACCTCGCTTTTGATAACAGTGTCAGCACCCTCGGTTTTCGCCGATGACCTGTATCAGGTCGAAATGATTCTGGTGCGCCAGAACGCAGTGCCCGCCATCGTCAGCCGTGCCGCGCCGGAAGACTGGGCCGCTGGCGCCCAGCGCCTGGCCGACGACAGCAAGCGCACGCCGGCGTTGAACGACGTGGTCAGCAAACTCACGGCCAGCGGCGACTACAGCGTGCTGATGCACAAAGCCTGGCAGCAAACCCTTGGCGAAGCACCGGCAAAAGTTGCGGTCAGCGACGGTCAGGAGCAGTTCGGCCAATTCCCGATCGAGGGCACGCTGGAGATGAAGCTCGGGCGCTTCACCGACGTGGCGGCCGACTTCTGGGTCAATCAGATCGACAGCAACGGCATGGTCACTGCCAGCGAACGCCTGAAACAGGACAGCCACACCAAGAACGGCCAACTCAACTATCTCGACAACGGCCATCTGGCCCTGCTGATCAAGATCACTTCCCTGACCGCGCCTGCGCCTCGGGAAGCGCCTGAAGCCATCCCGGACTGATCGAAGTCCTTATGTCCCCGCCCCTGAGCAAACCGTTGGCACCCTCCTGGGTCAGCCGATTCAAGGAACAGAGCCTGGAGCGTGGCCGCCGCTACGCCCTGGAAAATCGAGTACGCATCGCCCAGGTCGGCGATGCGACCATCACCGCCAGTTGCGAAGGCTCTGGCGGTAACGTTTACCGTCAGACGATTCATCTTCGCGAGTCAGCCAAAGGCACTCTGCTGCTGGTCGATGCGGCCTGCACCTGCCCGGTTCGCAGCAACTGCAAACACTGCGCTGCGGTACTGCTGAAAGTCCAGGAAACCCTCGACTACCCTGCTGCCGCCAAAGACGCCGAGCTGTTGGAAAAGCTCCAGGCCGTGCTTGAAAACCGCAGCCCGAAAGCTCCTCCGCAAGTGCTGGTCGATAACGTGCAGCCGTTGCCACGTCTGTGGCTGGCCAGTGTCGAATTCAGCGCCTTCGAACCGCGCAACGGCAAGATGCAGCGCTACATTCAGCATCGCGCGGCGTTGTCGTTCAGTTATCTGGATGAGTACGTCAGCGGGCAGAAGAACAGCGACATCCTGATTCGTCAGGAAACCCAGACGCTGCGGATAAAACGCCACCCGGAAGTCGAACAGTCCTACCGTGAACAGTTAAGAATCCTCGGCTTTCGCATCGCCACGCGGCAGAGCAAAGCGCTGCCGGAGAGCGCGGGCGAGCTGTACGAAATGGTCAACGACAGCGCGTGGCTGACATTTACCCTTAACGATCTGCCGAAACTGCGAACGCAGGGCTGGGAATTGCAGATCGATGAAGAGTTCGGCTTTGACCTGACCGCCGTGGATGACTGGTACGCCACGGTCGAGCAGGCGCCGGAACGTGACTGGTTTGATCTGGAGCTGGGGATCATCGTCAACGGTGAGCGCCTGAGCCTGCTGCCTATTCTGCTCAACCTGATGCGCTCGCATGCGGAGATTCTCAATCCGGAACGCCTTGCGCGCCGTCGCGATGACGAGCTGATTCTGGTCAACGTCCCGCAACGCAACATTGAGCATGGGCCGCTGCAAGTGGCTTTGCCGTTGGGCCGGTTGAAGCCGGTATTGATGACGCTCGGCGAGTTCTATTTGCAGGAGCCGGGCGAAACCACCCTGCGCCTGAGCAAGGTGGACGCTACGCGACTCAACTCGCTGGAAGGTATTCCATTACTGTGGGAGGGCGGCGAGCAGATCCGCACGTTCGCTCAACGCCTGCGCGACATTCGGGATTTCAGCGTTGAAGCGCCGGAAGGCTTGAATGCGACACTGCGCCCGTATCAGCTCGAAGGCTTGAGCTGGATGCAATCGCTGCGACAACTGGAAGTCGGCGGGATTCTCGCGGACGACATGGGTTTGGGTAAAACCCTACAGACCCTGGCGCATATTCTCAGTGAGAAAATCGCCGGTCGCCTCGATCGCCCGTGCATGGTGGTGATGCCGACCAGCCTGATTCCGAACTGGCTCGACGAGGCGGCGCACTTCACCCCGCAGCTGAAAGTGGTTGCGCTGTACGGCGCCACGCGCAAGAAGCACTTCGACAATCTGGCGGATTACGACCTGATCCTCACCACCTACGCGCTGCTGCCCAAGGACGTCGAACGTCTGGCCAAGCAACCGCTGCACGTGTTGGTGCTGGATGAAGCGCAGTACATCAAAAATCCGAACAGCAAAGCCGCTCAAGCCGCACGCGAGCTCAATGCACGTCAACGCTTGTGCTTGAGTGGTACGCCGCTGGAAAACCATCTGGGCGAGTTATGGTCACTGTTTCACTTCCTGCTGCCGGGCTGGCTCGGCGACGTGAAAAGCTTCAACGCCGATTACCGCGTGCCGATTGAAAAGCGCGGCAGTGAAGTCAGACTTCAGCACCTCAACGGTCGAATAAAACCGTTCCTACTGCGTCGCACCAAAGAGCAGGTGGCCACCGAGCTGCCGCCGAAAACCGAGATCATCCACTGGGTCGATCTCAACGAAGCACAGCGCGATGTGTATGAAACCATGCGCTTGGCGATGGACAAGAAAGTCCGCGACGAGATCACCCGCAAAGGCGTCGCGCGCAGTCAGATCATCATTCTTGAGGCGCTGCTCAAGCTGCGTCAGGTCTGCTGCGATCTGCGTCTGGTCAACGACGCCACCCTGCCCGCTCGCGGCAGCACCTCGGGCAAGCTCGACAGCCTGATGGAAATGCTCGAGGAGTTGTTCGAGGAAGGCCGGCGGATCCTGCTGTTTTCACAGTTCACTTCGATGCTGTCATTGATCGAAGACGAGCTGAAAAAACGCAATGTCGCCTATGCGCTACTGACCGGCCAGACCCGCGATCGGCGTACGCCGGTGAAGGAATTCCAGAGTGGCAAGCGTCAGATATTTCTGATCAGTCTGAAGGCTGGTGGCGTGGGCTTGAACCTGACGGAAGCGGATACGGTGATTCACTACGACCCGTGTTGGAACCCGGCGACCGAGAAGCAGGCGACGGATAGGGCGTACCGGATTGGTCAGGAGAAACCGGTGTTCGTTTACAAGATGATTGCTCGGGGCACGGTGGAAGAGAAGATTCAGCACCTGCAAAAGGAAAAATCCGACTTGGCGGCAGGCGTGCTGGATGGGCGCAAGGCCGGGGACTGGAAGTTGCAGAGTGATGACATTGAAGCGTTGTTTGCGCCGTTGCCGGACAAGCTCGATAAGCGTTGAAATCTTTTTCGTCTGGTAAATAGCTTTCGCGAGCAGGCTCGCTCCCACACTTGATCTGTGGCATTCACCAATCCAGTGTTCACAGGGATTTTGTGAATCACACAAATCTAATGTGGGAGCGAGCCTGCTCGCGAATGGCTTACCTCGGTATAACGGTTAAACCCAGGCTCAATCCTTGGAAACCGGCAATGGTGCAAACAGCGCCTCAATGTCACTCTGCTCCAGCTTCCAGCCACCTGTCGTCCCGCCCTCAAGCACCGCCCCGGCCAACGCCGCTTTCTCCTGCTGCAGCGCCTGTATTTTTTCCTCTACCGTGCCACGAGCAATCAGCTTGTAAACGAACACCGGGTTGTTTTGCCCGATTCGATACGCACGATCGGTGGCCTGGTTCTCCACCGCCGGGATCCACCAAGGGTCGAAGTGAATCACCGTGTCCGCAGCGGTCAGGTTCAAACCGGTACCCCCCGCCTTCAGACTGATCAGAAACGGCGGCACCTTGCCGCCCTGAAAGTCCTTCACCGGCGTGCGTCGATCCGTGGTGTCACCGGTCAGCAGCGAATAAGCAATGTCACGTTGCTGCAATTCTTCCTCGATCAAAGCGAGCATCGAGGTGAACTGCGAAAAAAGCAGGATCCTGCGACCTTCGCCGAGCAACTCTTCGAGCATCTCCATCAGGCTGACCAACTTGCCACTGCCGGAGCGCAGCGCCTTCGCTGTCATCGGCATGTTGATCAGGCGCAGGTCGCAACAGACCTGCCGCAGCTTGAGCAAGGCATCAAGACTGATGATCTGACTGCGCGCCACGCCACTGCGGGCAATTTCGTCGCGGACTTTTTTGTCCATCGCCACGCGAACGGTTTCATAGACGTCGCGTTGGCCGTCGCTGAGATCAACCCAATGGACAATCTCGGTTTTCGGTGGCAACTCGGTGGCCACCTGATCTTTCTTGCGGCGCAGCAAAAAAGGTTTTATCCGCGCCGTCAGGTGCTGCATGCGCTGAACATTGCCGTGCTTCTCGATTGGCGTGCGGTAATCGCGATTGAAGGATTTGCTGTCGCCGAGCCAACCGGGCATGAGGAAATGAAACTGCGACCAAAGCTCACCCAAGTGGTTTTCCAATGGCGTGCCGCTCAGGCACAAGCGCTGGCGGGCCTGCAGGTCACGGGCTGCTTGCGCCGCTTTGCTGATCGGGTTTTTGATGTTCTGCGCTTCGTCGAGAATTAGTACGCTCCACAGCTGCGGCTGCAAGGTCTGCAAATCCCTTGGCAGCAACGCGTAAGTGGTCAGCACCAGATCGTACTCAGCCAGATTAGCGAAATCCTTTTGCCGGCCCGTGCCGTGCAGCGCCAATACTTTCAACTGGGGGGTGAAACGCTCGGCCTCGTCGAGCCAGTTGGGAATAAGGCTGGTCGGCATCACCGCCAGAGCCGGACAATCAAGGCGACCGGCGTGTTTTTCCGTGAGCAGATGCGCCAAGGTTTGCAGCGTTTTGCCCAGCCCCATGTCATCGCCCAGAATGCCGCCGACCTCAAGCTCACGCAGGGTCTGCATCCAGTTCAGGCCTTCGAGCTGATACGGGCGCAGTTGCGCGTTAAGGCCGGCCGGCGCAGCGACCTGGGTGTGACTGGAATTCTGCAAGCGCTTGGCGAAGGTGCGCAGCCGTTCGCCCCCCTGCCAATCCAGCGGCACGCCATCGAGCATACTCAAGCGCGCGGCGTCCGGAACACTCAAGCGCAGTGCATCGCCCTGATGACCGCCCAGGTACAACTCGCCCAGCGTGGCCATCAGCGGTTTGACCCGACTCAGCGGCAGCGCGACCTTGGCACCCGAAGGGTCGCCAAAACCGCTGGGCTTGAGTTCGATCAGGAGTTTTTCGTCATCGCTGCGTTGTGCCAGATTGACCGGGTCAAGCAAGCGCGGCTGGGTGCGCAACAAGTGCAGAAGGATCGGCAGCAAGCTGTAGCGCTGGCCATTGACGACGATACCCAACTGCAAATCAAACCACTGATGCCCAGCCTCTTCTTCGACCTCGGCGTACCACTGCTCAACCGGTTGCACATTGAAATGAAAGCCGGGACTCATCTCCACTTCCCAGTTCGAGGCGCGCAACGTGGCAAGCCCTTCGTGCATAAACCCGAGCCAGGCGGAATCATCCGGCAACGTGAACATCTCGCCGGGACGATCCAGCGAGCTCTTGCGCGTGGCTTTTTTAAAGCCGAGCTTTTGCAGGATCTGGCGCAGTTTCTTTTCCAGCGCAGGCTGGCGTTGAATGCGCTGGGTTTCGGTACCGTTGAGGATCATTACTTCCGGGTTGCGATCCACCGTCGGCTGGCCGTTGTAGGTAAACACCAGTGCGGCGCGGTGCTCAAGAATGTATTCCCAGCGCGAGCGCTCCCGACCACTGACGAGGGTGAGTTGCGGCTGCGGAAGTACGTCGTCGATGACTCGTTCGGTCAATTGGTGGGGCGGCGGGATTCTCGTCGCGGCGCTCATGCGATGGCTGAACTGCATGGCCTGACGCGCCGGAATGTCCGGCGCCAGAGTCAAATGGCTGGCCAGTTTTTCTTCCAGTTCATTGAACAGAGGGCCAATCTGCCGCTGTTCACGATCCAGATAGTAAAGCGGCTCCAGCGCCAGCACAGTTTCCTGCGCAGCCTCGGCACTGCTCCACTGCGCACGGAACCCGCCGTCGGTCTGCTCGGCCCAAGCGAACTGACCGATACGTTTCGCGCCCGCCACCAACGGTCGCAGATCCTCGAAGTCGAGGAACAGCCGCGAGGTGCGCAGGAGCATTTCCAGCAGTTCGGCGCCGCTGCTGCCTTCCAGCGGATAGCCGCTGTAATAGGCGTGATGGGAATGCATGGCAACCAGCAGCCTCGCAACGCGCAGATCCAGCTCGGTGAGGTAGCCGGGCTGACGCATGAGCATTTCCGCCAGCGAATACATCGGTTTGACTTCGCGTAACTCGCCGCTCTTGAGCTGGGAAACCTTGAAAATATCGAGCAGCCACTTGCCGCTCACAGGCGTTGGCTTGAGCTTGTAAAACAGGCGTGTGCCTGCGGTTTGCGCGCCTTCTTCAGCGGGTTTGGCCGGCACGGGAATGGTTGAAAGCCAATGCTCCAGCGCCCGCCCCAAAGGGATCTGTGCGTCACTTTCAGACGCATCATCAGCACTGCCCTGCAGGTGATAGAGCACCGCAGCGCAGTGCTTGCAGTCGATTACGACAGGACAGCTGCACAGGCAACGCAAGTTGACCGAACCCGACCGATCTTCGGACAGGTAAATGCTTTGTTCATATGCCTGATTTTCCGAGCCGACGCAGAACGCTTCGATTTTTCTGTCATTGATTTCGATGATCTCTACCCGGTCCTCGGCGGCATAAGCGCGAGCCTTGGCCAGCGCCTTGCTACTGAATGCCTGAGTCCAGGTCAACGACTTGAGCCGTTCGATGAGAATGCTCATGGGCAGTCCTTCAGCCGGCCAACACCCGCGCCAATGCCGATTTCACCTTACCCATGCCGTCATGCAGCGCCTGCTCGATCTCGGCCATGGTGATCACTTCCGTGGTCTTGCCCGCTGCCGGGTTCACCACCAGCGCCAGACAGGCGTAATCCAGATCCAGCTCGCGGGCCAGTGCCGCTTCCGGCATGCCGGTCATGCCGACGATGTCGCAGCCATCACGTTCCAGACGCACGATCTCGGCGACCGTTTCCAGACGCGGGCCCTGAGTGCAGGCATATACGCCCTGATCGCTGTACTCGCAACCTTCGGCAGCCACCGCGGCGATCAATTGCTGACGCAATGGCTCGCTGTAGGGAAAGCTGAAGTCGATGTGGGTGACATGCTCCAGATCATCGGCGAAAAAGGTGTGCTCGCGCCCGCTGGTGTAGTCGACGATCTGGTGCGGAACGCAGAAATGACCGGTGCCCATCGCTGGGTGAATACCGCCCACCGCGTTAACGGCAATGATCGCTTCGGCACCGGCCTGCTTCAACGCCCACAGGTTGGCGCGGTAGTTGACCTTGTGCGGCGGGAAACGATGCGGGTGGCCGTGACGGGCGAGAAACAGCACTTCCTTGCCGGCGTATTCGCCAATCTGCACGTCGGCCGATGGCGCGCCGTAGGGCGTGTCCACTGCCAGCGATTGGCGAATGGTCAGGCCTTCGAGCTGGGTCAGGCCGGTGCCGCCGATGATTGCGTAAACCGTCATAGCGAAACATCCTTAATCGATCAGTTGAGCGTCTTTGAGCGCGCCGATGGCGGTGAGCCAGCGCGGATCCTGGCGATATTCGGTGCTGGCAATGGCCTGACCGCGCATGCGGGCGATTCGGGCCGATGGCTTGACCTTCATGCGTTGTGCGGCGCTCAGGGCCAGTGCGGCAGCGGCGCGGTCGTTGCACACCAGGCCCATGTCGCAACCGGCAGTCAGTGCGGCTTCGATGCGACTCGCGGCGTCGCCGACCACGTGGGCACCGGCCATCGACAGGTCGTCGCTGAAGATCACGCCGTCGAACTGCAATTCGCCGCGCAGGATGTCCTGCAACCAGCGGCGGGAGAAGCCGGCCGGTTGTGAATCCACCTGCGGATAGATGACGTGGGCCGGCATGATCGCGGCCAGTTGCTTGCTGAGTTTGGCGAAGGGCACGAGGTCGTTGGCGCGGATCTCGTCGAGGCTGCGTTCGTCGTTCGGGATCGCCACGTGGGAATCCGCTTCCGCCCAGCCGTGGCCGGGGAAGTGCTTGCCGGTCGCAGCCATGCCAGCGCTGTTCATCCCGCGAATAAATGCGCCGGCGAGCAACGCCGCGCGCTCGGGATCACCTTCGAACGAACGGGTGCCGACCACGGCGCTGCGCTGATAATCGAGAGCGAGCACCGGAGCGAAGCTCAGGTCGAGACCGACCGCCAGCACTTCGGTAGCCATGATCCAGCCGCATTGCTCAGCCAGATACTCAGCGTTCGGGTTATCGGCGATCGCGCGCATGGCCGGCAGCCGCACGAAGCCCTGACGAAGGCGCTGCACGCGGCCACCCTCTTGATCCACCGCCAGCAGCAGATCCGGACGAATTGCGCGAATCGAGGCGCTGAGCTCACGCACTTGGCGCGAATGCTCGATGTTGCGCGCGAAAATGATCAGGCCGCCCACTTCGGGCTGACGCAACAATTGGCGATCTTCGGCCGTCAGCCAGGTACCGGCGACGTCCACCATCAACGAGCCTTGCAGGCCAGCAGTCATAGAAATTCCTTGAAAACGAAAAACCCGACCCACAGTAAATCGCTACCGTGAGCAGTGCTCGGCAGGTCGGCAATTTCTATGGATTTCGGATTCAGAACGAGAGTCGGCATGGGCGGCTAGCTTAGCGGATACAAGCTGCCGCGCCCACCCGTGTGCGGTTAAACCTTGGCGGCGACCGGCGTAGATTTGCTGCGCGGACGCAGTTGCGCGGTGGCCATCGCGGCGTCGGTGACGCCGGTTTCGGCGCGCATGCCCGCAGCGAGGAACGGCACCATCAGGCGCATCACTTGCTCGATGGAGGTGTTGACGCCGAAATCGGTCTCGGCGATCGCGCGCAACGCCTTGATGCCGGACATGCTGAACGCCGCAGCGCCGAGCATGAAGTGCACACGCCAGAACAGTTCGATCGGCGGAATGCGTGGTGCGGCTTCGTTGACCAGCAACATGTAGCGACGGAAAACCTTGCCGTACATGTCTTCCAGATAACGGCGCAAGTGGCCCTGGCTCTGGCTGAACGCGAGGCCGAGCAAGCGCATGAAAATCGACAGATCGTTGCCGCTGCGTGGTTGCACCACAAGGGCCTGTTCGACGAGGATTTCCAATAGTTCTTCGAGGGTCGGTTTGTTTTCAGGCTTGGCCTGACGCCGCTCCAGCTCTTTATCGAGGCTGATGCAGAACGGCCCGAGGAAGCGCGAGAAAACCGCCTGAATCAGCGCTTTTTTTGAGCCGAAGTGATAGTTCACCGCTGCCAGGTTGACGCCGGCCTTGCTGGTGATTAAACGCAATGAGGTTTCAGCGAAACCTTTCTCCGCGAACAACTGCTCGGCAGCATCAAGAATGCGTTCAACGGTTTCCGACTGGGCCATGGCTACTCCGCCTGACAAACACTTGTTTGAAACATACGTTTCAGCCTGTGCCTTGTCAAGCCTGCCGGTTCGTTTTGGGAATGGTCGGTCAGCTATTTAACCACACAAGACCGATGCATTAATAAGCAAGGCTGCCGACCGTCTGGCGGCCGGCAAAAAAACGGGCATTGCCAAGGGCGATTCACTGTATATAATCCCAGTCACTG
>Ga0163162_10004481_pt1 | contig 13458 bp, 16 predicted proteins | sample S55metaG_FD_115310 | JGI IMG/M metagenome (GOLD analysis project Ga0163162, IMG submission 115310) | Switchgrass rhizosphere microbial communities from Kellogg Biological Station, Michigan, USA - S5-5 metaG | ecosystem: Host-associated > Plants > Roots > Rhizosphere > Soil | place: USA...
CCTCGAACTCTTCCTCTTCTTCGAGCTCGCGGGTCACGCTCTTCCTGGCCTGCGCACGACCGCCGCATGCGACCAACAACGTCACTGCCGTTGCAAGGCCGAATAAAATGCAGAGCACGAACCGGGTGATGCCGCCGAGCGGCGTGCCGAACACCATCGCCGGCAGCCGCAGTACCGCATCGCCGGCGACGCCGCCGAGCCCCGTTGGCAATGGCCAGGATCCGATGTGCGGCAGCGTCGAGGCAAACGCTGCCCCGAGGAACGTGGCAAGGATCCAGAACAGGCTGCGCCATTTCTCGCCGAATGTTTTGTGCGACAGCAGCCGCCACCCGAGCAGCGCCTCAGGAACCAGTAGCAGTATCGCCGCCAGGCCGAGCAGCTGCATTGCCAGGTCGGAAAAAATCGCACCCGGATAGCCGAGCAGATTGTGGATCGGCTTTTGCGTCGCGTGACTGAGCGAGGGGTCCTGCACCGACCAGGTCGCAAGCGCCAAAGCGCCGAGCAATGCCAGCGTGATCAAGGCAAGCCCGGCGAGCTCGCTCAACCGGCGCCGGATGATCTCGCGAAAATGCTCAGAGACGAAGGCGATGACGTCGAGGCTGCGATCTGCTGCTCGCATGCTTTTACATCCTTATCCGAGCACGGCGACGAGGCGGTGCAGCGCCTCCGCCGTAGCCGTCTTGTCTTGCACCATGGCGACGCGGATATAGTCCGCGCCAGGATTGCTGCCGTCGGCTTGCTCGCGCGCGAGATAACGCCCCGGGACCACGCGGACGCCGGCTTCGGCCCACAACCTTTTTGTCGCGATCTCACTGCCGCCCTGCTTCGACACATCGAGCCACAGGAAAAAGCCACCGGCCGGGCGTTCGTAGCCGTAGCGGCTGCCGATGATCTGGTCGGCGAGATCGAACTTCTCCGAATAAAGTTTTCGGTTCTCTTTCACATGCGCTTCGTCCTGGTAGGCGGCAATCGCGACATATTGGGCGGGCGTCGGCACCTGCGGCGCAGCGACGTTGCGCAGCTCGAGATAGGAGCCGAGAAATCGCCGATCGCCAGCCGCAAACCCGACACGCATGCCGGGTAGGTTCGAGCGCTTGGACAGCGAGTGAAACACCACAACATTTGCGAAGTCGGGAGCCGCCGCCTCGAGCATGCCCGGCGGCGCGTTTTTGTTGTAGATTTCGCAATAACACTCGTCTGAGAAAACGAGGAAGCCGAATCGGCGCGCAAGCTTAACCAGCCTATCGAGATACTTACGATCAGCGACCGCGCCCTGCGGGTTTGAGGGCGACGCGATGTAGAATGCAACGGTGCGCGCAAGCAGCGCGTCGTCGAGAGCGCCGAGATCGGGCAGGAAGCCGGTTGCGCGCGTCGCCGGTAGATAGACCGGCTCACAGTCGGCGGCGAGCGCGCCGGCGGAATAGGCGCCATAAAACGGATTGGGAATGAGGACGGCAGGTTTGCCAGCGCGGCGAGTCACCCAGCGCTTGGCGGCGATAGCCCCGAGGAACAGTCCTTCGCGTGTGCCGTTAAGCACCAACACTTCAGTTTCCGGGTCGATGGGCCGCGCAAGCATGTAGCGGTTGTTCAGCCACACGGCGACCGCACGCCGGAACGGCTCGATGCCTTTGTTGGCGGGGTAGCGACCGAAATCGGCGATATGCGCGGCGAGCGCCGGGCCGACAAAGGACGGCACCGGATGCTGCGGCTCCCCCACCGACAGATTAATGACAGGCTTGCCCGGCTCGATATCGGCGATCAGGTCGGTGAGCCGCACGAAAGGAGAGCGGGACTCGACCGTCGGAGCGGTAAATGAAACAGGCTCACTCTTGGCGGTCATCATGGACATGCGGTTACAAGGCGGGGCCCCGGCCCGCCGTACGAGGGCCTCGATACAATAAATAGACCGAGGTTAAGACCCGATTAACCATCGGGAATTTCGGCTATTTTCGGCCCGAGAGCCGAAAAAGAGCCTCAAAAAGGGAGACCCCGGTCCTTTCGAACCGGGGCCTCGACGGAGGGGACGGTGCCGGGTTCCGCCCCGACCGCTAGGTCTATTGAACGACCTCGCCGTGCAACGCGAGATCGAGGCCTTCGCGCTCCACTTCTTCTGAGACGCGCAGGCCGATGACCGCATCGATGACCTTGAGCAGGACCAGCGACACGATCGCGTCGTAGACGATTACGATAGCGATGCCCTGGATCTGGTTGATCATCTGGGCAGCGTTGCCCTCGATCAGCCCGGCCGTACCACCGTACTCGGAGATCGCGAAGACGCCGGTGAGAAGCGCGCCGACGATTCCGCCGACACCGTGCACGCCGAAGCAGTCGAGCGCGTCGTCCGCACCGAGGATGCGCTTCAATCCGGTCACGCCCCAGTAGCAGAGCACGCCGGCGGCGACGCCGATTGCCATCGAACCGGCAGGTCCGACGAAGCCCGACGCCGGAGTGATGGCGACGAGCCCAGCGACAGCACCGGAGCAGATGCCGATGACTGTCGGTTTGCCGCGGCAAATCCATTCGACGAGCATCCAGGTGAAGCCCGCGACGGCAGTCGCAATTTGCGTCACGGTCATCGCCATGCCTGCTTGCATGCCCGCGGTGACGGCGGAACCGGCATTGAAGCCGAACCAACCGACCCAGAGCATTGAGGCTCCGATGAACGTGAGCACCATGTTGTGCGGCGGGCCCATGTCCTTGCGCTTGCCGAGACAGATTGCGCACATCAGGCCGGCGACACCGGCGTTGATATGCACGACCGTTCCGCCGGCGAAATCGAGGACCTTGAACACCGCATCGCTATTGCCGTTGGACATGAAGCCGTCGGAGCCCCACACCCAATGTGCGATCGGTGCGTAGACCAGGATCGCCCATAGGCCTATGAACCACAGCATCGCGGAAAATTTCATCCGTTCGGCGAAAGCGCCGGCAATCAGCGCCGGTGTGATGATGGCGAAAGTCATCTGGAAGCAGAGATAGACAGTCTCGGGAATTGTTACCGCCAGGCCGTTTGGCGTGCCGGTACCGTTGGAGATGTCACTCAGGATTCCCTGCAGGAACGCGCGCGACGTCCCGCCGATGAATGCCGAGCCGGATGTGAAGGCAAAACTGTAGGTGATGACCGCAAAGAGAATGGTGACAAGGCACGTCACGGCGAAGCTCGTCATTATGGTGTCGCCCACGTTCTTCTTGCGCACCATGCCGCCGTAGAAGAGACCGAGACCCGGTATCGTCATCATCAGCACGAGAGCCACCGATGTGAGCATCCATGCGGTGTCGCCCGAATTCGGCGTGCACTTCTCGAGCACGGCCTTCTTCGGATCGGGATCGTTGGCGCAGGCCGGCGGTGGCGCCGCCGGTGCGGCTGGCGCGGCCGCGGGTGCCTGCGTCTGAGCGTACGAGACGTCATACGACGGCACGCTCAAGAAGAGGCTAAGCAAGATCCCGAAAGCGAGAGCGAAGAGTCCCGCACGGGAGGATTTCATCAACGTCATGGTCTTACTCCTGTCCGTATTGTTTGCGGTGCGGGTTACTAGAGAGCCGCAGCGTCGGTCTCGCCGGTGCGGATGCGCACGGCGTTTTCCAGATTGAAGACGAAGATTTTTCCGTCGCCGATCTGTCCGGTCTTCGCGGCACCTGTGATGGCGCTGATGACCTTGTCGACTTGCTTGGTGTCTACTGCCACTTCGATCTTGATCTTGGGCAGAAAGCTCACCGCATATTCGGCCCCACGATAGATTTCCGTGTGCCCCTTCTGACGCCCGTACCCCTTGACCTCGCTGACGGTCAGCCCCTGCACGCCGATGGAGGTCAGAGCGTCACGGACCTCGTCGAGCTTGAAGGGTTTGATAATGGCCATGACGATTTTCATGGATTCGATCCCCGCTTGCGCCCGTTTGTTTCGTCACGCAGTGCGGGCGGGTTCACTGGGCTTCCGCCCACGAAGCTCGCTTCGCAGGCATAGCCGCAGGGATAGAATCAAACGCCGTGCCAGATGCTCGGCTAAGCCTTATGCTATTGATTTAATAAGAAGATTTTGTGAGTGCCTGTTCCAAGGGCGCTAGCGCCCCGCGCGGTCGCTTAAAGTCGCGCCACGCCCGGAAGAGCCTGCTTAAAAATTAGACAAGAAGAAATTTGACAGTTCCGCGCCGACTTCGGGAATCGGCGCGGAAACGATGCCGCTATTGGATCGCCTCGCCGTGCTGGCTGACGTCGAGGCCCATGACCTCGTCCTCCTGTTTCACGCGCAACGGAACGAGCGCGCTGATCACTTTCAGGATCACGAATGTCACCGCGCCCGACCACACCAATGTGACAGCGATGCCGTAGAGCTGGGCGACCACCTGATGCGGATTGCCTTCAAGCAGACCAGGAATTCCGCCCGGTGTCTCCGGACTTGCAGAGAGCGCGCCGACAGCGAATACGCCGGCGAGCAGTGTGCCGGTGAAGCCGCCTATGCCGTGCACACCGAACACGTCGAGCGAGTCGTCGTATCCGATCTTGCGTTTGAGCCAGGTGCAGGCCCAGAAGCAGATAGCGCCGGCAATGATTCCGATCAGCAGGCCCTGCATCGGCAGCACGAATCCGGATGCGGGCGTGATCGTGCCGAGACCGGCGATTGCACCGGAGATCATTCCAAGCACCGACGGCTTGCCGCGCGTCCACCATTCCAGCGCCATCCATGTGAACGCACCGGCGCTCGCGGCAAGATGCGTGGATACGATCGCCATTGCAGCGCGTGAGTTGGCGCCGAGCGCCGAGCCGCCGTTGAATCCGAACCAGCCGACCCATAGCAGGCCAGTGCCGATGACGGCCAGTGTCAGATCGTACGGGGCAAGGTTGTCACTGCCGTAGCCACGCCGAGCGCCGAGCACGTAAGCGGCAACCAGACCGGCGACGCCCGCATTGAGATGAACGACAGTGCCGCCGGCGAAATCGATCAAGCCATAGGTACCAAGGAACCCGCCGCCCCAAACCCAATGTGCAACGGGTACATAGACCAACAACAGCCAAAAGACGCAGAACAAAAGGAACGCTGCAAAACGCAGACGGTCGGCAACGGCGCCTGCGACCAACGCCACCGTGATGATGGCGAAAGTCATCTGGTAGATCATGAACAGACTCTCGGGGATCGTCTTGGCGAGCGGCGATACTGCATCGAGCGTGACGCCGTTGAGAAAAATGCGATCGAGCGTGCCGATGAATGCACCCTCACCGGTGAAGGCCAGCGTGTAGCCGATGACCGCCCACACGATCGAAATCAGAAAGGTTGCCGCGAGACTTTGCGCCATCGTGGCGAGCACATTTTTCTTGCGCACCATGCCGGCGTAGAACAGGGCAAGGCCCGGGATCGTCATCATGAGCACGAGGCCGGTCGCGCCGATCATCCAGGCGGTGTCGGCGGCATCGATCTTTGAACCTTGCGCAAAAGCCGGCGTTGTGGCGGCGATGATGATCGCGGCCGGAGCGAGGCGCAGGAACGCCTGTTTCATAATCATCTCCCCAATGTCATCTTTGATTTCTAAAGCGCGTCGACGTCGGTTTCTCCGGTGCGGATTCGCACCGCCTGCTCGATCGGAGTGACGAAAATCTTTCCGTCGCCGATCTGCCCGGTTCGTGCCGCTGCCTGGAGCTGTTCCATCACCTGATCGAGCTGTTCGCTGGCGACGGCGACTTCGAGGCGCAGCTTGGGAAGAAAGTTCACCGCGTATTCGGCACCGCGATAAATCTCGGTGTGCCCCTTTTGCCGCCCGTAACCTTTCACCTCGGACACGGTCATGCCGTGTATGCCGATGCGCGTAAGGGCGTCGCGCACTTCATCGAGCTTGAAGGGCTTTATGACGGCGATGACGAGCTTCATGGCCTGGCTTCCCCCGGCGCGCCTGTGGGCGCAGTTCTTGATTTGCTCACGACCCACCGATCCGGTGGAAATGAATCACGAGCGCGAAAGCCCGCTCCAGTCAGAACCGGCTCAAGCTTGTTGCGTAGGCTAACGGCAGGCGGCCTAAAGATTAAGCGTAAGTTGCTGTACCCACAGGCAGACGCCCATATCGCAGGCAAACTAGGGCAGTATTACTGCCGGATCTGTGGAGGCGGGACCGCCAGACCACGTTCGGCAATAAGCCCAGGCAGCAAGCCGCTCACCTGTCGCGCCGTCATTCCCGGCTTGATGCGCTCGTCGTAGAGCAATGTCAGCAGCGACCGGTCATAGACCGAGAGGTACCCGACCATCCGTTTCTGATTGAGCGTGGTCCAGGGATTGCGCTGGTCGTGGTTCGACAACCCAAACGCGTGAAGCAATTCGTGGTAGGCGCAATCAAGGAAAACGTCGTCGCCTTTGTCTACAATAATGAATGATACCGAGCGTACGATTGCTCCATCGGCGGCCGATTTGACGCTGGTCATGCACTGCGGATCGGTGCGAGCGACGAAGGTCCTCGCGACTTTGGCGCCAAACGCAAGCCGCAGCGCTGATTGAAAGTCCTTTTCGTCGATAAGCCGCAATTCCACATCCGCCTCGGTGGCCGAGGTTTCCCTGATCTGGAGGTTTGGCACCTCGCGTGCGTAGTCGGCAATGACTCGCGACATCGCGATCATCCGATCAACACTGCCCCCGCCGAAAACACGTACATGGATCGGATGGTCGAAACGGCGGATACCCCGCGGCCGGGCGCCGATGCGCAAGTCGGAGCCAAAGGCGAGCGCAAGAAAACCCCGCTCAAGTTCGGCTGCTGTGAAACTGGTGTATTGCGGCGGAGCATCCTGCGGAGCGCCGGCCGGTGCCGGCTGCCTATCCGATGCGGCGAAAGCGGACGCTGACACCGCGACCAAAGTTACGCAGATCGTGATCGAGCGCCACATTGTCCGCTTCAGGTCTCCCGCCGCTGGCGTACCAGCCCTTCCTGCGCGACCGAAGCGACCAGCGTCCCGTCGCGCTTGAATATAAGACCGCGCGCATAACCGCGCGAGCCGTGCAGGTTCGGGGAGTCTTGTGCGTAAAGCAGCCAGTCGTCGGCGCGGAACGGCCGATGCAGCCACAACGCGTGGTCAAGGCTGGCGGCCATGAATTCCTTTTCAAACAACGTGCGACCATGCGGTGCGAGCGCAGTATCAAGCAGCATCATGTCGGACGCATAAGCCAGCACGCACTGATGGATGGCGGGAAGGTCCGGCAGCTTGCCGGTGGTGCGGATCCAAATATTGAACTGACCACCGGGAATTTTCTTGCCGAGGTACCGCTCGAACTCAACCGGTCGCAGTTCGATCGGCCGCTCACGTTCGTAGTATCGCCGCACCGGATCCGGCATCGTCGGCAACAGCTTCTCGCGCATATCGGCATCGCTTGGCAACTTTTCCGGCGGCGGCACGTCCGGCATCTTGGCCTGATGATTGAGGCCGGGCTCGTCGGTGTGAAATGACACCGCCATGGAAAAAATCGGATGACCGTGCTGGCGCGCCGTGACGCGGCGCGTCGTGAAACTCTTGCCGTCACGGATACGATCGACGTCATAGATGATCGGAACTTTTGGATCGCCCGGCAGCAGGAAGTACGCGTGCATCGAGTGGGGCGGCCGGCTGGCATCAACCGTGCGAACGGCTGCGACGAGAGCTTGCCCGATCACCTGACCACCAAAAACCCGCTGCCAGCCGACCTGCGGCGAGCGGCCGCGGAACAGGTTCACTTCGAGCGGTTCGAGGTCGAGGATACTGAGCAGGTCTTGTACGGCGGACGACATGAGAGAGCCCGAAATGGTCAAAGGGTGTCCTCAACCTGCTATGCTGCGGCTGGATTTACAAGGAATGCACGATGAATAAGCGCCAAGGCCATCAGGCCGAAGTTGCGATTGGCGGAGCTGGTTTTGCCGGTTTGGCGCTCGCAATCGCGCTGCGGCAGGGGTTGGGCGATCCATTCACGGTGACGGTTGCCGACCCGGCGCTGGCGCATGCCCGCTCGAAGGATCCGCGTGCTTCCGCAATCGCTGCTGCCGCCCGCCGCCTGTTCGAGGCCATCGGGGTGTGGGGCGCGGTGACGGATCATGCGCAACCGATCCTCGACATGGTCGTCACGGACTCAAAGCTAGATAATGCGGTGCGCCCGACGTTTCTGACATTCGGTGGCGAGGTGGAAGAAGGCGAACCTTTCGCGCATATGATCGAGAATCGTTATCTAGTTGACGCTCTTGCGGAAAAAGCAAAATCGCTCGGCGTTGAACTGCGAGCCACGCCAGTTGCGGGTTTTGCCGCCAACGCAAATTCGACCGACGTGCAGTTTGCCGACGGCGAAACCATCACGGCGCGCCTTCTGGTCGGCGCCGACGGCGCGCGCTCCCTGATCCGCGAGCAGGCCGGTATCGCCACGCATGGGTGGAACTACGATCAGTCCGCAATCGTCACGACGGTTGCGCATGAGCGCGGGCACAATGGCCGTGCCGAGGAGCACTTTTTGCCGGCGGGACCTTTCGCGATCCTGCCGCTCACAGGCAGGCGTTGCTCGATCGTTTGGACCGAGACCTCCGGCGAAGCCGAGCGCATTGTGGCGCTAGCGGACGATGAATTTTACGCTGAGCTCGAAAAACGCTTCGGCCTGCAGCTCGGCGACATTGAAATTGTCGGGCCGCGGCGTGCGTTTCCGCTCGGCCTGTTCACAGCGCGCACATTCATCGGCGAGCGGCTGGCATTGGTCGGGGATGCCGCTCACATCATCCATCCCATCGCGGGGCAGGGACTCAATATGGGCCTGCGCGACGTTGCGGCGCTTGCCGAAACCATCGCCGACGCGGCGCGCCTCGGGCTCGATCCAGGCGGACCCGAAGTGCTCGAGCGATATCAACGCTGGCGGCGTTTCGACACCATGACCATGGGCGTTGCGACCGACGGCTTGAACCGGTTGTTTTCGAACCATTCGGATGCGCTGCGTCTTGTCCGCGACATCGGCCTTGGATTGGTCGAGCGGATGCCGATGCTCAAGCGAATGTTCATTCGCGAAGCGGCGGGAGTTACCGGCGACGTACCGAAACTGCTGAAGGGTGAGGCGCTCTAATCGAGCAGCCGCCGTACGATCGCATCGATATGGACGCGAGCACAGTCGATCATCGGAAATCCGGCATTGCCGTCAGTGAACACGTTCGACAGGTCAGTGCCTGCGATCAGCACCGACTGCGCACCGTCGCGCGACACAAACTCCCGGGCGATCTTGCGCAATTCATCGGCTTTTGCGTCCGACCCGCGACCGTCGACGAATTCTTTGTAGAGTTCGTGGATCCTTTCGATCCGAGCCCCATCCGGCATGACCGTTTCAATGCCTTCGAGGCAGCCAAACATGCGGTTTTCGATGGTAAAACGAGTTCCGAGCAAACCCACGCGCCGCAAGCCCCGTGCATCCAGCGCTTGACGAACGTCCGTGAGCATATTGATCAAGGGCAATCGCTATAATGCGGTAAGTTCACCTGCGCAAATGTGAGCGGTGGCGGCAACGATGGCGGTGAATTCGGCACCACCCGCCGCCATATCTGCGATCATGCCAGAGAAATAGCGCGCGAGACCGTCGAAGTCCTTGGCGTTCACTGCGGCGTAGACGCGCTCAATCTCCGCATGAGCGATCAGAATCCGCAGCGAACGCCCTTGCCGCTCATGCGCCGCAACCAGCTCCCGGTAATAATGAACGGTTGCACCGGGACCGAGCCCGCCAACGAGTCCGAGACATCGACCGGGTTTGCGGAGCGTGCTCACGACAGCGGAACGCTGCCGACCTGATCCTTGAACGCCTGGCGCGACGAAATTGCGCCGTACCAGCGATCGAGATTCGGCATCGGCGGACGATGCGGCACCAGCTGCACGAAGCGGTAGCACATGATGCCAACCGGGATGTCACCGTAGGAAAACGACGGCCCGGCAACATATTGGGTTTTGCCCAATTGCGCGTCGAGGATCTTCATCGCGGCGGTGGTTTTGTCCTGCGACGTCTTGATTGCTTCCATGTCGCGCTTTTCGGCCGGCGTGCGGATGAGACCCCAGAATGCGTGGAAAATCGCGGGCCCGACGACTGACAACTGCCAGTCCATCCATTGGCTTGCTACTGCGCGTTGCTTTGGATCCTTCGGCTCGAGCACGCCGCTTTTGTCGTGCTTACCGGCTAGATAGCGCACGACCGAATTCGACTCCCACAGAAGGAAGCCATCCTCCTCCTCGAGCGTCGGTACGAGGCCGTTTGGATTCATCGCAAGATAGGGTGCTTCCTTGTTCTTGCCGAAGGGGCCGCCGATATCGATGCGCTGATGCTCAAGCTTGAGTTCGCCAACCGCCCACATCGCCTTTTGCACGTTCGACGATGTATTGCGGCCCCAGATTTTGATCATTCGATTCTCTCCCTGACTCGTGTCCTCTCATGGCATCGCCGGGACAAGCCCGGCGATGATCTACGTGAAATTCGCTGTCCTCGTCTATTCCAGACGCCGTGCTTCTTCCGGCAGCATGATCGGGATTCCGTCGCGGATCGGGTAGGCGAGCTTAGCCTTACGCGAGATCAGCTCCTGCTTTTCGGCATCATATTCGAGCGGCCCTTTGGTGATCGGGCACACCAGGATTTCGAGCAATTTCGGGTCGACGCTTCCTGGTGGCCGTTCGGTCGGAGGGACGGTGGACATGCTAGCTCCAGCGGTTGCCGCAACATGATAGTCCGTCATGACCCGGCTTGTCTGCCCGGGTGAACGAGACCATAACAGTGTTACTGCAGCTGCGGCTCGCCTTCGGTGTTTTTCTTGGCGAGTTCGATCTCTGTAATAGCGATCAGGACTTCGGCCCGAGTCTTGAGGTCAGGCGCTTCCAGTAAAGCTTGCTTTTCTGCGGTGCCGTAGGGCGACATCATCGCCAGCGCATTCACCAGCGCCTCGTTGGGGGCACGTTCGATACCTTCCCAGTCGGCCTTGAGGTCGTTGGCCTTAAGAAAATCCGTGAGTGCTGCGAGCAGGGCGGTACGGTCGACCGCATTCTCACCCTTGCGCGCAATGAAATCATCGGCGAACGGTGCATAAGTGACACGGCACTGCCGGTACGGTGTAGCAACCTTGGGCTCTTCCTCGATGCGGAATCGCGCAACACCGGTGAGCTCAATCAGATAACGGCCGTCGCCGCTTTCTGCGAGCTGGGTGATGCGGCCGACGCAGCCGATCTTGTACAATGACGGCTTGTCCGAGCTGGCGTTCGCAGCGTCGGGCTGGATCATGCCGATCAGCCGGTGGCCGTCGCGCAAGGCGTCGTCGACCATGGCGAGGTAACGTGGCTCGAAGATGTTGAGTGGCATTTGCCCGCGTGGCAGCAACAGCGCGCCTGGCAGCGGAAATACCGGGATCACTCCCGGCATTTCAATTGGACCGCGATATTGCGCATTCATCGGCATCTTCGTTTTACTCCGCCGCCCGGTGCCGTCGCCGGGACGAGACGATTACGAGTCACGAAAACAAAATCGATGATAACCGCTTGCGCCCTTCGATCGTTGCCGGCTCGGTCGCACCCCAGGCTTCAAAGAACTGGACGAGCTGCTTGCGCGCGCCGTCGTCGTTCCATTTACGGTCGCGTTTGACGATTTCAATAAGATGCTTGACCGCATCCTCACGCTTGCCTTTCGCGTTGAGCGCGACGGCCAAATCGAATCTTGCCTGGTGGTTGAGCGGATCGGCCGAAACTTTTTCTTCCAGCTCCGCGATCGGTCCGAGCGATTTCGCCTGCTCGGCTATTTCAAGTGCGGCGCGCGCGGCTGCGACAGCCGCTTCATTCTGTTTCGCTTCAGGAACGAGCGCGAGAGTCTGCTTTGCCTGCTCCAGCGCAGCGGTTTCAACGTAGCAGCGCGCGAGACCAGCAAGCGCCTGAACATTGCCGCCGTCCTCGGCGAGCAATTGGGCATAGATTTCGGCAGCGCCGGCGGCGTTGCCTTCGGCCAACGTAGCCTCAGCGCTCTTCAGCAGATCCTTTTCGTCTGCGCCGACTGCACCCTTGGTGAGGCGTTCAAGGAATGCCATCACCTGACTCTCAGGCAACGCACCCATGAATCCGTCGACCGGCTGACCGTTGGAGAATGCAATGACCGCAGGAATCGACTGAATGCCCATCTGGCCAGGAATCGCTGGATGCTCGTCGATGTTCATCTTCGCGAGCTTCACTTTGCCTTTTGCGGCTTTGACCGCTTTTTCGAGAACCGGTGTCAGCTGCTTGCACGGGCCGCACCACGGCGCCCAGAAATCCACGAGGACCGGTTGCTGCTTGGACTCCTCTATGACGTCCTTCATGAAACCCTGCGTGGTCGTCTCCTTGACCACGTCGGGTGTCATCGCTGTTGCCCCGCCATTTTGCAGCATTTTTTGAAAACCTTTTTTCACCGGCCCGAACCGGCGGCCGATCTCCGCAATAGATGGGTTATCGGGGAAGCAAACGCAATCATCAAGGCATGTTCGAGGCGCGCCCGGAAACCTGCTCTATTCGGGGGATATGGCCGGTCGATTCAAGGAATTTCACCAGATCATCGCGGCCTATCGACGTAGTCATGGTGTTGACCAGCGGGTGACAGTTGAGTGTGCCGTGCGCCATCATGGCGGTATCGAGAACGACTGTAACACGGCCTTCGGTATCGTTGATTGCGCCGAACGGTGTGACCGCGCCTGGCTCCACGCCCAGAACATCACGCAGAAGATCGGCCGAGCCGAATGAAAATCGGCCGCTTGCGCCAAGGCGCCGGTGCAGCCCCTTCAGGTCGATGTCAGCATCTTCAAGCGCGACCACAAGGTAAATGTCGTATTTTTTGTCGCGCAAAAACAGGTTCTTGGTGTGCCCGCCCGGAATTTGGCCGCGCAGGGCCCGCGACTGCTCAACCGTGAACAAAGGAGGGTGCTTCACCGTCGAATGCGTGATTCCCAGGCTGTCGAGCATGGCAAAGAGTTGATTGGGTGTTTTCGGCATAGGGCAATAAATCCGGACGTCGACGGGTTAGTATTGTTGAAGAACCGGGAAGGTAAAAGACAATGCGGATTTTATTGATTGCTGGCGTTGCTCTCGTTGCGGCACTGCTCGAGGCGCGCCCTGTGCAGGCTTATGAAGGCCCGTGGTGTGCCGTCACGAACCATGGCAACGGCTCCGCGTATGAAGACTGCCAATATGCCTCGTTCGCGGCCTGCCAACCCAATGTGCTGGCGGGCAATCGCGGCTTCTGCAATCAGAATCCGCGATGGGTCGGTGCGCCGAACGCAAAGCCGCGTGCGCGAAACCGGTACCAGGCCCGCAGCAATTGACCGCTGGATCCGAAGCAAAAGGCAGTGGTTGCATTGAGGGCCGCCTTTTGGCTATAGGAACGGCCTTGGCGGCCGATATCTCTGTTCGGCCAAATATCTAACGGATGCGGGTGTAGCTCAGGGGTAGAGCACGACCTTGCCAAGGTCGGGGTCGAGGGTTCGAATCCCTTCGCCCGCTCCA
>Ga0163162_10004485_pt1 | contig 13449 bp, 12 predicted proteins | sample S55metaG_FD_115310 | JGI IMG/M metagenome (GOLD analysis project Ga0163162, IMG submission 115310) | Switchgrass rhizosphere microbial communities from Kellogg Biological Station, Michigan, USA - S5-5 metaG | ecosystem: Host-associated > Plants > Roots > Rhizosphere > Soil | place: USA...
CGTCGTCTTCTGCGACATTCCGCATCGACTCAAGGTCTTGATCCTCACGCGCCTCATCCTCGGCCTGCCCGAAACCGAGCGCGCCGTCCTTCACGTAGTCCCGTTCCTCACGGAACTCTGCGAGCCGGTCTCGATCGTGATCGAGTGGGCGGCCGCAGTTGTCCCGCCGCTGCGCAAATACGTGAGCGCGGGCGCGGCGATGATGAAAGGCGTCAGCGCGGTTCCTTCGTGACCTCGGTGATCCAGAACGCCGTGTCGGTGGCGTGAAGCTTCGCGGTGATGCGGCTTCCGTCGGCCGGCAACTGCGCGACCTTCGCGCCGCGGACGCTGTAGTCCATCGTCATCGCTTCCATGAAGCCGGGGATCGCCTCGTGATCGACGCGGAGCGTGTTGTCGGTTGCGTCCCGTGAGAGGATCTTTCCTTTCAACGTGTAGAGCTTCTCGCCCGCCACGCTGAGTGGCTTCTCTTTCGGCGGTGTGCAGGCCACCGCCAGAGCGACGACGACCGCGAGAACCACGAAGCGTTTCACGGCCTCGGATTATACGAAGCAATCCGCTGCAAAACTCGCCACGTATGTACGGCAAAGGCGTTAACCGCGCGCAACCCGCCGGAAAGGAAGAAACCTCGATGTCTCGAAAGGTCACTCAACGACTCTCTCTCATTCTTCTCGCGACCATCACATTGATCGTTCCCCAGGCATTTGCATCCAGCCATCGCGAGGCGCTGGCGATCCTCAATGAGCCGTGCGCCGACAACACCGACACGTTCGCGTGGGTGAGCAACAGCACGCACGACAAGCTTTACCTGGTCATGAATTACTGGCCGTTGCAGGAGCCCGGTCAGGGCAATCAGGGCTACCGCACGTGCGACGGCTACCGCTACGAGTTCCACATCGGAAAAGGAACGAGTCTCGCGGATCAGGCCGTGTATCGCGTCGAATTCAAGAAGTCGCTCACATCCGAAAGCGCTCCAAGCGCCACGGACGCACTCGGCGGCGGCAACGAGCTGCTGTGGCAGCTCACCGGCGCGACAGAAACGATGACGGTGACGCGCGTGACGGCACCAGGCAATCCGACGCCGACGATCATCGGACAGGATTTGAAAGTCCTCCCGAACAACAACGGCCCGCAGACCGATCGTCTCGTCTACGGCCTCGGCCCGTTCAAAGGCTACGACAGCGGCGACAAGACCAGCCGCGACACCGGCCTTTACGATCAGACGTTCGTCGATACATTCATCCAGAATCTCAGCAACGGCGGCCGCATCATCGCCGGCTCTTTTGACGATCCGTATCAGCTCGACGAGAAAGGCATTTTCGATCTCGTCAACCTCGGCCGATCGGATCTCGGCGGAATCGAAGGCGCGCGCGCGACGCCGATCGAAGACGTCTTCGCCGGCTTCAACGTCTCCTCGATCGCATTGGAGATTCCGACCTCCGAGCTTTTCCCCAATGGAATTCCGCACAATGGAACGCTTCAAGCGTCGTCGACCGACGCTCTGTTGCGCGTTTGGGTGAGCATCAGCCGCCAGGCGACCCAGACCGTCGATGCGACGAACATCATCACCGGCGTGCGCGGTTCCGGTAATTACGTGCAGGTGGGCCGCAATGGCCTGCCGCTCTTCAATGCCGGTCTCGTCGGCACACAGCGCCAGACTCTCTATCTGCACACCGATCCGATGAAAGACGTCACGCGCTTCGGCGCCGACATTCTCTTCCCGGTTCTCGTGCGCGATCTCGAGGCGCTGGGCGTCTACAAGGCATTGGGCGTTCCGACCAGCGCCGTAACGACGCTGAAAGGCCCGCGTCTCGACATTGTGAACGCGATTAATCTTGGCCGCCCGATTCCGGTCGCCGACGGTTCGACCGGCGACGTCATTACGCTCGACGCTTCCATCGATTCGCAATTTCCCAATGGAAGGCGCCTCGGCGGCGGCACGACCGCCAATCGTCAGCAGGTGAATGTCAATACAGTGCTCCTCAGCCTCATCGCGGCGGGCGATCCGAGCGCGGGACTGGCCAAAGGCGTTGAAACGAACGACAAAGACTTTCTCACGCGCTTCCCGTTCCTGGCGCCGCCGCATCAGGGACTGCTACAAGGACACGGCGGCACGAATGCCATCCCTCTGCCGAACATTCCCAACCCGAGCGCGACTCAGCCGTGCCAGTAAAGGAGATGATCATGACGAAGAAATTTGCTCTTACGGCTCTGGCGCTCATTGTGGCGATTCCGCTCTTTGCACAATCGTCGCGGCGCTCTCACGAATTCGATTTCGCGTCGGACTTTTCGACGCTGCCGGTCGCGGCAAACGTTCCCGGTCTCAATGGAACGTTCCTGACGTTCCTCGCGATCCAGAATCCGACCGCGTCCGCGTTCACTGTCACCGCGTCGCTCTATGACGGCTCCGGCACGAAGCGCGACGCGAACATCACTCTCGCCGCGGGCGAAGTGAAGACGTATCAGAACTTCCTCAGCGACGTGTTCAGCGGCTTCACCGGCGGCGGCGCCGTGACGTTCTCCAGTCCGAATTCGGCCGGCGGCGGTCATAACAACCGCTTCATCATCAGTTCCGAGGTGCGGACGTCGGGAACGAGGTTCAGCACGATTGTTCCGGTGCTCGAATTCGCCGGCACGACGTCGCGCTCGTTTGCGCCTGGAATCACGATCGACGCGAACCAGCGCACGAACGCCGGTTGCTTCAATCAAGGCGACACGACGAACGCGGTGAAGATTCAAGTGCTCAACTCCAGCGGCGCGGCCGTCGGCTCGCCCGCAACGCTTTCGCTGCCTCCGCACGCGTGGGGCCAGACGGCGATCCTGGTGAACACGACCGGAGGCGCCGTGCAGTTCGACCCGACCGACAACGCGGTCTGCTACGCGGTCGTCGTCGACAACGCGACCGGCGACGGACGCTTCGTCTCCGCGACCGAGTTCACGCCCTGAGATATGATCCCGATTCGTGGGGCGGGTCATGCTCGCCCCACGATCGGTCGAATGCTTCCAGAAAAAACATTTGAAGGGCGCGTCGGGATCATCACCGGCGGCGGAACCGGAATCGGTTTCGGTTACGCCCGCGAGATCGCGCGCCTCGGCGCCACCGTGATTCTCGCCAGCCGCAGCGAAGAGCATCTTGCGCCCGCGGTCGAGACGCTTCGATCCGAAACCGGCCGCGCGGATGCTGCGCACTTTCACGTGCTCGATGTTCGCGACGCCGATGCGGTCGAAGCGATGGCCGCGAAAGTCGAAGCCGATCACGGACACATCGACTTCCTCATCAACAACGCCGCCGGCAACTTCGTCGTGCCTTCCGATCAGCTGACGACCAACGGCTGGAACGCCGTCATCGGCATCGTGCTCAACGGAACGTTTTACTGCACGAGCGCGGTCGGCAAGCGGATGATCGCGAAGAAAAACGGCGGCTCGATTCTCAACACGATCGCGAACTACGCATGGACCGGTGCTCCCGGCGTCGTCCACTCCGCGAGCGCGAAAGCCGGCGTGCTGGCGATGACGCAGACGCTCGCCGTCGAGTGGGCGCGTTACAAGATCCGCGTCAATGCGATTGCACCGGGACCTGTGCACACCGAAGGCGCGTCGAAGCGGCTCTTCCCCGATCCGATGATCGAGGAAGGCATTCGTCGCACGATCCCGCTGCGCCGGTTCGCGACGCTCGAGGAAGTCGCGAACGCGGCGGTGTATCTGCTCTCCGACTACGCGTCGTACGTCACGGGCGAAACGCTCGTGATCGACGGCGGTCAGTGGCTCGGCGGCGCCGACTACTGGGGCCGCCTCAAGCAGATGGCCCCGCGCTAGTCGCTCTCGAACTTCACTTCTTTCATTCGTCGCGTCGCCGTGTCATACGGCGCGCCGTCCGACGTGACGATGACGAACGGCACCTTGATGCCGCCCGCGTCGCGGTAGTCGCTGAAGTCGATCTGATCGAGGAGCGGCAAAAATGAAGTCTCCCGAATCGTGAGCTTGCGGACGAGCAGCCCGGACGTCGCGTCGAAGTACAGGTTTCTCTTCACCGCTTCGTCCGTGCCGATGCGAACGACATACGTCTTGCGTCCGTCAATCACCTCAGTGCCGATGACTTTGAGCTGATCGACGGAGTCACGCACTTTCACCGGCGCGTACATCGCGAATGAATCCTTGACTCGATCGTAAGAACGCCCGGTCAGGTCCGTGAGCTTGTCTTTCACGCGGATCGACGCCGTTTTTCCATCGAGCGTCTGTTCGACGACGCCGTCGGCGGTCTTGAGCTCCATGTGAGCTTTCTCATCGCCGCGCATTGAGAGGTCGAATGTGTCTTTGCGTCCTTCAGAACGGTCAATGGTGCCGGACATGTGTACGGCTTTGGCTTCAGCAGGAGCTCCGACTGCGGTCATGTAATGCGCGAGTACTTGTTGTGCGGTCGGCAGTGTTTCAACAGGACGGTGTCCAGTGCGCTCCTCGACTTCCAATGGCGGATTGGGAACGATGCGAGCCGGATCCAGCGATCCGCGGTGACACGTGTAACACGTCACGCGATTGGCGCCATGGAAGTTCGATTCGTTGAGGCCTCTCGTCATCGAGATCATCTGCAAACCCTTGGCTTTAGAGGGTTTCGAATCGTCCGCCCACATCCACTTCGTGCCTGCTTTCACGTGGCAATAATCACAATGAACGCCCAGGGCATCGGCGAGGATGTTCATCTCGAGGAAGAGCTCATACTCGGTCACTTCCTTCAAGACCTTCACATTCGGACGCGTCTTGGCGATGGATGCGTCTTGAGCAAAGAGCGGCAATGACAGAAGGCACAATGCGGCCACGAAAAGTCGAATTGTTCGCATGCAGGAAATCTAATCGCGTGGATTGAACGAAATTGTGAGGTTGTAGAAAACACGCACTGGCACGCCGTTACGAATGGCCGGTTTGAATTTCCATTGTCGGACCGCGTCGAGCGCCGCGTTGCCCAACTGTTCGTTTTCGGCCATGAGCAATTTCGCTTCGATGACGTTGCCCTGCTCATCGATGATCGCTTCGATGATGCAGAGGCCACCGATTTTCTGCTTCAATGCATCGGCGGGATAAAGCGGATCGACTTGATGAGTCGCCACCGGAGCTGTCACGTCGCCGCCGACGCGCCAGATCGTCGTGCCGTCCGCGGCGACTGTTGGCGGCCGTGGCTTGCGCGCCTGTTCCTCGTCGCGTCGTTGCAGTTCCGCTTCATACGCCGCGCTGTCGAATCCGCGCGTGAACTTGCCGTTTTCCATGACCTGATCGATGTTCGACGAGATTCCAGCGACCGGCGTTGCATCCGCTCGTTGATCGGCGCCAAGGCTCGTGAGGATGTAGCCGGCGCTGCCGATCTCCAGACGGAATGGCGTTCCCCACTGATCGATCGGCAGCAGCCAGTCGTTGTATGGCCACGCCTCGCTCTTCAGCTGCTTCATGTCCGCGGTGTACGAGCCGTGCTTCGCGTGCCACGCTTCGAGCCGCGCGGCGAGCAGTTCCATCGACGCGCGCGTCTGCATGACGCGAATGACTTCCATGTCGCCGAAGCGCGGAAACACGACCGGCATTTCCGCTTCGAGCTCGAGACTGCGCGCGTCATCCGGCGTCGCGGGAAGTTTGTTCGGTTGCCGCCGATGAATGGGCTCAAACACGGGCGGCGCGTAGAGGCCGGGATGTTTCGACGGCGGCTTGCCGACTTGTAGAAAGAGCCACGTGTAGTTGCCCTGCGCGACGTGATCGTTGGACCAGATCACATCCGTGGTGATCGATGACGTCTTCACGCGGCCCTGAATCGCCGCGTCATCGGGCTCGAACTTGCGATCGGCGCCGGCGCCCGTGACGCGAACGTTCTTGCCGCTGATCTCGATGCGATACGGCGTTTCCCACGGATCGACGAGCTCCTCGTCGCGAAGCTGCAGCGCGACGGCGCGTTCGTGCAGCGACGTGCCGATCTCGAGATCGCCGTACTGAATGAGGCGGTATTTCAGCGCGAATCCGAGGCGGTTGAGGCGCGCGAGATTGACGAAGCCGCGAATGATCTCCGCGTCGTTGAGTGTCGCGGCGAGGAGGAGCGCGGCGATCATGTGTCAGCGTCCGTTGAGGTAATCGACCGCGACGTGCGATAGCGCTTTCACGCCGAGGAGCAATCCGCTTTCGTCTACGAAGAAGAGCGGCGAGTGATTCGACGCCGCTTCCTCCGCCGCCTGATTCGCGGGACGCGTGCCGAGCCAGAAAAAGAGTCCCGGCACTTTCTGCTGGTAGAACGAAAAGTCTTCCGCGCCGAGCGTCGGATTCACGACGGACACGTTGCTCGCGCCGGCGACGCGCCGCAGCGTCGGTACCGTTTTCTCCGTGAGCGTCGGATCGTTGTACGTGATTGGATAGCCGCGCGTGATCGTCACGTCGGCGGTCGCGCCGCCGGCGCGCGCGATGTCTTCGGCCGTTCGCTTGATGCGCGCGTGAATCTCGTCGCGCATCTTCACGTCAAGCGAACGGATCGTGCCGAGCATCTCGACGGTGTCGGGAATGATGTTGTTGCGCACGCCGCCGTTGATCGTGCCGACGGTGACGATCGACGGCGCGAGCGACACATCGACCTGGCGGCTGGCGATCGTCTGCAGGCCGAGGACGATTTGCGAAGCGACGACGATGGGATCGACGCCGAGCCACGGATACGCGCCGTGCGTCTGCTTGCCGTGCACCACGATCTTGAACGAGTCGACCGCGGCCATCTGCGCGCCGGGGCGATACGCGATCGTCTGCACTGGATAGCGCGACGTGACATGCAGTCCGAATGCAGCGTCGACTTTCGGGTTGTCGAGCGCTCCTTCTTTCACCATCAGCTCCGCGCCGCCTTCTTCGCCGTCGGGCGCGCCTTCTTCGGCGGGTTGAAAGAGAAAAACAACAGTGCCGGGCAGCTCGTTGCGAATTCCGGAGAGCACTTCGGCGACGCCGAGGAGGATGGCGACATGGGCGTCGTGTCCGCAGGCGTGCATGACGCCGACCTCGTGACCGTTGTACGTCGTGCGCACCGTCGACTTGAACGGAACGTCGACCTGCTCGGCGACGGGAAGCGCGTCCATGTCCGCGCGCAATGCGACGACGCGTCCCGGCTTGCCGCCTTTGAGAATGCCGACGACGCCGGTGTGTGCGACACCGGTGCGCGCTTCGATGCCGAGCTCTTTCAACCGATCGGCGACCAGCTTCGACGTGCGCACTTCGCGGTTGCCGAGCTCAGGATGCTGGTGGATGTCGCGGCGGCAGGCGATGACCGACGATTCCACTTTCGCGGCGGCGTCATCGATGCGTTTATCGAGCGATGATTCGGCTTCGATGGTGATGCTCATGAGAACTCCGATCAGCAGCGTCAACACGCGGTTGCGCATGGCGCCGCATTCTACTGTCGGACAATCTCGCTGCGCAGTGCTTCCGCTTTGCGAATCAACTCGCCGAACCACTCCACGAAGTGCGGCTCCTCGCGTTCTTCCGCGAGCGACTTCGTACGCGACGCCATCTCGATGAACTGATCGACGAAGACGCGCAGATCGTCGGTCGCACCGAACGCAACGATCGTCGAAGCCTGATTCTCGATGGCGGCGAAGGCCTTGAGAGCCTGGGCGTATTCGTTGGAGAAGTATTCGAAGTTGGTGCGGTCAGTCATGGCTAGCGGCCTGCGGCTGGCGGGACAGTGTCGTGCAAAAGGTGCGCAAGCACCAGACTGTCCCGCCTCCCGCAAGCCGCCGGCCTCACTGCGCCATCGCGCTCAACTCCTCAACATTCCTGACCACTCCCGCGCGTGCGACGTAGCGCAGCTTTCTAAAATTCGCGACGTCCTTCGTCGGATCGGCGGCGACGATCACGAGATCGGCGTCTTTGCCTTTCTCGATCGTGCCGGTGATTTTGTCGAGGCCCATCGCGCGCGACGCCGTCGACGTCGACGCGACGATCACCTGCATTGGCGTCATGCCGGCGAGTTGCATCGCCTCCATCTCCGCGTAGATCGCGGGACCGTGAAGCGTGAGCGGATTGCCGGCGTCGGTGCCGGTGGCGATCGGGATTCCGGCGGCGACGAGCTTCACGAGATTCGGATTCGCGATCGCGAGCGTGTCGTTCATCCGCTTGTCCATGCGTCCGAGACGATCGGCGGCGACGTTGGCGTTCGCGGTCTCGGCGAGCTTCGTCATCGTCGATTTGTCGACGCAATGATTCGGATCGTCGACCGGCGGCATCTTCTTGTCCGCGGCGGCGTGATAGAGCTTGTCGACGTTCTGGATCACGGTGAGCGTTGGGATGAGGATCGTGCCGTTCTTCTTCGCGAGCTCGATGAACTCGTCGTCGACCGGATGATCTTCGACGCTGTGCACGAGCACTTTCGCGCCCGCGCGCAGCGCGACTTTCGCTTCGGCGATTCCCGTCGAGTGCACGATGAGCGGCAGCCCGAGCTTCATCGCTTCGTCGCCTGCGGCCATCACCGCGGGCGTCGACGCTTCGACGCTGAGATCGGGTGGGCGAACGATGTACCAGACCTTGATCGCCTTCGCGCCCTGCGCGGCGTTGTAGTCGACCGCGGCGCGCGCCGACGCTTCGTCTTTGAGCGAGATGAATTCCTGTTCGGCGGGCAGCATCAACTGCTGCGGCAGATACGGCGAGAGCAGGGGACCGGCGGCGGCGATGTGCGGCGCGAGCGTGTCGTTCGCGAAGCGATCGGCGAGCTGCAGCGTCCACGGAAATCCGCCGACGTCGAAGACCGACGTGACGCCCGAGCAGATGTACGACTTCGCGTAGCGCTGCGGATTCGACTTCAGATCCGCTTCCACTTTCTCGTACGGATGCGTCGCGCGGACGTCCATGAAGTCGGGACGCCCGTCCGCCCAACCGGTTTGCGCGAAGTGCACGTGCGCGTCGACGAGTCCCGGCGTCACGAACATGCCGTGCGCGTCGATCGTCTGCACGCCTTCGGGAACGGGACAGTTGCCGGCGCAGTCGATCTTGCCGTCGCGAATGATGACGTTTGCATTCGCGACCGGCGCGCCGCCGCGTCCGTCGATGAGCGTCGCACCGACGACCGCGCGCGGCGCCGGCGGCGTTCCCGGTGGCGTGTCGACCGCGCCGGTGACTGCGATCTTCCAACCCTTCGCGGTGTTCGTGAACACGCGCTCCGAGATTCCTGTGTGCTCTTCCGCGCCGTAGCGAACGCGATAGCGATACGTCGCGTACACGATGCCCGGCGCGACGCGCACGAGATGCAGATCCGACGCATCGAACGTGTCCGGCCAGCGCGTGTCGCGCTGCTTGGCGAAGTCTTCGTAGCCGGTGACGAAGCCGGTCGGTCCGCTGCGCGCGAGATGCTCGTCGTGCGAGTAGAGCTCGAGATACGCGGCGCGGTCGCGGTGGCGGATCGCGTCGAGGTTGCTGTTGAAGAGCGCGCGCGCGGCAGCGAGATCGGACGATTCATCGGCCGCGAGCGGCACGGAAAGGCAGACAGCGAGGACGACGAGAATCTTGCGCATGCACAGATTCTATTCGTCACCGGCGGGGGACGCGTCTGACTCCATTCGAGGACCGGCGATGCGGAAATGTGTGGAAAATCAACCGAAATCGCTGGCACGTCGAACGCACAACGAGCGACGATCGATGGAGGCGCGAATGACGTTTCGCCCGGTTCTCCTCGCTGTTCTCTTCACCTTCCCAATCCTCGCAGCACCGAACGCAACACCGGTCGTCCCTCGCGCGGGCGAGACGATCGACGTATCGATCGTCGACTTCGACGTCATCGTGACCGACAAGAACGGCCAGCGCGTTCACGGTCTCACGCGCGACGACTTCGAAGTCTTCGAGGACAAGAAACCGCAGGCGATCACGAACTTCGCCGCATACGAAGGCCGGTCGCCGCAACGCGAAAAGAAGACGATCGTGCTCTTCGTCGAGCGATATCCCGACGATGCGTTCCGCGTCGAGCCGACGTTCAAGGCGCTCAAGAAGACGCTGCATGAGATCGTCGCGCCGGGCGACTCGGTGACGATCGCGACCTGGAGCGGCTCGCCCGTGCTCGCGTTGCAGGCAAGCGACAACCTGAACGCGATCGATGCGACGCTCGACGGCATCGCGCAGGAGAGCATCTCGCACGGATACCGCGGCTTCGATCGCTACGATCCTTTCATCGATCACTACCCGATGGTCCTCGAGACCGTTCCGCGTTTCCGCAATGGCCGCCTCGTGCTTCAGGTGCAGTACGGTCCGTACGCCGATGGTGTGAATGCCGAGGAGATGCGCGATCAGGCGGCGGCGATCAACTCGTTGATCAACACGGTCGGCGACGAAGGCGGACGCAAGGCGTTCCTCTTGATGTCGCGCACGATCGGCCCGATCGCCGGCGGCGATTACTTCTACTCGGTCGAGCGTCGCGGCGTGCCGCTCTGGCACGACTACTATCGCAACAGCGAGATCGTGAACACGATCAAAGCCACCGCCGCCGCCCGCAACGTCCCGATGTACGTCTTCCCCCTCGGCCCGCCGCTGGTCGGCGGCTACAGCGGCGCGTTGGTCCCGATGAACGGCGCCCCCGTTCTTGGCGGCGTGCCGTACGACCGCTTCGCGTACGCGGAGACCGAGAAGATCGCCGCGTTGCGCGACATCGCGAAGACGAGCGGCGGCGCATACGCGACCGGCAGCGACGTCGGGCGTGCCTTGCAGCGCGTCGGCGAAGATCTCAGCGACTACTACTCGCTCGCGTATCGCGTGCAATCGCGCAACGACAATCGCGTGCGCAACGTCGTCGTGAAGACGAAGAACCCCGAATACTCGGTGCGGACGCGCAAGCAGTACATCGAGAAAAACGACGACATCCGCGTGCGCGATCAGGTGATCGCGTCGCTCTTCCAGCAGCCGCCGCAGTCCGGAATCGCGGTCGACGCCGTGATCGGACAGGCCGTGAAAAAGGGACGAAACCGCACCAGCGTTCCGGTCTCCGTGTTCGTTCCCGCCTCGTCATTCATGACAAGCGATGCGAAGGGCGCGTTCACCGTCTACGTCGCGACCGGCCACAACATCGGCCGCGCCAGTGACATCACCAAGCGCACCGTCGCATTCACGACCAGCGATCTCGCAAACGCGCCGAGCGGAAAGGTCGAGTATCACTTCGATCTCCTGACCGAGCCGGATGCGAATCTGCTTTCGGTTGCCGTGTACGATGAGCTATCTCACGACAGCGGCTTCGCTCGCGTCGATCTCCCAAAGGCACAAGAACGATGAAAACGCTGATTGCAGCAGCTCTTCTCGCAGCATCGTGTCCGCTGTTCGCAACCACGACAGAACAGACGATCCCGCGCGCGGGAGAGACGATCGAAGTGTCGATCGTCAACCTCGACGTGATCGTCACCGACCGGCGCGGCCACCGCATCCACGGCCTGAAGAAGGACGACTTCGAAGTCTTCGAAGACGGCAAGCCGCAGCCGATCACGAACTTCGCCGCGTACGCGCCGGAGCCGAGGACGGCGATTGTCGATTCGAAGGCGGGAGTGAGCATGCCGGCGCAGGCCGCCGAAGCGCCGAAGCGTCAGCGGCGGACACTCGTGATCTTCATGGAGTCGTTCCGCCTTCCCGCGCCGCGCGTGCATCCGATGTTCGTCTCGCTCAAGAACACGCTGCACGACATCATCGCGCCGGGCGACGCGGTGCTCATCGCGACGTGGAACCTGCGCACGGCGACGCGTCTCGACTACACCGACAATCTCGCGGAGATCGACAAGACGCTCGACACGCTCGAGCGCGAACGAACCGGGGGGATCTTCGACGCCATCACTTCCTATCAGCAGGAGATGGAGAGCATCCGCGAGTTCTATGCGGAGAGCGCGGCCGCTGCGACCGCCGCGAACCTGCCCGTCGATGCCGGCGCCGCCGACTGGGCCGCGGACATGGAAGCGCAGAACGCAGGCGAGATGGAGCGCATCCATCTGCGCGAGAAGGCGGCAGCCATCAACTCGTTCATCAGCACGATGTCGAACGATGACGGACGCAAGGCCATGATCATCGTGATGCGCCGCTTCTCGCACATCGCGGGCGGCGAGTTCTTCTTCGTCGGCGGCCAGAGCGGCCTTGGCGGCATGAGCGAGCAGTCGCGCTACGCGACCTACGATTTGCGCGACGTGATCAAGGGCACCGCGAACGCTCACAACGTCACGATCTATGCGATGTATCCGCCCGGACTCGAATATCCGAACACGAGCAACCCGGCGCTCCGCGGGATGCCGCCCGCGTACGCGTCCGGCCTCGAGCACAAGATTCTGATGAACGAGCTCACCGCGCTCAGCGATCTCACCGACGCTACCGGCGGTTCGTACGCGTGGGGCACGGTGAACATCGTCGATCAACTGCCGCGCCTTCGCGACGATTTCGAGGACTACTACTCGCTCGCGTATCGCATCGCGGCGCGCAATGACAATCGCGCGCGCGGCGTCGTCGTGAAGACGAAGAATCGCGACTACGTCGTCCGCACGCGCAAGCAATACATGGAGAAGGACGACGACGGCCGCGTGCGCGATCAGGTCGTCGCCGCGCTCTTCCGTCCGCCCACTCCTTCCGGCATCGGCGTCGAAGCCACCCTCGGACAAGCCGTGCCGAAGGAGAAGCACCGCTACACGATTCCGGTGTCGGTGCGCGTTCCCGTCGCGTCTCTGATGACGACGCAGGACGGCGAGAAGTCGAAGGGCGCGTTCACGGTGTACATCGCCACGGGTCGCATGGTCGGCGAGACGAGCGAGATCACGAAGCAGACGATTCCGTTCACGGTCGAAGACGCGAAGAAGGCGAAGGACGGCTTCTTCACATACGACTTCAACCTGTTCACCGACTTCGCCACGAACCGGCTGGCGGTCGGCGTGTACGACGAGGTGTCGCACGACTCGGGATTCGCGCGCGTGGATTTGTATGGCGTGAAGAACTGACGCGGCTCGCGTCTTGCGTCGCAGCGAGCCGGGAGGTTCACCATGGAGATTCAATGGACCGACGACGTCGACGCGGCGATGGCGCGCGCGAAAGAGTCGAAGAAGCCGTTGCTGCTCGATTTCACCGCCGCACCGATGTGAGGGGGATGCGCTCGGCTGGAAGCCGAGGTGTATCCGGAAGCAAGGGTTACGGCGTTCATCAGTGAGCATTTCGAACCGGTGCGTTTGCATGTGAAGACGCATCCCGAAGCGATGGGACGTTTCGGCGCGAACTGGACGCCGACCGTGATCATCGCCGGCGACGACGGCAAGGAGTACCACCGCATCGAGGGCTTCCTGCCGGTCGATGACTTTCTCGCACAACTGAAGCTCGGCTACGCGCAGTACGCGTTCAAGAGCGGCGACTTCACCTCGGCGGAGCAGCGATTTCGCGAGGTCGTCGATCAGTTTCCGAAGAGCGATGTCGCACCCGAGGCGCTGTATTGGGCGGGCGTGTCGAAGTACAAAGGGA
>Ga0163162_10004490_pt1 | contig 13446 bp, 4 predicted proteins | sample S55metaG_FD_115310 | JGI IMG/M metagenome (GOLD analysis project Ga0163162, IMG submission 115310) | Switchgrass rhizosphere microbial communities from Kellogg Biological Station, Michigan, USA - S5-5 metaG | ecosystem: Host-associated > Plants > Roots > Rhizosphere > Soil | place: USA: Michigan...
AACCAGGGTGCGATCGTCAACATCATCGGTAAAGGCGGCACCAATGACTTTCATGGAACAGCTTTTTGGTTCCACCAGGATGCGCAAGCCTTGAACAGTCTTAATAACATCGATAAACGTAACGGCATTACGGAGAACCAGCCAAACCTTTACAACGTTTACGGTGGAACGATCGGCGGTCCGATGTACCTGCCGAATTTCAAAAAGAATTTTCCGTCGGTTTGGAACGGAAAAGATAGGGCCTTTTTCTTCTTTGCATATCAAGGGATCCGCAACCCGTCGACAACTCTTGGCTCGTCCCTTTCGCTTGGAATTTTGCCGACCGATTTTGCGCGACTGAACTCAACGTTCCCCGGCAATGGAGCGATCGATACTATTACAAAGTTCAGTCCATGGGCGATACCGGGCGCGGAGTTGAATCAAAATGTTCCGGGAACCGGCGTTAGTGCTCTGATCAACACGAATCCCGCCGCGGGATGCCCGCGAGCCATCGCTTCGACCGCCACGCCGCCCGCCGGATGCACCGGATATGTTTCCGTCACGAATCCATCGACGGGACAGCCTTTTCTCATCGGGGGTCCCTATGATGTTTTGAATTTCGGAACTCCGACTGCTCCGATCCTCTTCCAGGCTGCGCAATATCAACGGCACCAGGATACTTCTTTTAATGAGGATTACTGGAACCTGCGCTTCGACGTTCGCCCGGCCGATAAGGACAATGTCACTTTTCGCTGGACAAAGCAGAGCAGTGCTGCGAAGAATGCCCTACAGGGAGCGTCCAGCGGCTTTAACGGTGATATACCCGCAGGCAGCACCAACTATGGAGCTCAGTGGGCTCACACATTCAGCAGCCATTTTCTTAATGAGTTCAGAGCAAGTTATCAGGCGATTAAGGTCGATTTTGGCGGAGGTTGCGACGCGGCCACGCCAGGTTGTATCCCGGTGTCGTCTGACCTTGATGTGGCTCTAGCGAATATCGCTTACTCACCATCCCTTGGTCTTACCAAGACCCAGGCAATGCCGACGATCGGGCCGGCGACAAACCTGCCGCAGGGACGAACTGGTAAGGTTTATCAAATGGCTGATAATCTTACATGGAATACAGGCAACCACTCGATCACCTTCGGTGCCGAGTTCAAGTACCTGAAAACGAAAGTGCCTTTCCTTCCGGGATTTAACGGGATCTACAGTTTTGCCTCCGTTGTGGGCGATCCAGGTCAGCGAATTCGCAACAATGCCCCAAGTGCTGTCACGATCGTGGAGGGAGATCCCCTGTTAACATTTAATGAGACGGATCAGTATTATTTCGTTCAGGATGATTTCAAGGTAAGGCCAAATCTGACACTTAATCTTGGTGTTCGTTATGAATTTACCGGTCAGCCGATCAATCAATTGAACACGCAGTCGGTCGCGCGTGAAAACGATCCTGCAAGACGATTGTATAATCCAAATCTTCCGCTTTCGACGCGTACAGTTCCGACGGTTCCGTCAGACAAGAACAACTGGGCGCCGCGAGTTGGTTTTGCTTACACTCCGCATTTCTGGAAGAAGTTGTTTGGAGAAGACGACACGGTTTTCCGCGGCGGCTACTCGCTTGCATACGATGCGGCATTCTATAACATTCTGCTGAACGTTATGGGAGCGGCTCCATTCGCGGCGTCGTTGGCTATCCCGCCCACCTCGCTTCCCACTTCGGGTTCACCAGCCCCGGTACCGATCAATCCGTTTGGAAACACTGTGCGTTCGTCGGCCATATCCTCGGGTGTACTTCCCCTAGGCCAGCTCGATCCAACCTATTTAACGCAGACGACAGTTGCTCCTGATTTTAAGGCGCCATTTGCTGAGCAGTGGTCCTTTGGTATGCAGCGGCTGTTCGGGAGAAAGCACCTTTTTGAGGTGCGCTATGTTGGTAATCACGGTGTAAGTCTTTTCCAAAACATTAATGGAAACTTCTTTACCGGACCCTTAGTCAACGGATTCACCCTCGGCGGCGTTACTTTCCCGAGCTTCTCGAATCTGCTGCCTCCGGGAACAGCGGCCCAGGTATGTCCGGATCTCGGATCAACCCCGTTTGTTAACGAGGCCGCCTGCAATAACAGACAGTTCCGTCAGGCCGGCGTAACGCAGCGTGCCAACACGGGTTCGTCCATGTATCACAGCATGCAGGCTCGCTACACTGGGCGTTTTCTCAACGATGCTTTGTCAGTGAATGCTTCGTACACTTGGAGCAAGACGATGGACAACGCGAGCGAGATCTTCGCATTTGGTGATATCTCTTCGCCGAACGCGCAGAACCCGTTTTGCATCAATAAGTGCGAGTGGTCGTTGTCAGATCTTAATCGTCCGCAGGCGCTTTCGCCGAGCTTTATTTTTGACATCCCGTTCTATAAGAGACAAGAAGGATGGGTTGGGCATTTGCTCGGCGGCTGGCAGGTTAATGGTACATACATCCTGACAAGCGGGGGCCGATTCACGCCGTTTAACAACGTGAACGCAAGCCTTGGTTTGGGACGAACCTACCTGACATCTGGTGATCGTCCGTTCGCGGGAAATCCGAATGCAGATAAGGGTACGGTTGGGATCAGCCAGATCGACGCCAATTTGATCTTCGGTATTGCGTGTAACCCGGCACCGTGTAATACGAATACGGGATTTTGGTCTATGAACGGGCTCAACCAAGACGTTACGCAGTTTAATTCCGTAACTCCTAACGATGTCCGCTTTATCATCAACGGCCCCGGTGCCGCTAAGATATTTGGAACACCGTTTGGAAGTCTCGCAAGGAACACCGAACAGGGCCCGATCTTTAATAACTTGAACCTTAGCTTGTTCAAGAATATTAGAGTGAAGGAGAACTTCAAGGTTCAGCTCCGTGCTGAAGCATTCAACTTCCTAAACCATCCGAATCCCGGATTCGGTGTTGCCAGCGGCGGTTACCTGCCGGATGTCAACCTTCTTGATGCAGGTTTCGAGGGAAGTGCGTTCCATAACTTCCAGGACATTTCGTATGCCAACCGCGTAGTTCAGGTTGGTATCCGTCTTGTCTTCTAACACTAATGACATTGCTTCATTTTGGAAGGATCGATCTTGATCCTTCCTTTTTTTGCGCACCCACACGAATTTGGATATTTATCCAAATTTATGTGCAGGTTAAATTTGGTATGTCGGCGTAAGTCCTACATAAGACGAGAGATCGCAGATGATGTTTTCGAGCGCGTTTCTTGCTGTGTGGGCGAAAAATGCAATAAATGTCGTGGTCATGCTTTTTCCTAATTGATCGGTTAAGTCATTCTTATTGCCGCCGTAGAACGATGGCACGTCTATTGCCATTTATGAATTTGAATTCACCGCTTTTAGGTTTTACCCAAGTAGTAAAAATTCGGCTGGCCACCACCCCAACATTCGGCTATCCCGTTTTTATCTCCCGAACTTAGAGAGGTTGGATTAGTTTCGAGTTCATAAATAATCGTGCCTCGGTAGAGGTGCGCTAAAAATTCAATATTTGGAGGACAAATGAAGAAGTTTACTTTGATTTTTCTGCTATTCATCTTCATAACGGTTGTCGCCCATGGACAAACGGCAACCGGGCGTATAGTTGGAACGGTCTCCGAGGCGAACGGGGCAGTTGTGCCCGGAGCCACGGTAGTCATTACCGATACAAAAACGGCAAAGGAGCGAACGGTTACCGCCAATAACGACGGTGGTTTTACGGTTCCGCTTCTGGACGTCGGAGTTTATACAGTTAAGGTTTCGTCAAAAGGGTTCAAGACGACCGTTGCTTCAGTGACCATTCAGGTAGGTCAGGAGTATTCATTGGCCGTACAGCTTGACGTCGGTGACGTAAGTGAAAACGTTACAGTCACCGGCGAGGTAGAGACTCTAAATGCGACAAACGGCGAGCTCAGTTCAACATTGACAAATCGCCAAATCACGGAGCTTCCGCTTGCAACGAGGAATCCACTTGCTTTGATACTGACGCAGGCCGGTTCAGCTTCGAATCCCAGCCAGGGTACTTCGATCAACGGCGGCCGCACATCGTCCACTAACATCACACGCGACGGCGTCAACATCAACGACAACTTTATCCGCTCGAACGCAACAGATTTTGCCGCCGGACGCCCGAGCGTCGACAATGTTGAGGAATTCACTCTGTCGTCTCAGTCGGCCGCAGACTCGGGCTTTGGCTCGGGGCAGGTTCAGTTCGTTACTCCGCGTGGAGGTAATGGTTTCCACGGAGCCGGATGGGAATACAACCGCAATTCGGCTGTCGGAGCCAATAGCTGGTTCAACAACGCCGCGGGCACGGCCCGTCCTTACCGTAACCGTAACCAGTACGGTTTTAAGGTAGGAGGACCGGTACTTAAGAATAAGCTCTTCTTTTGGCTTTATGCAGAAAAGCTGAACGACATAGTGACGGCGAGCAAACTCGTCACTGTTCTCACGCCTACTGCGCGACAAGGCGTCCTTAGATATACCGTCGGCGGTGTCACTTATGGTGCGAATCTATTCACCCCGGGCGGTTTCACTACAGGAGCCAGTGGCAACGCAGTTCCGACGGCGATCAACTCGCTCGTTAACACTCAGATCCTGGCGGCTTTGCCAGCAGGCAACTCGACCGAGACCGGCGATCTCCTGAATACGATGGGGTACCGCTTTGCGCAGCATAACGATCAGACCCGCAAGAGCTTTACATCCCGTATAGACTACGATCTTAATTCGAAGAACAATATTAATGCCGTTCTTGATTACCAATTCGAGGGTAACCTCCGTGGTGATCTCGACACGGTCAACGTTATTCCAAAGGTGAACCAGCCCGCGAAACCCATCGTCTATTCCGGCGGATGGCGGTTCAGCCCGACAGCGAATATCAGCAATGAACTCCGCGTTGGACGGTTCTACAGCGCGCCTGTCTTCTTGAGCGACATAAGTAGATCCGAGTGGGAGACCGTGCCCCTTTTCACAAATCCGGACCCGCTTAACGGCGCGGCGATCTTTCGCAATCAGGGCCGTTTTGCAAAGAACTGGAATATTCAGGACACGATTACATGGCTGACCGGTAATCACTCGTTCCGATTTGGAGCTCAATACCAGTATGTTCACATCGACTCCTTTAATGACGCCGGTAACCAGCCAACGTATGCCTTTGGGCTGAGCACTAACGGACCAGTCATTCAACCTAATGTTCTTGCCGTGAACGCATGCGGCAATGCAGCCACTTGTCCTGTTTCTACGGCCGTCCAAACGACTGCGAAGTCATTGTATGCGGTCTTGGGCGGTGTGCTTACCAGCGGTTCGCTGACCTTCAACCCGACCTCTTCTACGTCGGGATTTGTCAATGGAGCAACGTCACGTGCTCTCTTCAAGTATTCGATGATCGCACCCTACGCGGTCGATCAATGGAAACTGAGACCTGACCTGACGCTGAATATCGGTCTTCGATGGGATTATCAACGGCCTCTGGAATCGGAGAACCAACTGTTCTTCGAGACCGTCGTCAATGGTGACCCGGTCGCTGCAACGCTTGATCCGGCTGGCAGTTATCAAATTATCGGCGGGAATGCCGGACATTCGGGATGGTTCTACAAACGCGATCTGAATAACTGGGCTCCTTCGTTTGGAGTTGCCTGGGCACCGAAGTTCGAAAATGGATTTTTGCGCAAGCTGACGGGAGACGATTTCGTGATCCGCGGCGGCTATCGCAAAAGCTATGTCAACGACGAATTGGTCCGGGCTCCCCAGAACGCTTTTGCGGGTAACGCCGGTCTGGGGTCGACGCCCGGGAACGCGCTGGTTTGCTTTACCGTTGGCTGCACACCGAGCTCAGCGGCTCTTGATGACCGGTTCGGCGCTGCCCATCAGTCTGTGATCGGTACTCCGACTTTTATCTCGACGCGTGCTTACACGACCAATAATACGGCCGCAGTCGCTGCGAACTTGGGTACTGTATTCACTATTGATCCAAAACTGCAGACGCCAGATCAGAACGATTACAGCGTGGGTATACAGCGTCGCTTTGGTAAGTGGGTCGCCGAAATGCGATATGTTGGCGGTATGAGTCACAACATGCTTCGGACGATCGATTACAACCAGGTGGTCGTTCCGGGTCAGTACAAAACTGATTTCGCCACTGTTCGGGCCAATGTTTTGGCGGGCTGTCCTGCAATCGTGGGTGATCTAACTGCACCAACTGGTTCCGCGAAGGCTTGTGCGAACGGAGCGGTCCTGTTCAACCAGATGAATGGATTCGGTGGGATAACGGCTTCGCTTAGCGGAACGAACCTGACAACGAACACCTTGGGCACATTTGCTCTTCAAGGACAGATGGCAGAGCTTATCTGGCAACAATTAGGAGCATCAGGAACTGCTCTTATCCCAAATCTGAATGTTGTCCCATATCCATCGGGAACGCTTAGGGCGCAATTCCTTCCCAATCCGAATACGGGTGTGGCAAATGTGCTTGGAAATGGCGGCAGCTATATGTACAACGCCGCACAATTCGAGCTTCGCCGACAGTTCAGCCAGGGGTTGTATCTGCAGGCTAACTACACCTTCTCAAAAGAGCTTACCGACGCGATCGGAACAGGACAAACGCGTGTTGAGCCGTTCCTCGATAATGCTAACGAGAAGTTGGATTATACGCGTGCCGATTACGACCAAACGCATGTCTTCAATCTGAACGCGATCTATGAACTTCCGTTCGGCAAGGGACGTCGTTTCCTCAACGAAAATGGCTGGCTTGATCAGGTGGTCGGCGGATGGCAGGTCGGGGTCGTTTGGCGTCTAGCTACCGGAGCTCCACTGACGATCACCGATGCACGCGGAACCTTGAACCGTTCCGTACGTTCGACCAGGCAAACTGCGCTAACGACACTTACGGAATCGCAGCTCAAGAACGCCATTGGTGTTTTCAAAACGCCATGCGGTATCTACTGGATCGATCCGAAATACATCAACATCAATCATGATGCTTTAGCGGCAGGCAACTGTTCGGCGCTTACCACGGGTGCTCCTACAGTGAGCATCACAGGGTCCACCGCGACAACCACATCTGTTGGAGGAGCGGCTTCGAGCGGATTCGGCATTGGTGCATGGGGAGCGAATCAGGTCTTCTTCAACAACGGACCCGGACAAACGAGCGGACTTCGTCGTGCGTTTTTCAATGGTCCGATACTCTCGAGTGCCGATTTGTCAATAATCAAGAACTTCAAGTTCAAAGAACGTGTAACCTTCCAGGTGCGTGGGGAGATGTTCAACTTCCTCAATACACCGTACTTCGCTCCGACCCAGTTCGGAACGTCGTTCGACATTAACAACACGAACTTCGGTAAGGTGACCGGTGTTTCTGTTGGTGCTCGTGTTGTTCAATTTGCAGGACGACTAACCTTCTAAACCGTTCGAGCAATATTGATCTTATTTAGGCATCGCCTTCGGCGATGCCTTTTTTTGCAAGGTAGTCACCGCCTCCGGGCGACCAAAACTGAGGGCATTGTGGAATGCGATTTTTGAATTTAATCCAAATTTACGTGCGTAAGAACCGCAAACGTAGGAATTCGTCTTACGGAATTCGACGGCTTTCGGCCTCTTAGACGCGGTGAGCGAAAAATCGATGATGCCGCAGACCTTGCATAAAATAGCGCGATGAGTCATATTCCGTTCGTCTATTGCATTGTTTTTCTTATAATTGGCGAAAACCGCTTAACCGACATCCTCGCGGAGGTTTGAATGAACAGGGCGGCCGCGGCTACTTTGGTTCCTGATCGGCATAACGCGGGCAAATCTTGGCATAACGCTTGCCTATATTAATTTAGCTGATCCACCATTTCATAACTTAATTCATATCTATTGCCAGGCGGGTTCTAACAGCAGGGAATTCAGTCAACGACCTATTTTCCATATCCCCACTGAAGTTTTCGGGGTTGCGACCAAGATTTTTCATACGGACTTTCGCACTTATTCTAAGTGAACCTTAATTCAAATTTTTTGGAGGGAGAGTATGAGAAAGTTTACGTTTACTTGGACGGTTCTGGCCTTGTTCATTTTCGGGGCTATTACCGTCCAGGCACAAACAAAAGGTTCTCTCGCAGGGACCGTGACTGATGCATCGGGCGCTGTCGTACCCGGCGCGAACGTCGAACTAAAGAACAATGCGAACGGAGCAACGCGCTCGGCGGCAACCGGTAATGCCGGCGTGTTTCAGTTTACAGATGTTGAACCTGGAACATACACCGTAACCGTGCAGAGCACGGGCTTCAAGAAAACCGTTGCAAACGACGTTATTGTGCATACGAGCGTGGCTTCACAGATCACCGTAGCCCTAGAGGCAGGACAGGTGAGCGAGGTCGTCACGGTAACCGATGCTCAAGAGGTGGTCAATACTTCGAGTCCGACGCTCACTAACGTCATCAACACACGCCAGATCGTTGATCTACCTTTGCCGGATAGAAATCCGCTCGGGCTTGCGGCGTTGCAGGCCGGCATTGCAGTGATCGGAACTGACACTCGCGGGTCGTCTGTTTCCGGTCTTCGCCAGACGGCGACTAACGTGACACAGGACGGCATCAACGCGATGGACAACTTCGTTAAGACAAGTTCGTTCTTTGCGATCAGCACGCCTTCGCTAAACTCCACCGCAGAATTCAGTATCACAACAGGAACCACGAGTTCGGAACAGGGACGTGGCGTCGCTCAGGTCAACATGGTGACCAGGAGCGGTTCGAACTCGTTCCATGGTGGCGGCTTCCTCCAGTTGATCAATGACGGGTACAATTCCAACACATTTTTCAACAATTTCAACGGCATTCCAACACCGCTTCTGCATCAACATTACTGGGGAGGCGACATCGGCGGACCAGTGTTTTTCCCAAACGTGGGCGATGACGGTCCGAAGATCTTCGACGGAAGGGACAAAGCATTCTTTTTCTTCTCGTTCGAGAGATTTGTCCAGAATCGAGCAGCGGCGCGTAATCGCAATGGTGTCTTGACGCAGAATGCTTTGAATGGCACTTTCCAATACACTTGCCCGGCGACGACGACAGATCCAATAAACTGCCCAGCGAATAGCACAAAGTCCATTAATCTTTTGACTTTGGGCAGCGTCCCGTCCCACGCACTCAATCCGCTGATGACCGCACATCTTGCGCAGATTCCGTTGCCTAACAACACGAATTGCACAGCCAATGATGGCTTCAATATCGCTTGTTTTGCTTTTAATGTGCCTGAACTTACCACCAACAATAAATATGTTGCTCGGTATGATCACGTACTATTCAAAGATACGCGCTTCGGTACCCACAAACTTGAGGTTGTCTACAGCCGAGTCGATACAAATACCCATCCTGACGTTTTCACCAACGGAGTGGAAGCACCCTTCCCGGGCGGCGTCAATGCTTACCAGTATTCGACACGAAATTTGGTCACACCGGCGTTGGTTTCGACTTTTGGGAGTAACTGGACCAACGTTCTCCGATATGGCCGCCAATGGGCCCCTGTGGTGTTCGATCGGGACACGCAGCCTACGGCGCCGTTCATATCGCTGCCCGGTGTGTTGATCAATTATGACAATGTCAATATGCCGCAGCCTCGAAACACCATCGTCAACCAATGGACAGATACTCTTTCATGGGTAAATGGCAACCATCTTTGGAAGTTTGGCGGCGATTTTCAACGCGTTTTGGTCAAAAGCTTTAACTCCGCGGGTATCAACGAAACTATTCAGTTAGGAACGAATGCGGTTAATCAAAACGGCCTCACACTTGCCAACTTCCCAGGTCTGACAAATAACACGGCCGGGAATGCGATAGTTACAAATGCCGGAACCGTTTACAATGCGATAGTCGGCATGTTGGGGTCCGCCAGCCAGACCCTTAATGTGACGAGCCCCGATTCAGGCTTTGTGCCGGGCGCGACGCGTACACGCTTCTTCCAGGAACAGGACTTGGCGCTCTTTGCACAAGACCAATGGCGGATGAAGAGTAACTTTACTCTGAGTTATGGCGTCCGATGGGATTGGATGGGCGTACCTACTGTTCCAAACGGTCTTTCGATCCAGCCCAAATACAGCGATCTTTTCGGGGTATCGGGATTTGGAAATCTTTTCCATCCGACGGCTCCCGCCGGAGTACCCGGAGCGGTTGCTACTCAGCAATTCGTGAGCGGCGACACGGGAATACCTCTTTTCAAGAATGACTGGGACAACTTCGCCCCATTCCTCGGTATTGCCTATTCGCCGAATTTCAAGAAGGGTCCGCTTCACTTCCTTTTTGGCGACGAAGGTACGAGTTCGATCCGAGCCGGTTATTCTATCAGCTACCTGCATGATGGACTCACAACGATCAGTAATGCTCTTGGAACCGGTACGACGAACCCTGGTTTGATACAAACGGCGAATCTATCGTCGCTAAGTTGTGTCAACCCCTCAGACCCGTCGTGCGTCCATTCTTCGAATCTGCGCGGACAACTTGGTTCCGGAGGCGTGCCGCTGGATCTACCGACGTTCATTATGCCGATAACGGACCGTCAGAATATCGTGGCAAATTCGACAAACGGGCTCTGGGGAATCGATCCGAATCTGCGGTCCCCGTATGTCGAACAATGGAACATCGGTTTCGAACGGGAAATCTTCAAGGACACCGCGATTGAGGTCCGTTACGTCGGAAACCGCGGTGTAAAACTGTGGAGGGCGGTTGACTTTAATGAGGTCAATATTTTCGAGAACGGGTTCCTACAGGAGTTCAATAACGCGAAGATCAATTTAGCGGCTCGAGGCGGCACAAGCTTTGCGCCTTTCAGTGCGGGCGGCTGCGCGACCTGCGTAAGTACTCCTATCCTGGATAAATTTTTTGCCGGTCTTGCAGGCAGCAGCGGATATACAAGCTCGACCTTTATAAGCAATCTGAACAACAATAATGTTGGAACGATGGCGAGCACGCTAGCTTTCAACACTGCTTATCGGACCAATCGCGAACTTGCATCCAATAACATTCCAATGAACTTCTTTGTCGCGAATCCGAACGCGGCGTTTGCCCGAGGGCTGTCCAACGATTCGGAGTCGGATTACAACGCAATGGAAGTTGAGTTCCGCCGCCGATTCTCCCAGGGCCTGCAGTTTCAGGTCGATTATACGTGGAGCAAAGCAATGGGTAACGCAACAGATGCCCAAGGCAATAACCAGAGCGACTTGGTCAGCTGGAGATCGCTTCGCGATAAGTCGTGGGACTATCGCCGTTCTACGCAGGATCAAACGCAACGAGCAGTCGGAAACGTTCTTTACGAACTTCCGTTTGGAAGAAGTAAACCATTTTTGAACAGCTCGAACGGTTGGGTTGACAGGGTCGTCGGCGGTTGGACTTTTGGTTCGATCGTAACGTGGTCGAAAGGTCCACCGTGGTACGTGGCAGCAGGCCGGGCAACTTTCACCAGTGCCACCACTAATAACGGTGCACAGCTTGTTGGCATGAGTTTCGAGGACTTTAAGAAGAATGTCGGCGTGTTCAAGGACGAGCGGGGTATTTTCTTCATCAATCCCGATCTGCTCGACATAACATTGAATTCCCGTGGTCAGGTCGCAACCTCGAAATTGAAGGCTGGGTTAATGACCGCTCCTGCACCGGGAACTTTCGGTAATTTTCCGCTGAACAGCCTCAATGCTCCAAGTTATTTCAACGTGGACATGAGCTTGATCAAGAGAATCCCGATCACGGAACGAGTCAAACTCGAGATCAAGTTCACGGCTGTCAATGCTTTCAACATCGCAAACTTCATATACGCGACGCAGAATTTTGATTCCACCAGCTTTGGTGTGATCTCGACTCAGCGTGACAGCGGACGTAACATGAGCTTGCAGGGGCAGCTCAGATTCTAATTCCGGCGGTGTTTTGGTAACTAGCCCGGATCAAGGGTGGTTTTGATCCAACCTTGATCCGCCATTTATTAAGGCGTTGCCGGTCAGATCCTGCAACGCCTTTTTTAGGTTGAAAGTTAGAAACCTGAGCTAAGATATTGATATTCGTATCAGCGGCAGTTGAGGTAGATATCATGTTAAAGAGAAAGCTGCGCACACTTTTATTCGCTGCAGGGTTGGCCGGATTGCTCGGTTTTTCCGCGATAGCTCAGATCCTGCCGACAGAAACAACCGACTCAGGGCTCGGCGGGAGTAACGTGATCACCGGTACCGTGATGTCAACTAACGGCGGCCGTCTTGAAAGCCGGGCTACGATTCGCCTCCAAACGATGACCAGGGGAGATCGTGTAACTTCAACCGACGATCGGGGCAACTTCGCTTTTCGCGGCCTCGTATCCGGTGATTACACGATCGTGATCGACAGAGAGAAGGATTTCGAGCCTTTCACTCAGAATGTTTCCGTCTTACAAGTACGAGGGTTTCCAGGCCAGACCTATAACCTAAACATCAGGCTTATCCCGAAAAATACCTCGCAGGGAAAACCGGTTGTTGTTGATGCCTCAGTTGCAAATTTGGCCGAGCGGGGTAAGGACCTCTATTCGAAGGCTCAGGATCTGGCAAAAGCGGGCGACCACAAGGGGGCGATCGAGCAATTCGAACTTTTGACGTCTGAGTTCCCGGCCTTCATGTCAGGTTTCAACGATTTAGGCGTTGAATACCTTCGAGTGAACGATTGTGTTAAAGCAGACAGGGCGTTTCAGGCCGCATCGAAGATCGAACCTGAAGCTTTCGCACCTCTCTTGAATCGCGGGATCGCCCTGGTAACTTTAAAGCGATTCGCCACCGCTGAATCGGTGTTAGACCATGCAAGAAAGATCAACGACCAATCTCCGCCTCTACACTATTTTCTTGGACAGGCGCTCGCAAATTTGGGTAGATTTGACGAGGCTGAGAAAGAGTTAAGTAGTGCGGTGTCGACGGGCGGGCCGGAGATGAAAGAGGCCCACAGGATCCTGGCGATCATTTATAACTCTCGCGGAGATAGGAAACGAGCAGCGGTTGAACTCGAAACATACCTTCAGCTTGCTCCGCACACACCGGACGCCGAACAACTTCGAAAAACGGTAGAGCAGCTGAAGGGCAGTGACGCTCCCAATACCTCGGCTCCTAAAAAGAACTAGTCGTGCGGGCGGCGTTATCCAAATAACTGAACGAAAGTCCGATATTGCAGAAAGTCCTATCCTAGCCGCCGAGATCGAACAGATCGAGGACGGCATGCCTTTTACTCGCTTTTCACAAATCTAAAACAGTTCTGAAAATATCAAACCACGCCGCGACTTTACGGCATATATGTTGCATGCTAAACTCTCGAAATAGATTGGGCTTTCATTTTATAAATTCATACAAAACTTTGAGATCGAGCCTAACTCCGTAGGAGATAGGTCCGTACTCTAACAATATTCCCCAAAAATCCAGAAGTATTTTGGGTTGCGCGCAAAGGGCTTCATTGCTGATACCTGCACTTATTTTCATAGGTGGTCTGTATC
>Ga0163162_10004492_pt1 | contig 13438 bp, 12 predicted proteins | sample S55metaG_FD_115310 | JGI IMG/M metagenome (GOLD analysis project Ga0163162, IMG submission 115310) | Switchgrass rhizosphere microbial communities from Kellogg Biological Station, Michigan, USA - S5-5 metaG | ecosystem: Host-associated > Plants > Roots > Rhizosphere > Soil | place: USA...
CCCTCCTCGTCATCACCCAGTACGCCTCGCTTGCCGCCATGCAACAAACCCTCGCCGCCCTAGAAGCCGACGAAGCCCATCAAAAGGCTCTTGAAACCCTCAGCTCCGGCCCCGGCCTCCCCTTCGTCACCATCGAGAGCAGCCTTCTGCAAAGCCTCACCGTCATCCCTGCACCCGTCCTTCCCACGGATGCCGCCACCCGCCCATCGCGCATCTTCGAGCTCCGTACCTACCAGTCGCAGTCCTTCACCGCGCGCCAGAAGAAGGCGGCGATGTTCAACGGCGGCGAGATCGGCATCTTCCAACGCCTCGGCATGCGCCCGATCTTTATCGGCGAATCCGTCATCGGCCCCCGCCAGCCCAACATCACCTACATGCTCTCCTTCGACTCGCTCGCCGAGCGCGAAAAGTGCTGGCAGGCCTTCAGCGCTGACCCTGAGTGGAAGAAACTCAGCGCCCCACCCGAACTCAAGGACGCGCAGGTCGTCGCCAACATCAGCAACATCATCCTGCGCCCGCTGCCGTTCTCACCACTGCGCTGAATTCGCAATAGGAATGTTCGCTACTGCTCCAACAACATTCACTGCCGCGGCTTGTCATCGATCACAAGATGCCGTGGCACAGCATCGGTGCTCGCGTAGTATCGCCGCTCAAACTCCGCACCCAACCTCTTATGGCCATCTGAAAGAAAGTTGAGATACGTCTGCCGCACCGCGGCCAGCCGTGGAGAGTCAGGAGGTTCCAGCAGATACTCCGGCTTGGCAACATACGCCCACGCCGTTCCACCCTCTACGCGCAGATCTTCCAGCTGATTGTTCACCGCTACCCTGTCGTAGATCCACTCGCGTTTGTCGTAGGCTTCCAGCTCTGCGTCCCGCACGACAAACACCACTCCGTTGATCGAACTGCCCTCCACCGGCCGGATGTTCAGGTAAAGGGTCCTCTCCGGAACCACCCACTCTCCGTTGCTCTCCTGGTAATGAAATCTGCTGTCAGGCATCGCCACATCCCACGTCCTGCGCCATCCTGAGAGCCCGGTCACAACAAACGGCCCCGTGTATTTACGTCCCAGCGTCCGCTCCAGACTCTCTATCGATAGCAGCGAGCCGTATCCGAACAAAGCGTGCTCGCCGCTTGCGAGTTTGATCAGCTCCCGCGAATCAGCCATCCGCTGCCTCCGGCGCCTGCAGGTCCCACACAATGTCGACCACACCCTCGGTCAGAAACTCCAGGTCCCACTTCCATACCCCTGTGGGATCCGCCACGCCGGGAGGGTCGGGCTTTACCCGCGCACGATTCGCGCACAACGCATGTCCGTCCCGGTCGTCGCCATGGAAGTACAGCTTCGGTCCCACCACCTTCCACCCTGCCGAGACATACGCCGTCAGGTTCACCTCATACCGCACCCGCCGAAAATAACTCGCGCGCCCTAGGTGCATATGGAAATCGCGGTGCCCCTCGTCAAATCCCTTGTAGACCTGTACTTCCAGCTCCGCCGTCGTGCCCGGAGTCGGACGAATGTCGTACCACACATCAAAGCCATGGTCCTCATACACCCGCGCCTTGTCAGGCGATGGAATGTGTTCCCCTTCAATCTTCGCCGTCAGCCACCCCCCATTGCGAGTCCCATACTTCAGCGTGAACGGCTGCATCGACCGGTTATGCCTGCTGAAGTAAACCTTGCGCGTCACAAGCGCGACATTGTCGCAGCGCACGATCCGCTTCGTCGTACCGTGTGTCGCTTCAATCTCCGTGTTCGGCGGCTTTGGCTCCACCTGAATCCTGAAGAGAAAGTCTTCGATCTCCCAGATGTTTGCGTGGCCGTGGGGATGCATCAACGCGTCGCAGAACATCTTGTAGCGCTTGTCCGTCAGCGTCTCCGGCGCGTGCAGCGTATTGTGGTCTCCCGGCAGCGGCTTGCCCTGCTCAAAGAATCCCTTTGCATAGGCCTCAGGAACGATATTGTCCGCATCGCCCCAGAAGCAGAAGAAAGGCAGCGCATATCGTGTCTTTCCTCGCTCCTTGGCCAACAACACATGGTCGCGAATAAATACATGCAGCTCGCGGATCTGCGGATCGAAGACCCGCAAAATGAACTCTTGTCGGTTCGGCAAAAGAGAAAAGAGAAACCGCCGCATCCCATGTGCCAGCGGCGAGCCAAAGCTCGGCGTAGCAAACAGAATCACCTGCCGTATGCGGTCCAGGTCCAGCCCGCGCTCCTCCATCAGGCATCGCCTCACATAGCTCTGGATCACCAGGCCGCCCATGCTATGTCCCACCAGCGTCGTGCTGATGTAAGCCTCGTTATCTCTATTGCCCAGCTTTTCTTTCAGAAAGTCGTCCAGCTCCCGGCCCACCTCATCGATCTCCGGCAACCTCCTGAGCGGCGACCACACCACGGCGTGCGTCTCATACTGAAACACACAAAACTCATACTGCTCGCTCAGGCTGTCATCACTTTTTAGAGCCGCCAGCATCCTGTCCCACGTCGCAGGGCTGCTGCAGAAGCCATGAACAAATACGATCAGGTGCTTCGTCGGTCCAGGAGAACCATCGTCACGGACAGGAATCGCCATCGCCTTGCCTCGGCCAAATACTTCAGAACGCTCCGCCCCTTTTCGGTACAACACGAAGGGCATCTCTCAACTGCGAGCGATTCAGGTGAATGAGTGCATTATGCACTAATTGCTACGCTGCGTTGTCGCCGCCTTACTGCCGCAGCTCAAGCAGGACCACGCCGTGCGGCGCGATCGTTCCCGTCACCTTGTCAATCTTTCCTAAGTCTTTCTTCTCCCACAGATCGCGCGCCACATACGTCTCTGCGGGCAGCCCACACTTACGCAGAGGAATCTCGACCCGCATCGCCGGGTCGCCCAAATTGAAGAGTGCCAGGTAGTACCTGCCGTTGTCTCCCTTGGTCGTCCATGCCCTCAAGTCTCCGTTTTCGCTCGCCAACTGCTGTTCGTGCCCGTGCTGATTCATGCCGATTACGTCCGCATTCGTCAGCAGCGCCGCAGTCCAGTCATCCAGCTCTGTCAGGTTCGCCCCTATAAACAGCGGCGACCGCGCAATCGCCCACAGCGTGAACAGAGTCTTCTGCTCATCCTGCGTCAGCCGAGTCTTTCGCGGTTCGCCCCATCCCGGCACGGGGCCCAGTGTCCCCAGCGGAAGCATGTCCGCATCCGGCCAGTTCCCAGGCTTCACATGCGGAACCCAGCTTGCAATCACCTCAAACTGGTTCTTCACACCCTGCGGAAAGTGCTCGTTCGCCGGCCTCTCCCACCGGTCCCACACATCATCGCTGATGCGCCATAGCTGCGCATTCGCCGCCACCTCGGCAGACTTATCCAGCGGCGCAGGCCCCGGCGACAAACTCAACACCATTGCTCGCCCCGTCTTCGCGATAGCACGATGGATCATCACAATCTCATCGCCTTTGTACGGATGCGAAGCAATGCAGTCGACCTTGATGTAGTCCACACCCCAGCTCGCATACTGCGTCATCAGCGAGTCGTACCAGGCCTGCCCTGCCGCATCGTCCTTCACGCCAAAGTTGTCCGGGTTCCACGGACACGTATCGCTCGTCACCGCCGCATCCTGAGCATGAAACGCCGACCCCGCAATCGGCACATTCTTCTCCACCGACTCCTTCGGGATCCCGCGAATGATATGAATCCCGAACTTCAGTCCCTGCGCGTGCACATAGTCACCCACCGGCTTGAACCCCGCGTTCTCAGCTGCACTCGCAAAACGGTTCAGCGCGGGCTCGTACCGTCCATTCGAGTCCATCCTGTACTCAAACTTCTCTTCCTTCTTCTTCTGCGGATTGAGCAGATACCACCCCTCATCCACCACCGCATACTGATACCCCGCAGCCTTCAGCCGCGCCGCCATCACATCTATATTCGCCTTGAACTGCGCTTCGTCAATCGTCAGCCCATACGAGTCCCAGCTATTCCACCCCATCGGTGGAGTCGGCGCCAATACCCCTCGCTGCGCAAATCCGAGAGAAGATATCCCTACCGTCACAGCCAGAACAACATCTCTCCATCGCCTCACCATCCAGCACCTCGCCACAGCCCCTCCACAATACCCCGGATCGTGAACACAAAGTTCAATCGGAGAGCAAATAGAAGATATCGGTTCGAAGTTTTGCCGGATCGTCGCTCCAATGACCATAGACCTCCCACGATGGGCCTACGAGCTTGCGGCCATTTTCGCCTGCCCATTGATGGATCGCTTCGTGCGCCGGACGCATTTGGTCGTACGGCCCCATGTGGACCGTCGTCGCAACCGCGCCTGCGGGCGTCGAGGAATTGCCGCCGCTCACGACCTGCACACCACACTCGATATCGAACTCGCCCGCAGCACCCGTACCGGGATAGAAGACGATGTTCAATTCGCCTTTGCTTTTGAAGCCGGCATAGAACTCGTCGAACAAGGCGCGAATCCTTTTGGGGAGATTCGCTCGAGCAGCACTGCCTCGCACAACGGCGATCGGCTGCGTTGGAACCTGCCGGACCTCGACTGTGTTGAGCACGATGGAATGTTAGAACAAACGGACACAAATCAACCCCGCTGCCAATCTCTTTTTGACCCCTGACACCACGGATACCCGGCATAGACGCCCTTCGAAATCACTCGTCACATACCCCTTGACATCTAGGCATACCCTCCTTCATCCTCATACCTAGACTTCGAGGCATAGAACGCTATGGCAAAAAACGATCTCCAGGGTACACTCGAGCTCCTCATACTCAAGACCCTCGCCCACAACTCCTCCCTCCACGGCTACGGCATCGTCCTCCACATCGAGCGCGTCTCCAATGAGCTGCTCCGCGTTGAAGAAGGGTCGCTCTACCCCGCGCTCCATCGCATGGAGCAGAACCAGTGGGTCCGCTCCCAGTGGGCGCTCACCGAGACCAACCGCCGCGCCAAGTTCTACTCCCTCACCGCTGCCGGGCGGAAGCAACTCACCGCCGCCGAGCTCGCATGGGAGCAGACCGTCAAGGGTGTTCAAGCCGTCATGAAGTTCGCCTGAGGTGAACCGATGAATCTCCTCCGCCGCATCACCGCCCTCTTTCGCCGCTCCTCCATCGACCGCGAGATCGACGAAGAGCTTCAAGCCCACCTCGCCATGCGCGCCGAGGACAACGTCGCCGCAGGCATGTCGCCCGCAGCCGCCGCACGCGACGCACGCCTCCGCTTCGGCAACCCCACCACAACCCGCGAGCGTACCGAACACGCCGACATCGCCCTCGGCATCGACTCCATCTGGCGCGACATCCGCTACGCCGTCCGCGGCTACGTCAACGCTCCCATGTTCGCCATCGTCGCCATCACCACGCTCGCGCTCGGCATCGGAGCCAACACCGCCATCTTCCAGCTCCTCAACGAAGTCCGCCTGCGCAGTCTCCCCATCGCCCACCCTGAGGAGCTCGTCGACATCCGCATCATCGGCGGCAACAAGGGCATGGGCATCTCCGACACGCGCTACTCCTCGCTCACCCGCCCCCTTTGGCAGGAGATCGAGCGCAGCCACGAGCCGCTCTCCGGAGTCTTCGCCTGGCGCTCCAGCTACCAGAACATGCAGACCGGCCTCACCGCGAACGACGTCAACCCTGTCCGCACCATCAACGCCTCTGCGGACTTCTTCAATGTCCTCGGCGTAGTTCCCTTCGCCGGCCGCCTCATCGGCCCTGAGGACGCATCCGCTGCCTGCACCAGCACGAGCGCCGCCGTCAGCTACTCATGGTGGCAATCGCAGATGGGTGGCCGCCCCCTCACCGCCGCCGAATCCGTCGTCCTCGACGGCACCCAATACCACATCGTCGGAGTCACGCCGCCACGTTTCTTCGGACTCGCCGTGGGTGAAGGCTTCGACTTCGTAACGCCACTCTGCACCCCACCCAATGTCCAGCGCGAGCACTTCGATGTCGCCGTCATGGGTCGCCTCGCTCCCGGCTGGACTACCGATCGGGCCACTCAGTGGTTCACCTCCGCCAGCACGGGCTTCTTCGACGCCGCGCTCCCGCAGGGCTACAGCGCCAAGTCCACCGAGCTCTTCCGCAACTTCAAACTCGGAGCCTTCTCGGCCGCCACAGGCGTCAGCAACCTGCGCAATGCCTACGACTCCTCCCTCTGGATCCTTCTCGGCATCACTGGCCTCGTTCTTCTCATTGCATGCGCCAACCTCGCCAACCTCATGCTCGCCCGAGCCAGCGCCCGCCAGCGCGAAATCGCCGTACGCATGGCCCTCGGAGCCACACGCGCACGCCTCCTCCGCCAGCTCCTCATCGAATCCTCGCTCCTCGCCGTCACAGGAGCTCTCCTTGGTATCGCACTCGCGCAGCTTTTCAGCCACATGCTCATCCGCGCTCTCACCACGGGAAACGACTCCCTCTCACTCGCCGTCCACACCGACTGGCGTGTGCTCCTCTTCGCCGCTGCCGTCGCCATCCTTACCTGCGCGGTCTTCGGAACCCTGCCCGCCTTCCGCGCCTCCAAGTCCGATCCCATTCTCGCCCTCAAGAGCGGCGATGGCCACGCAAGCAGCCGCCGCGAGCGCTTCTCCATCCAGCGCATCATGGTCGTCGTCCAGGTCGCCATCTCCATGGTCCTGCTCGTCACCGCGCTTCTCTTCGTACGCAGCTTCCGCAACCTCATGACCGTTGACCCCGGCATGCGCGACGAGGGAATCACCGTTGCCTTCTTCAACTTTTCTAAATCTAAAATCGACGACACACACATCGAGGACTTCAAGCGCCAGCTCCTTAGCGAGGTGCTTGCCGTCCCCGGCGTGACCAACGCCGCCACCACCACAATGGTCCCGCTCACCGGCGGAAGCTGGACACACGGCATTGACGTCGGGCCCGTCGAAGGCTTCAGCCGCTTCACCTGGGTCAGCCCCACGTACTTCCAGACGATGAACATCCCCCTCCTCTCCGGACGCAGCTTCAACGACAATGACACTAAGTCCTCGCCGCGCGTCGCCATCGTTAACCAGTCTTTCGTTCGCAACTACCTTAACGGACAGGAGGCTCTCGGCAAGACCGTCCGTACCAAGGCCGAGCCGCGCTACCCCTCCACCCTCTTCGAGATCGTCGGCGTCATCCCCGACACCAAGTACAACGACCTCCGCGGCAACCCCGAACCTATGGCCTTCGTACCGGCCATGCAATTTCCCATTGAAGCCGACGGTCCAGGCACCCGCATGGTCGTCGCATCGTCTCTTCCATCCGCTATCATCGGTGAGAACATCAAGCGCGCCATCTCCACCGCTCATCCCGAGGTCCGCACTCGCTTCTTTGAGCTGCAACAGCAGATCCGCAACAACCTCCTCCGTGAGCGCCTCCTCGCCATCCTCTCCGGATTCTTCGGAATCCTCGCCGCCGCCCTCGTCATGGTCGGGCTCTACGGCGTCGTCTCCTACCTCGTCACCCGCCGCCGCAACGAGCTCGGCATCCGCATCGCCCTCGGCTCCACCCGCACACGCATCATCTCGCTCGTCATGCGTGAAGCCGGACGCATGCTCTTCGTCGGAACCCTCGTCGGGGCGGCCATCTCGCTCCTCGCTACCCGCGGAGCCAGCTCCATCCTCTTCGGCCTCAAGTCCTGGGACCCCGCCACCCTCGCCTTCGCCATAGCCTCGCTTGCAGCCGTGGCAGCACTAGCCAGCTTCCTGCCAGCCTTCCGCGCCGCACGCCTCGACCCAGTCCAGGCTTTGCGCAACGAATAATCTCGCTGTCCAGAATCTCAGGAAGCGTCATCTCGACCGAAGCAGGACGGTCCTCCGTCCTGCGGAGTGGAGAAACCTACTTCACCACCGCCGTTATTCTGAGGAGCGCAGCGACGAAGAATCTACGCAGTTTCACTACTCTGCGGAGATTGCTTCCATCGAAGCGATAAGTGAAACCTACATTCTCGAAACCACAAACAACCCACCTGAGATCGCCAACAGGTCCTCGACCACCGCGACCACAAAATCCGGCAGATTCATCTGCGTCACCAGTCCATGGCGAATCTGATATCCCGCAAACGCTCCCGCCACGCCTGCCACAGCGCCCAGCAGAGCCCCGACCATCAGGCTCTTTCCTCCACTCGCCGCCAGTGCAGCGCCGGAAAGGCCGCCCGTCAGCGCCCGAGCAATCAGTCCCACCGGAGCTGTCCTCGAAGGAGTCTGCGGAAGCTTGTCGACAATCAGCTCGCAGATCGCGAATAGCGTAAACAGGCTCAACGTCAACTTGCTCGTCATGAAAGCAAGCGGAGTCCCCTCCAGATGGACCCATTGCAAATAAGCCGCCGCGCACACAATAGCCGGAGCCATCATCGATCGCAGCCCCGCCACACATCCAATCAAAAAGCAAAGAAACAGCACCGGAAAACTCATAGGCACGTCCTTTCGCTCCAGGAACCTTAACGCAGGCATTGTGCTCCACAAACCCCGCCGCACGCAAAGCTGCTCGTCCCTAAAGTTCCAGCTGCATCAGCGTAATGTCCTGCGGCGCGTCGAATTTCCACCCGACACCGCGCAACACTCCCACCATCGCAAAGCCCATCGCCCGGTGCATCCCCACTGACGCTGGATTATCCCCGCCGATCACCGCAACTACGTTCCTGCACCCCGCCGCGCGACTCGCCGCAATCACCGCATCCAGCAGGCGTCTCCCCACACCCTTGCCCGCCGCATCCGCCCGCAGATAAATCGAGTCCTCCACCGTGTACCGATACCCCGCTCGCGGACGAAACGCCGAAGCATACCCATACCCAATCACCTCGCCACCCGATTCCGCCACAAGATACGGCAGCCCTCGCGCCACAACATCGCCCATTCTGCGCGCTATCTCCCCCGCATCCGGAGCCTCCAGTTCCATCGTCGCCGCACTCGTCAAAACATACGGCAGATAGACTGCCGCAATCGCCGCCGCATCCTCCAGCGTCGCTACACGAATCTCAACATCAGACATGCTCACCACTCTACAGCCGGTTGCCTGCACCTGCCCCCTCGCACTCCACCCACAGTGCTAGGCTGAAGACACCAGCACGATGCCCGCCTTGCGCCCAACTATCACTCCCCGACACTTCCTGGCATCCATAGGCCTCACTGCCCTCACGCTCATCCTCACAGCCTGCGCCAGCCCCGGCCCGCCACGACCACCCTCCCTCCACCTTGCCGACATCCCCACCGACCTCACTGCCCAGCGAATCGGCGATCGCGTCCTTCTCCACTGGACCACTCCCACCCACACAACCGACGGCCTCAACGTCCCTTCGCCCCTCACCGCCGAGATCTGCCGCGAAGCCAATCCCACCGCTGCACCCACCAAACAACCCTCCGCCACCGCTTGCCCCGTAGTCCTCCGACTCGCCGTTACGCCCGGCGCCTCAACTGGAGCAGACCCGCTCCCCGCCACCCTGACATCCGACCCTGCCGCCGCTCTCGCCTACCGCGTCCGCATCCTCAACCCCGAGGGGCGTTCCGCAGGCCTCTCCAAACCTGCACTCGCCGCCGCAGGAGCAACACCGCCACCCGTAGCCTTCCTTCACGCCACTCCTTCTCGCGACGGAATCACTCTCGAGTGGCAACCGCTCTCCTCTCCATCCGTCGTCGAGCTCGACCGCGCCCTCGTCTCCGCCTCTGTACCAAAAACTCAGCCTAAAAAATCCACTCCACTCTCCGCCCCCGCTGAACCCACAGAAGTCCATCTCCGAACCGGGGACCAGACCCACTCTGCTGACCCCGGTGGCACCGTGGATCGCACCGCCCTCCGCGGTCAGAGCTACACCTACAGCGCCCAGCGCTTGCGCACGGTCATCATCAACGGACACTCCCTCGAGCTCCGCTCCGATCTCTCCTCCCCCATCACAGTCAACCTCTCCGACACCTTCCCACCCCTGACACCCACCGGCCTCGCCTCTGTCCCCGGCCCCGCCTCCATCGACCTCTCGTGGCAGCCCGACACCGACTCCGACCTCGCCGGCTACCATGTCTACCGCCGCACCGCCTCAGGCACCTTCCAGCGCCTGACCGACATACCTGTCCTCGGCCCTGCCTTCTCCGACGCCGCCGCGGCTCCGGGCACCGCCTATACCTACCGCGTCACCGCCATCGACAACAACGGCAACGAATCCGCGCCCTCCGCCGAAATCACCGACACCGCACACCCCGCAACCACTCCTTAAAACTCAAAAAGGACCACGCCATGAAGTACTGCAAATTCCTCTCCCCCTCCGGCTCCCCCCGCTACGCCCACGTCGAAGAGCGCGACGGCGCTCTCTGGGCCTCCGCCCTTATGGAGCCTCCCGTCGAAGACCTCGCAGCCCAGCTCGCGATCCTCGACTCCCCTGAGCCCTTCACCGCCGCGCCTCTCTCCGCGCTGCAGCTTCTTCCGCCCGTCTCCCCGTCCAAGATCCTCTGCATCGGCCGCAACTACAAAGAGCACGCCGCCGAGCTAGGCAACGAGGTTCCCGCCGAGCCCCTCCTCTTCCTCAAGCCCCCTTCTTCGCTCCTGGCCCCCGGCGGCACCATACGCATGCCAGCCCTCTCCAAACGCGTCGACTACGAGGGCGAGCTCGCCATTGTCATCGCCAGGCGAGCCACCAAAATCGGCCCCGACGAAGACGTCCGCTCCTACATCCGCGGCTACACCATCTGCAACGACGTCACCGCCCGCGACATCCAGAAGTCCGACGGCCAATGGACCCGGGGTAAAGGCTGGGACACCTTCTGCCCCGTCGGCCCCATCGTCTCTAACGAAATAAACCCACTCGATGGAGCTGCCGTCACCGTCACCACCCGTCTCAACGGACAGGTCAAGCAGCACGGCTCCACCGCCGACCTCATCTTCCCCATCGCCCACCTCCTCCGCTACATCACCGCCTCCATCACCCTCGAACCCGGTGACATCATCCCCACCGGAACACCCTCTGGCGTAGGTCCTGTCCAGCCCGGCGACACCGTGGAAGTCGAGATCCCCGGCCTCAGCATCCTTAGGAACACCTTCAGCCCGGAGTGAACCTTCGTCCCGACCCGCTCGTATGGAGCTTCCAGCAACATCACTCGAAATGGAGCTCCATGCGACGACATCTTCTGAAAGCTGCCCTTGCCCTTCCGCTGTTCGCCGCTGTAGTCCCGCTCCACGCCCAGGGCGACAAGGCCGCGCTCTATCAGACTGTGCTCTCGCTCGACCAGCAGTTATTTGACGCAGCCAATCGCTGCGACTACGAAAAACTAACCAGCATGGTCGACGAAAACCTCGAGTTCTACCACGACAAGGCCGGCCTGATGGTCGGTCGCAAGACCTTCCTCGAATCCATCAAGAACAACACCTGCGGCAAAATGATTCGTCAGCTCGTCCCCGGCTCCATGGAGGTCTACCCCGTGAAGGACTACGGTGCCATCCAGATCGCCACCCACCGCTTCCACCACCCCGGGCACGAGAAGGAGTTCCCCGGAGCGCGCGACCTCGGCATGACGCGTTTTCTCGATCCCGGGGCACCGGAGTGGCCCGTCGGCGAGGCAAAGTTCATGCATATCTGGCAGTTGAAGGATGGATCTTGGAAGCTGACCAGAGTCGTCAGCTACGACCACTAACCCGACGGTCATCGACCAGACACCAAATCTGTTCGTTCATCCCGCCTTCAAACGTAACCCCCCGCGCCTTGCTAGAATCAAATAAGCAGCGAAGGAGCGAACAATGGCAACAATTCTCGAACAGCTTCGTGGCATGACCACCGTGGTATCCGACACCGGCGATATCAACGCGATCAAACAGTACAAGCCGACCGATTCCACCACCAACCCGTCCCTGATCCAGGCAGCCGCCGGCATGCCCGAGTACCAGCCCATCGTCGACGACGTATTGCAGCAGGCCCGCAAAGACGCAGGCGCCAATGCCACCGACGAGCAGATCGCCGCGCAGGCTTTCAAGACCCTCGCCGTCGCCTTCGGCAAGAAGATCCTTGAGATCATCCCCGGCCGCGTCTCCACCGAGGTCGATGCCCGCATCTCCTACGACACCGAGAAGTCCATCGAGACCGCACGCGACATCATCGCGCAGTACGAGAGCGCCGGGATCTCCCGCGACCGCGTCCTCATCAAGCTTGCCTCCACCTGGGAGGGCATCAAGGCTGCCGAGCAGCTCGAGAAGGAAGGCATTCACTGCAACATGACCCTTCTCTTCGGCCTGCACCAGGCCATCGCCTGCGCCGAGGCCAAGGTCACCCTCATCTCGCCCTTCGTCGGACGCATCCTCGACTGGTACAAGAAGGACACTGGCAAGGACTACGTTGGTGCCGACGACCCCGGCGTCCAGTCTGTCACCACCATCTACAACTACTACAAGCATTTCGGCTACAAGACCGTCGTCATGGGCGCCAGCTTCCGTAACACTGGCGAGATCATCGAGCTTGCAGGCTGCGATCTCCTCACCATCGCACCCAAGCTCCTCGGCGAGCTTCAAGCCGCGACCGGAACCCTCGAGCGGAAGCTCGACCCGGCAAAGACCAAGGACCTGCAGATCGAGAAGCTCACCATCGACAAGGCAACTTTCGACAAGATGCACGCCGCCGACCGCATGGCCAGCGACAAGCTCAAGGAAGGCATCGAGGGCTTCTCCAAGGCGCTCGAGGATCTCGAAAAGACCCTCGCCAAGCGCGTTGCCGAGCTCAACGAGCCCGCTGCCGCCCGCTAAATCTTTATCCTTCGCTCAAACGAGACCGCGCCCAAAGCGCGGTCTCGTCTTTTGCAACACTACCCATCCACAGAAGTGTCATCCCGAGCGAAGCTCGAACCCTACTCCTCCCGAATCACCGCAAGAGGACTCACCCTCGTAGCCCTCACCGCCGGAACCACGCTCGCCGCCAGAGACACACACACCATCAGCGCGATCACCGACACCAGCGTCGCCGTATCGCGCGAACTTATGCCGTACACCATGCTCGTCACCACACGGCCCAAAGCAATCGCCGCTACAAACCCCGCAGCAATCCCCACTGCTGTGGGCTTCAGCCCACGCACCACAATCACACGGAAGACATCCTGCTTCGTCGCTCCAAACGCCATCCGTAGCCCAATCTCCTTCATCCCCCGCCGCACCGCGTACGACAGCACGCTGTAGATTCCCACCGTGCACAGCAACAGCGCGAGACCTCCGAATACAGCCAGCAGTTGCATATTGAAGCTGTGCTGCGTCAATGTCTCTCCAACGAACTCCTCCAACGTCAGCACATTGTCTACCGGCGTGTCCTGGTTGATCTCATGCACCGCATCCGTCACCGCGGTCGCTACAGTTCGCGGAGGTACCGTCGTCCGCACCACCAGCGTCAGCGACCGCGCCATGAAGCCACCCCCCGGCGCACCCTCTACCTGAGCTCCCGGCCAATACAGTGTCGCGATCCCCGCCGAGCTGTCCAGCCCCGTCTGCTTCACATCCCCCAC
>Ga0163162_10004493_pt1 | contig 13436 bp, 14 predicted proteins | sample S55metaG_FD_115310 | JGI IMG/M metagenome (GOLD analysis project Ga0163162, IMG submission 115310) | Switchgrass rhizosphere microbial communities from Kellogg Biological Station, Michigan, USA - S5-5 metaG | ecosystem: Host-associated > Plants > Roots > Rhizosphere > Soil | place: USA...
CCGTTGTATTCTGGAGGATTATGCGAGGCTGTAAAATTGATTCCGCACGCTGCCTTATTCGCCCGGATAGCATGGGAGACTGCTGGGGTTGGCGTTGGCCCAACACATCGAAGTGCGCTAAACCCATGTTGATGAACAATTTGCGCGCACTGATCGGCAAAGTGTTCTCCGAGGAAACGGCTGTCGTGGGCGACAATCAGTGGTTGAGCAGCCTGCTCTGAGCTAAATTGCAGACAAATCGCTTCGGTCACGCGGCGAACTGCGGCGAAAGTGAATTCGTCCGCTATTACAGCTCGCCAACCAGATGTGCCAAAGTGAATAGTCATACTTTAATAATTAAGAGGCTGCTTAACCCGCTTTCGTGGGTTTGCCCACAAGATAATCGATACCGTCGAAAGTGAGCCCCAACAAAATGTGCTCTTGCGATTCCCAATCTATTGTCAAATCAATAACTTAGGTGCGAGGTGGGCGAACAGTAGCATCCGTGCTTAAGCGTGTAAAGATATTTCTCCTCAATGCTTTAACTACGTAAGTTGAACATTTACTTGAACTAAGAGCGCTTAAGACCGCAAAATGGCGAACGCAGGGCGAACGGAAATGATGCTCTCAAATTGCTCGCGTTAAAACCTGTTGACAGTCCCAGGCTGGGACCTTAGACTCGGGATTGGTTACGGGGCAATGACGATGACAACCATCGGCCACCCTCGAATCGCGGTACTGCTTGCCCGACTCAATCAGGTCCAAAACTCTCACACATTTGGATCAACGCTTTAAAGAACCCGAAGGATAGGTGAAGATGTCTGACTCTTCGCTGCTTAGTCCCGGCGCGGAAATCGCCGAGCCTAGTTTTCAACAACTACCCATCAGTTCAATCATCAGGAATGTATGTGAGGCCGCCAATGGCGGACCCGACATGCTTTATGAGGCTCTCATCAAAATGAGCCTGATGGTCGAAGCCACTGCACCAACTTACGGTCTATCAATCTGGGCGATGGCGGTCGACGGCAAACCATGTTTGCGCTGGGCCGAGGGGTTGCAAGAAGACGAATTGGCCGAAGGACAGAAGGCGGTTACTGAAGCACTGGCGAGCAATGGTCGGCCAACTCCGGCCAACGTCGGTGACGTAGCCATCTGTTTGCTTCTGGCCCTGCCAACTTCGCTGCGAGAAGGAGCAGTACTTTACGGCCGCTGCGTCCGTCCGCTTAACGAAGCTCAAGCTAAAGAGTTAAACGCTTTAGGTGACGTGGCCCACATGGCCCACTCGCACCAGCTAAGCTCAGCGCCGCCGCTTGCCGGGTCGAAAACCCAGAGCGGAGGAGCTACTAATGCTTTGCCGGGAATGGTATTTAGCAGCAGAGCTATGTCTGAAGTGGCGCGGAACGTTGAGCGCATCAAGGATTCTGATTCGACGGTTCTGGTGAATGGTGAGTCCGGTACCGGCAAGGAATTGATTGCAAGAGCAATTCACCGTATCAGCCGCAGATCTGAGAACGAGTTTGTTCCGTTCAATTGTTCGGCAGTACCTGCGGAACTAATAGAAAGCATGTTGTTTGGTCACCGCAAGGGAACCTTTACCGGCGCCTCATCAGATCAGATCGGCTTAATCAGAGCCGCCGAGAATGGAACATTGTTTCTGGATGAGATCGGCGATTTGCCGCTCGGGCTACAACCGAAACTCTTGCGGTTTCTCCAGGAGGGTGAAATTCATATTCTGGGCGACCGCGCCCCGAGAAAAGTTAATGTGAGAGTGATTGCTGCGACTCACAAGGATCTCGAGCAGCTCGTCAAAGAAAAACTATTCCGCGAGGATCTCTACTATAGAATTGCGACGCTGACGATAAAAGTTCCGCCATTGCGAGAGAGATCCGAAGACGTCTCGACCCTGATCTCTCATTTTATTACGCTGTTTTCGAGGAAGAACGAGCGAAACATTAACGGAATTACCTGGGAGGCGATTCAATTACTGGAAACCTATGACTGGCCCGGCAATGTTCGCGAGCTAGCCGCGGAGATAGAGCGTTTAGTTTTGTACGCGGACGACGATGGCTACATTCGACCCGAAAACATCAGTTCGCGTATTCGTCCGCAGGATCTAAAGAGTGGAAGCCAATCTGGACCAGAGAGTCTCGACGATATGCTCGAGAGCTATGAGCGTCGCGTGATTACAGAAACGCTTAGGCGTCATGACTGCAACGTCGCAAAGACGAGTGAAGCGCTGGGGCTGGGTTCAAGACAGACGCTCTATAAGAAGTTAAAGCGTTTGGCTATTGATATAGGTGACTTTCTTCAGGAAGAAGACGAGGCGGGGATGCAGTTCCGCGCCTGAGCGCAGTTACTTTCAGGTGGTCCTCTCTGGCATTCGAGCCTTGCTCGGATGCTTTTTTAGTTTTGGTCTGGCTGCGAATTGCCCAGGCGTCAACCAGATGGTTGCGATGTGACTTGAAGTTGTAAACTCCGGGCGACAGCAATCAAACCTCAACAAACTCTCCATTAATAACCTCTGATTCATCAGTTCTTCACCCAGCTGGTCCAACTGGTTGTCAACCGCGGGCGACAAACGCTATCGCCAGATCCGCGGAAAACCACGCATTCAGGGGATTCACTCAATGGCACGCTCCTTGTAATTGGGATGTCTGTCGCGAGGCATGAAGGCATCGCCTCAAAATTGGTCGAGTAGACGACCGCAAAGCTTATGAAGACAAACACCACAAAAAATCTGGCATCAGCAGCAATGCTCGTAATCCTATCGCCGTCTCTAGCCCTGGCCATGTTGGTCAGCGTGAAGACAGCGGGGATTCAGGGCAACACAGTGCTGTTGGTGTTGCTGACTCTTACTGGTGCTGTGCTAAGCGGAATCAACGGCTTCGGCCGCCGCACGGCCAGGGCTATTCCGCCGTCAACAGTAAAAGTCAACCCAGTTGAGGGTGCGTCCCAAAGCATCACGTGGTCTACCCGCCGCAGCACTAACGCATAACCTAACACTTTAAGGAGCAAAACGATGATTAAGAGATTCTTACGCGATGAGACAGGTCTTGAACTTTCTGAATACGCAGTTGCCGCAGCCCTCGTGGCGTTGGCCGCAGTTGCCGCTTTCCAACTTCTGGGTACCAACATTGGCGCCAAGATCAATGAACTCGCTGGCAAGATTCAGTAAGCAAAACGCAGGCTACCTCGACAGCGGCGGGTCCGCTGCTTGCTAACAGCTGCAAGCGAATCTCAAAGCCGTCGAAAGGAGGAAGGGACCATGATCAAGAATTTCTTTAGAGATGAAACTGGGCTCGAACTATCCGAGTATGCCGTGGCAGCAGCTCTAGTAGCACTTGCGGCAGTGGCGGCTTTCCAGCTCCTCGGGACCCAAATCGGAGCAAAAATAAACACCTTGGCTGGTTACATCCAGTAATCACCTAAGTGATTGCAGATGATGGTTGGCGCACCTTGAATGAACTCAAAGGTGCGCCGGCCACCTTTCCCACAGTCTTTAAAACCCCATCCTCTTGAAAATTTAATTTCTCCGAGTCAGGCATGCTTAGTCCAACAGCCACTGTCTACGAAGTGTTTTTGATCCCGCTCGCCGTACTAATAATTTATTACGACGTGCGGTATCGCCGTATTCCAAATCCATTTGTACTTGCAACCTTGATCAGCGGGTTGACCATGAATGTCTTCTTTGCCGGCGCGGCCGGCGCGGTCGCCAGTTTGGGGGGTTGCGTACTCGCATTTCTATTGATGTTCATGTTGCACGTCTTTGGCGGCATGGGCGCAGGTGACGTCAAGTTGTTCGCTGCGATCGGTTCTGTGATCGGCGCGCATCTTGTCCTGCCGGCCTTTCTGGTCGTGGTCCTGACGGGCGGTTTGCTCGCCCTCGTTTCAGTTATCAGATCGGGAATTTTCACCACGACGATGCATCGAGTTCTGCAGATCCTGGTCGGCTTACTACCAGGCTGGCAAATGCCGAAGTTCGCTATTCCGGCGGACCGTAAACTCACTATCCCCTACGGTGCGGCGATCACGATTGGCGCAATTATCGCGACCGCAATTTTTCATCCGTAAACAAGTAGCGCCAATTTTTAGTTCAGACCGATTGGAAACGGAGAGTATCCCATGCGAAACAAACGCTTTTTCCTAGTCCTAGTAGGAGCGCTGATATTTGGTGTTCTCGCTGCTTTTTCTGTCAGCAAGTATTTATCGAGCGCTCAAGCCTACACAAAGAATCTCAGCAAGGTTGCGGTTGCGAAGGTAGCCATCCCCGTTGGAACCAAGATCATTCCTGAGCAAATTATGGTGGTCCAGTTTCCCAAGGAATCAACCCCCGACGGTACGTTTGATTCTCCTGAGAAACTCGCCGGTCGCGTAGTGATTGCTAACGTAGGAGCTCGCGAACCGATTACTGAAGCGCGTCTCGCTCCTGAAGGTACTTTGGCAGGTCTTTCAGCTGTCATCCCTGAAGGCTATCGAGCAATGACCGTAAAGGTCGACGATGCGGCTGGAATCTCGGGCTTCATCATGCCTGGTACTCTCGTTGACGTCGTGGTTGTGATCGATCCGAGGGAAGGTTCAGGTATGCAGGATCCGATTTCGAAAATTGTCCTGCAGAACATCAGGGTACTGGCCAATGGTCAGAACATCGACAAACCCGAAAATGAACGCGAAGCCAACAGCGTCAAAGCTGTAACGCTCCAGGTTACACCGGAGCAGGCTGAAAAACTCGCACTCGCAACCAACGAAGGGAAGTTGCAACTGGTCATGCGCAGTCAGATAGACCAGGGCGACGAAGAAACTCCTGGAGTCAACAAGAGAGGCCTGCTTTCAGGTGAACGCGCTGTTCCCGTGCCAGATCCTGGCTCGATGAAGAGCGAACAGCCTAAGGCCGATCCAAGACCAGTTCGTCGTGTGCAGGTGAAAGAACCCAAACCGGCGGCCCCCGCAGAGCCACCGGCACCTCGCAAACAAGTCGAAATGATCGAAGGCGCCAAGAAGCGCAACGTCGAGTTTCCCTAACCACATTTTGAAGTTGGGCTCACATCGAGCGAAAGAAGAAGAAGGAGCAAAAGATCATGCAGAGCCGTTCCCCAATATCACGCCGAGTAGGCTTATTACTCGCGTCGTTGATTGTGATTCTTGGCAACGTCGTCACCTACGCCCAGGAGAACTCCTACAAGGCGTCCTTTACTAATAACAAGGAATCGATCGCAGTGAATGTTCTGGTGGGACAGTCGCGCGTGATCAATTTCGATAGACCAGTCGGAAGATTTTCGGTCTCGAATCCCGAGATCGCGGAAGCAGTCCTGGTTACCCCTGATCAAGTGCTTGTAAACGGAAAAGGCTCCGGTCAGGTCAACTTCATCGCATGGGAGCAGACCGGTGGCCAGTTCCTCGTGTTTGACGTGTTTGTCCGCGCTAATCTGTCACTGATCGACTCACAGATTAGAGCGCTGTTTCCCAAGGACGACATTCGCTTAAGTCAGGCGAATGGTTCAGTTGTCATTTCGGGCAGCACAGCTGACAGCAACACTTCGAAACAAGTTCAGAGCGTTGTGGAAGCAGCCGGTTTCAAAACCGTGAACATGCTGTCTTCGCCGACCAAGGGTGCAACCCAGGTTCAACTTCAGGTGCGCGTTGCGGAAGTTTCTCGCAATCGCATGAAGGATATCGGCACTTCATTTACATATCAGGGAGCGCCGAGTCATGGTGGTTACCTTAATAGTGGTTCCGGTCCAAGCGGACTGAGTGATCCACAGGCGCAGCCCAGACCGTTGTGTCCTGGTTGCGGTATCGTAGGTGGTCCATTAACTCCAGCCTTGAACCTGCTGCTGATGGGTGGCAACACACTGGCGATGCTGCGCATGCTGCAAACCCAGGGTGCGGTTCGTGAGTTAGCCGAACCAAACATCATCGCCATGGATGGACAGGAAGCCAGCTTCCTCGCCGGTGGTGAGTTTCCGATTCCGGTTATCCAGTCAAACAACAATCAAGTGGGTGTCACCATCGTGTTCAAGGAATATGGTGTTCGCTTAACCTTCAAACCAACCATCATTGACGAAGATCACATTCGCCTCGAACTGACTCCGGAAGTTTCCACCATCGACTTCAACACTGGTGTGAAGTTTGACGGATTCCTGATTCCTGGTCTGTTAACTCGTCGCGCTAAGACTGGCGTTGAGTTGAGAGACGGACAGAGCTTCGCGCTGGCCGGACTGTTGGACAATCGTGAAATCAAATCGATCTCCGAAGTTCCAGTACTCAGCCAGGTGCCGATCCTTGGAAACCTCTTCAAATCGAAGTCATTCCAGAAGAATGAAACAGAGTTGATGTTCATCGTAACCGCGCAGATCGTGAAACCAGTCAATCGTGACGACATTCCGACGATGCGAGGTATCGATGGTCTGAAGAATGGTTCGCCGTTAGGTCTCGAGCCCAAGGGCGAAGGCATCTCTGGCCAGACTGGTTACAAGGTGACCGGACAAAACGAAGCAGCTCCGAAAGCTGTTGAGCCAGCGAAAAAGGCTGAGCCGAAAACAACAACGGACACCAACACCACGTCCACCACATCATCCAGCACTTCGAGTGTTCGTGTAATGAATCCCATGCTGCCGCCAGCAAGGGTTGCAAAACTCGAACTCAATTAATCGCCCCGAGCCTCGCATTTTGCTGAAAACGTAACAAGTTAAAGGGAGGCAAAAGTGATAAAGAAAAGCAGTTACAGCAAGCGCGAAAAGGAACGCGGATCGATTTTGGCAACATCCGCGATGGGAATGTTAACGGTCTTACTCGCGGTCGGATTAGGAGTTGACATCAGCAGGTTCTACTTGACCAAGACGGAATTGCAGAACGCTGCTGATGCTTCGGCTCTTGCGGCAGTATCCGGATTGAATGGCCTCCCAGCCGGAGTTAGTGATGCTGCTGATCGCGCAGTTAAGGCCATGAACAAATATGACTTCAACAAGACGGGCGTCGCGTTTCCACGGGCGAACGTCTTGTTCGCTGTCAACCTCGATGGTCCATACATGAGCGAGGGCGCAGCTAAGGGAGCCTCAACAAACATCAGGTTTGTCCAGGTAACAACGCCTGCAGAGACAGTCAATGTTTCTTTTGCTGCTCCAATCCTGGGAAAAACCAAGAACATTAGCGCTACAGCAACCGCCGGTTTTTCAGTTCCGCTCAACGTTTTTTGTAATTGGCTTCCAGTTTCAGTAATCGATTACGCCGTTCCCATGCAGCCGGGCCAGACTTACACGATTCGCTCCAGCTCGGGGAACATGGTGTCACCGGGAAATTATCAAATCCTTGCAGTTGCCGGTTCAGGTGGTAAAGACGTTCGTGTCGGCTTAGCAAGTGGCGTCGACCAGTGCGCTTCGCCGGGAGCTGAGTATGCAGTTGATACCAAGACAGGTGTTACAGCCGGTGCCGTTCGCCAGGGGTTGAACACTCGGTTTGACGACTACCAGACCTCGCAGGTTAATCCGACTGACATGCCGCCGGATTCTAATATTAAAGAGAACATCACCTACGACCAGTACGCGCAGCACAGTCCGACGCAATCACCAACACACACTGGAGTCCCGGGCAGACGAATCGTAGTGATTCCGATCATCAAGCTTGCGGAATATGACCAGGGCCGAAATGTGGTGAAGTTCAATCGCTTCGGTCAGTTCTTCCTGCAGAACAAAGTCGGAAGCGGTAATGGTGGAGACCTAGTTGCCGAGTACATAGACGACATCGTGGTCAATGGTTCAGGTGGTTACGATCCTAATGCTGGACCAGGCAACGCTCTCCAGGCCATACCAGTTCTCTACAAATAAGGTGGTGACAAACATGCATTACCGCATAAGAAAAATTCGGAATGCTCGACGCTGGCGAAGACTTCACAGTCTGCAAAATTTTCGTCACGACGAGCGCGGAGTTCAGTTAGTCGAACTCGCGGTTGTGTTGCCCCTATTTCTGATGTTGTTCGCAGCTACTGCTGAGTTTGGTCGTTACTTTTATGAATACACGACCGTGGCAAAAGCTTCGCGCGTCGCTGCTCGTTACCTCGTATCCGTCAAAGTGAGTTCTGGTAACGACACGATCGCGAAGAACCTGGTTGTCTACGGCAACACCGCAGGTACCGGGACTCCAATCCTGAACGGTCTCTCAACCGCAAATGTTCAGATCACTCGACAGGGTGGAGTACCAGTTTTACCTGAGACCGTAACCGTTTCGATCGTCAACTATAAACACGCTCCCGTGTTCGACCTGGGAAAGATGCTTAAAAGTACCACGATCACCACTGCAGTCGATGTGAAGCCGAGCGTGACAATGCGATTTCTACTCACGCAGCCACCGGTTTAGAAAGGGTTGAAATGATGCATATCAAATCCTGTAAAACCAATGAACGTGGGTCGACTCTCGTCGAATTTGCAATCGGGGCGACGGTCTTTCTAACTGCGATGTTCGCCGTCCTTGAATTTGGGCGCGCATTGTGGACGCACAACGCTTTGACGGATGCGGCCAGACGCGGTGCGCGCTACGCAACGATGCACACGTCAGCTGATATCGGCAGCGTAAAGAACGTTGTCGTCTACGGCAATGCAGCGGGGAGCGGTACGGCTCTGCTTCCCAATCTTACAACCGGCAATGTGTCAGTGAATTACTCCGGCACCTACCAGATCAATAAAGGTACCGTATCGGTCAGCATCACGGGCTATCAATTCCAATTCGTGATTCCGATTGTCGGTACCACCATCACCATGCCTAACTACACGACCACGCTCACCGCTGAAAGCGTTGGGCTAGTTCCCGCAAATAAGTGAACCAATCAGGAATCTTCCCCCAACACCTAAAATCATGACACAGCCAATCTCATTCGTTGTCTTAAGCACGGACCTTAATCAATTCAAGGACATTCGCCGCGCCCTGTCTGCAGAAGGACGGGCGCAACTGCTCGCCGGCGGAAATGATATCGATCAGTTATATGATGAAATTCTTCGGCTCAAACCCGCCGCAGCGATCATTGCCCTCGGTTCAAATCCCGAACTTGCACTCAGGTTCATCGAACGGTTGAACAAGGAACGACCTGCTACCGCAATTATTTCGGCCGCTCAGGATGCTTCCCCTGATTTGATCATTCGCAGCATGCGAGCTGGAGCAAATGAATTTCTCCGCATTCCAATTAGTACCGAAGAGCTTCGGACAGTACTCGACAGGATCTCAGACTTCTCAACGACTCAGGTTGAAGCCCCCAAGAAAAAAGGAAAGATGATTGCCGTCTTTTCCAGTAAAGGTGGCTGCGGTACTTCGTTTATCGCAACCAATTTGGCGGCCGTGATGTCAGCTAAAACCTGTTTAGTTGACTTGAATTTGCAAGCCGGCGACCTACCACTGTTTTTGGGAGTTGAAGCGAAGTACTCAATTGCGGATATGGTGGAGAAGCGTTCAAGACTCGACGATGAACTTATCGCCAGTCTAGTCACGCCGCACTCGTCAAAGTTGTCACTCTTAGCGGCACCGAAAGAAGCGGATTCCGCTGACGAAATCGAGCCACAACACATCTTCGAAGTCCTGCAGAAACTGCGCGAGAGTTACGAATACATAGTTCTCGATCCGCAACATACGTTCGACTCCATAACGCTCGCTGCTCTCGATCAATCTGATGAAATAGTTTTGGTGTTGACGCTTGATATACCTGCTATTCGGAGTACTCAGCGCGCGTTGGAAATATTTGATCGTCTCGGCTATCCGAGAAAGAAAGTCCGGATTGTGGTTAACCGCTGGAGCAAGCAGATCGACCTCGATTTGCGCCAGGTCGAGAAGTTCCTTGGCGAACCCGTTGTCGGTTTTGTTCCCAGCGATTATCAACTGGCAGTCAGCTCGATCAATCTTGGCACGCCCCTGGTCCAGTGCGATTCGTCATCGAAGATTTCCGCAGAAATCAGGCGTATTGCCCAGACCGTTACCAGTGGCGAAGTTTCATTGGAACTACCCAAAGCAAAACGCAGCTTCTGGAATACGTTCATCAAGAAAGATGCTGAGCAACCAGAGCTTAACCTTCGCAACCCATCTTTAGGCAAAGTCTAAATTCAGCCCTCATCGGTAAAAAACTATGGCACTCCGCGAACGATTAATACGGGAAACCGGCGTCCCCGCCGCCGGCAACGGAAACGGAATGGATGGCACTGGCCAGAATTCGTTCCAGGAAATGAAATCGCGTCTACACCGGACGCTCATCAACCGCATGGATCTGACCAAGCTCTCCAGTTTGAGTCAGGATCAAGTACACGCTGAAGTGTTGCGGCTGGCAGAAAGTGTTCTAGCCCAGGAGGCAATGCCCCTCTCCGCCGCAGAACGCGAGCGACTGGTAAGCGACGTCCAACACGAACTATTCGGACTTGGACCACTTGAGCCACTACTCGCCGATCAGACCATCTCCGACATTCTCGTAAACTCTCACCACACCATCTACATAGAACGACGCGGAAAAATTGAAGCAACGAATGTCAGGTTCAAGGACGACGAGCATTTGATGCGAGTAATTGAACGTATCGTTTCGTCAGTTGGCCGTCGCATTGACGAGTCGTCCCCGATGGTGGACGCCCGCTTACAAGATGGCTCGCGCGTGAACGCGATTATTCCGCCGCTGTCGATTGATGGACCAGTATTGTCGATCAGACGTTTCGGTGCCGACCCGCTGCGAATGAATGCGCTGATCACTAACAAGGCGCTCACCAAAGAGATCTCGGAAATGCTCGAGATGTGTGTTAAGGCACGACTAAACGTTCTGATCTCGGGTGGAACCGGCGCCGGTAAAACCACCTTGCTGAACGCCCTGTCCGCCTATATTCCTGAAAATGAACGCATCGTCACCATCGAAGATTCGGCGGAACTACAACTGCAACAGCCACACGTCGTGAGATTGGAAACTCGTCCGCCAAACATTGAAGGACGCGGCGAGGTTGCGCAGCGAGACCTGGTCAGAAACGCACTGCGAATGAGACCCGACCGCATCGTTATCGGTGAGGTCCGCGGCGGTGAAGCCATCGACATGTTGCAGGCTATGAACACCGGTCACGACGGGAGTTTGACGACTATCCACGCAAATACTCCGCGCGATGCTCTGGCCAGACTCGAAACGATGATTCAGATGACCGGTATGCGACTGTCAGATCGGGCCATGAGGCAGCAAATTGCTTCGGCACTTGATCTGGTGCTCCAGGTCGCGCGTATGTCTGACGGTTCGCGTCGCGTTACTTCAATTGCGGAACTAACCGGAATGGAAGGCGAGACGATCACCATGCAGGAGATCTTCATGTACGAACGAACCGGCGTCGATGCTCAAGGTCAGGTGCTCGGAAGATTCAAATCAACCGGTATCCGTCCGCGGTTTGCTGAGCGTCTCAAGTCGTTTGGTATGCAACTGCCAAGAGCATTTTTCGAGGAGTTATAAAGATGATCATCTCCTTCCTCGTCTTCGTCTTCGCTCTATTCCTCGTGTTGGGAGCTTACTTGCTCGCGACGCATGGCACCGATGCCAAGCGGGTTCGTTTGCAAAAGCGATTGCAGGACGCTCTGCTTCATTCTTCGCACATCGAGGATGTTGAAGTTGTGCTGGCGCGCAACGAATTGATGAGCGAGATCCCCTGGGTTAACCGCACGCTGGTTCAACTGCAGTCGGCACTGCATCTCAAACGGATGTTGGACCAGGCTGACCTGCAGATCACTCCGTCACGCTTGATGATGTTCTCAGGTATGTCGGGAATGTTGGGAGCTTTAGCGACTTCAGTCCTGACTTATCTGATTCCAGTGATCGTTTTGGTTGGACTCGCAACCGCTTCTATTCCGCTTGTGCATGTTTGGTGGAAACGAAAGAAGCGATTCGATGCGTTTCTCGAACACCTTCCAGATGCACTCGATTTAATGAGTCGAGCCTTGAGTGCAGGTCATGCATTTTCAGAAGCATTGCACATGGTATCCACCGAGATGCCCGAGCCAATAGCAACGGAGTTTCGAAAAACCTACGAAGAGCAGAACCTTGGTCTCTCGCTCAAGTTAGCGCTGGAGAATCTCACGGAACGTATTCCTTTGCTGGACCTTCGCATGTGTATCACCGCGGTTCTGATTCAGCGTGAAACCGGCGGAAATCTGGCTGAGATTCTTGAGAAGGTTGCTTACACCATTCGCGAACGCTTCCGGATCATGGGCGACTTGAAAACGTTGACCACCAGTTCGCGTATGTCTGCGTGGTTGCTCTGTGCTCTTCCGATCTTCGTCGCCTTAATGGTCACGGTCATGAACCCCGACTACATGAGCGTTCTGTGGCGAGATCCACGTGGTCACTACTTAATCGCGGCAGCCCTGTTCATGCAAATAACCGGAATGCTTATCGTTAGAAAGATTCTAAACATTCAGATCTAACACCACCTGCGTCCGGCACGTTCACCAGTGAACAGCCGGCGCCGAGACGAAAGACCGAACACTCCAATGCTGCTAATAATCGGGATCTCCACTTTCGTTTTTATCACCCTGGGTATGTTGGGTGTTTATTGGCTGGTCTATCGTCCGCAGAGCGCGGCCACAGAACGGTTACGGAGCCTCGCCGTAAAGGGCGGGTTGGCCTCTGCAACCGGCAGTGCAATTATCCCTGAAGATAGTGCGGCAGCAGATATAGCGCACCGTATTGCTTCACCCATCAATCGACTGCTGCCTCCGTCTGCCATTGAGGCGAAGAAGCTGCAAAAGCAGTTGATGCACGCCGGTTTCCGATCAGACTCCGCGCCGATCGTTTACCGCGCGATCCAACTTGCCAGTATGGCTGGCTTTCCTGCGGTCGTGGCTTTGATTTGCGCGATTCTTGCGAGGCCACTACAAAGTGCACTCGTCTGGATCATTCTAGCGTTTGTCGCAGGCTTTATTCTCCCTCGTTACAGCTTGAAACGAATTACCAATAAACGACAGCGATTGCTGCGTTGGGGGCTCGCGGATGCCCTGGACCTGATGGTGGTTTCAGTTGAGGCCGGGCTGGGATTGAACGCAGCGATGGTGAAGGTGAGCTCAGAAATGAGAGATGCGCACCCTGAAATCGCTATTGAGCTTGAGCTGGCCAATCTTGAGATTAGAGTTGGTCGCGAACGCGACGAAGCGCTGCGAAATTTAGCAGAGCGAACCGGCGTTGAGGACCTGCGCAGTCTGGTTGCGATGTTGATTCAGACAGATAAATTCGGTACCTCGATCGCCAAAGGACTGCGCGTATTTTCAGATTCACTTCGGACGAAGCGACGCCAGCGCGCTGAACAGGAAGCGCAGAAGGCAGCTGTGAAGTTGCTACTCCCGCTGGCCTGTTTTCTTTTCCCGACACTGTTTATCGCGATTCTTGGCCCGGCGGCCCTGAACCTCATTGACGTACTCGGAAAGATGTAGAAGGAGCAAACATGAACAAACGAAGAATAATAGCGGTGCTAATTGCC
>Ga0163162_10004496_pt1 | contig 13433 bp, 18 predicted proteins | sample S55metaG_FD_115310 | JGI IMG/M metagenome (GOLD analysis project Ga0163162, IMG submission 115310) | Switchgrass rhizosphere microbial communities from Kellogg Biological Station, Michigan, USA - S5-5 metaG | ecosystem: Host-associated > Plants > Roots > Rhizosphere > Soil | place: USA...
CTGTCCGGCGCTTTGCACCACCGCCCGGCTCGGCGTGGATTCACCGCCCATGAACAGCGAGATGCCGACCACGCCCTCGTGACCGACCACGGCGATCTCGGCCGACGCGCCGTTCTCCATCACGTACAGCAGCGAGACGATGGCCGTGGTCGGGAAGTACACATCGCTCAGCGTCCGCCCCGATTCGTACAGCACAAGACCCAGCGGCATCGTCACCGGCTCCAACTGCGGCAGCCAACGCTGCAGGTCGGACGCAGGCAGCGCGCCCAGCAGGTGGTTGCTCTTGGGGTCGGGCACAACGGCCATTGCGGCCTTTCGCTTTCGGCTAGCCAGGTGTCGGATATCAGGCGGCGGTGCGGGGGCATCGCGCATTCGCCCGGTGACACGACGAGCCTACACCGTATGTTCGATACCGCACACAAGTTTTTCGCTTGGATGGTGCGCCACCGTGGCTGCGTCTGGCAGCGCACAGACGCGCGCCCGCCCGCGCTCTAGAAACGACCGCTTGGAGTCGCCGCCGCCGCGATCGACCGGTCGCGCTTACGCCTTGAACCCCCATGCCATGGATCCCTCACCCCACAGCCAACTGGCGCTTTCGCGCTGGGAAAACGAAGGGGGCGCGCTAGCCATGCACCGACGCGTCACGGCGGGCCACCCCGCGAGGCCGGCGGCGGCATCGACGGCAGCCGAGCTGGCCCAGCTGCGAATCCGCGTGATTGCGCTGGAGAACCTGGTCATCGCGCTGCTCGCGCAAACGACCGGTCGCCAACTCGACTTGGCGCGTGAGATGGCGACCTACATTTCGCCCAGGCCGGGGTTCACCCTGCACCGTCCGACGATCCATGCCGCGGCGCAGATGGTTCATCTGGTCGAGCGCGCCGATCACTTTCGTGACGCGGCACCTAGCCGAGGCGCGCGCGTCAATCGATGACGGACAGCGCGGGGTACGGCCGCCATCGGCCCGACGGCCGAATGGCTGCTCCGACCCTTTTTCCCGAGCGCGCGGCGTGGCGCTTCAATCAGCGCACACACCCGCGCCACCCAACACAAAGCGGCATCGTCCTACGTGCGCACGCGTCATGCGCCGATGTTCGCTGTGTGCCGCGTCCCCCACAGTCGCCGCTGGCCTCGACGTGACTGCACGCCGATCCGACCGACTCAAGACCGAAAGACCACGATGGGCGCGCAAAACAGATCCAGCAAAGTCGAGCCACTGGCTCGCGTCGAGCCCAAGCATCTGGCGCTCGACCTGCAGGCCCTCGAATCGGCCCGCCACAGCCTCGATCGAGGTGCGGTGACTCCGCACTACGGGCCGTGGCGCGACGATGTGGTTCAACTGCTCAACGATTCGCTGGCCACCGAACTGGTGTGCGTGCTGCGCTACAAGCGTCATCACTTCACTGCAGAGGGCCTCGCTTCGCCGAAGATCGCCGAAGAGTTTCTGGTCCACGCGAATGCCGAAGCCGCGCATGCGGACCGCTTGGCGCAACGCATCGTGCAGCTCGGCGGCGAGCCTGACTTCTCGCCCGATACGCTGACGCGGCGCAGCCACGCCGCCTATGACGAATCCCAAGACCTGAAGGCGATGCTCAAGGCCAATCTGGTTGCCGAGCGTGTGGCCATCGAGGCCTACAGCCAGATGATTGCGCTGATCGGTGACAAGGACTCCACCACGCGCCGTCTGCTCGAAGACATCCTCGCCGACGAGCAGGAACACGCTGAAGAACTGAAGGACTGGCTGGCCGACTGACGCGCCGGTCACGCCCATTTTCTCGATCGTCCATCGAATCCCTCAACAACCCCTTTTCCACCGGAGACTCACCATGTTCATTCGCACCACACTCGCAGCGGCCGCCACTGCCATCGCCCTGATCGCCATGCCGGGTTGCGCCGTCACGCGCGGCCAGGAAACCACCGGCGCATACCTCGACGACAGTGCCATCACCACGGCCGTGAAATCCAAGTTCGTCGAGAACAAGGACGTCGATGCTTCCTCCATCACCGTCGAAACGCTGAATGGCACGGTGATGCTGTCGGGCTTCGCCAAGAACGCCACCGAGAAATCGACCGCCGAAGCCCTGACCTGGAAGGTCAACGGCGTGAAGAGCGTGAAGAATCAGATCGCCGTCCGTTCCTGATCGCGTCAGCCGCGCGCGAGCAGCGCTCGCGCGCAGCTCCGTCCACTCCAGTTTGAATGAGAGGCAACGCCATGAACTGGGAACGCATTCAAGGCAGCTGGAAGCAACTGACCGGCAAGGCCAAGGAACAATGGGGCAAACTGACCAGCGACGACTGGGATGTCGTGGCGGGCCGTCGCGACCAGTTCGCGGGCAAGGTGCAGGAACGCTACGGGCTGGCCAAGGACGAGGCCGAAATGAAGGTTGCCCAATGGGAACGCAAGGCCACCGACGCCTGGTTCGTCAAGGACAGGACGGATCGATAGGCGCGTGGCGCCTTTGCCACCGTCGGGTCGGAAACGGACGCTGACACGCAAGATCCGCGCCGTCGCGATCGATCGCTTGTGTGCGCCAGCGCACAGTGCCACAGATCGGAATCGAGCAACCTCCATGACTCGGTGAAACCAAGCCGTCATGCCACGTCCGAGACCGCGCACGTTTCGGTGGTGGCCTGAGCCTGCGCGCCATTGACGCGCGGTTGCTTGGTGCGGAAAAGTCGGCGCTCTCAGTCTCGACCGGGTGAGATCTTGATGATGTTTTCTTCATCGGCATGGCGCTGATCTGGTCGGCCTGGGCGGTTGCGCGTCGGGCCTTTGGATTGAAGCGCAGGCCGCGATCGATCCGTCACCCCATCGGTCAGGTCGACGACGTCGAGCCACCGCAATTCGCCGACACCGAGGCCACGTGGTGGTCGGTTTGACCTTGGGGTTCTGGTGTGCCTGAGAATGCTCAAGGGGCCTGGCGCGGCTTGAGATGTCCGCGCTGCAACGGTGCTGCATACCGCATCAGGCGCCGTCTGATCGATCGGATCGTCAGCCTGCTGACGCCGATCCACCGATACCACTGCGCGAACTACTGCGGATGGGAGGGCAATTTGCGCGAGGTGCGTGTTGTCGCTGGGTCTCCATCCGACCCGATGCGCACGAAATCTTGATGCGAAGATCGTCAGCGCGCACCGTGTCGTCGCTTGTCAGTTGATCGCCCGCGGCTTGCCCAGGGTTGCGTCGCGGGTCCCTTCATCGCTCAGGCTCGGCGACTCGAATTCGAGCGTCATCACGTCGGCCAGCTTGACGCGCGAGCCGGGACGAATGGGCAGTTCCTGGTCACGCTGTATCGTCGTGCCATCGACCTCGGTCGATTGGCTGGTCAAGGCCTTCAGCAGATATCCGTCGGGGTGAGCGCGCAGCTCGAAGTGACGCCGGCTCACTTGCCTGGCCGCCAATGCGTCGGGCAGGCCGAGCGCCACATCATGGGCGGCCGTCCGATCGACCTGCTCGCCGCGGCCGAAGCACACCGTGTCTTGCGTTGGCAGCGCGATGCGCTCGCCCGATTCCCGAATCACGACGTGGCTCGGAAACCGCACCGGATCGCGCCACAGCAGCGCCATCAACTCGACGCTGCGCGCAATGCCTTTCAGGTTCACCTGCCCGAGCGGCCGGCACAGATGGCGCAGCTCCAGACTCAGCTCCTGGAACAGATCGCGTGAGAGCCGGACCTCGCTCGCCCGCGCAGTCGCCACCAGCCGCGCGCACAGGTTGACGGCCTCGCCGGTGACTTGCACGCCATCGGTGAGCACGTGGCCCCAGTGCAAGCCGACGCGGACGCTGAGCTGGTGCGGGCGCGGCCGGTTCACGTTTTCGCGCGTGATGCGGTTTTGCAGCGCCACCATCGCCCGCACCGCTGCGCCCGCGGACGCAAAGCAGGCAAACGCGCCATCGCCAGCGGTGTCGACAATGCGCCCGAGGTCGGCCCCGGTGTCGGTGGCCATGCTCTGTTCGAGCAGGTCGTAGTGCAGATGCTGCAACCGTTGGCCGGCTTCGTCGCCGAAGTGGGTGAAGTAGCTGCTCGATTCGACGATGTCGGTGAAGGCCAGGGCCGCCGGCCGCTCGAATCGGCGCGCCAATGCCTGCGACAGCTGGGTCTGCAGACGGATGATTTCCGTCATCGTCATGCGGGAGGTGTCAAAGGTGGGGGTCATGAAACGGGCTTTCGCGCGAAGTGGCTGACCTCAAGTTGCGACCGGGCTTTGAAAGCCCGGCTGCAGATCTGAAGTCGACGCAGCCTTTCGGGGAGATTTCGCTGCGCACTTCCCTGCGCGCGACCGCGTCACCCACCGAGCACTCTACCGACCCCCTATCGCGGCGGTCTGTGCGGCAGCACTCCATGCATTCGGCAGCGTCTGTTGACGCACAGACGCGCGTGCCCTGCGAACCCAGACTTGCAGGCGTGGCACGCAAGGAGCCCCCATGACCAAGACACACCGCACGAAGGCGAACGAGCGTCTGCATGCACCCGCCGCTGCAACGACCCCGCTGGATCCAAGCCGAGCATCGGGCGCGTCGTTCGAGCGTGAGCGCCAAATGGTCGACTTCAGCATCGGCTACGACGGCCTGCACTACGGGTACAACGGATACCGGTACGATCGGCTGGCCGATGCTGTTGCCTATGCGCGGTTGATGCGCTCGCGGCCGATGCAGGAAGAGGCCGGTGGCCGATTCGGTGCCCTCAGGGCGCCCGCCCCACCCACCGACACACAACGATCCCTCATGGCTTCGCTGGACATCGACTTCCGCGATGGCGCGTACCGATTCCGAGAGTTTCGGTATGACGGTTTGATGGATGCGGTGAACTACGCAAAGTTGACGCGTCAGCGGCAAGACAAGGATTGAGCGAAGGCATCGGCACCGTCGCCTGGCACGATGGCGACGCCTGACTCACGCCGTCAATGGTGCGATGGTCTTGAGGGTAGGCACCGCACCGCCCGCTGGTGTCCTTCGCATCGCTGATGCTTCAACGCTCATGCCGAGGGCTTGCCGACGCACGCAGGTAGGACCGCCTCAGCCACTGCGGGCGCTGCGCCGGCAGCACCGATCGCTTGCGCATCGCTTCCAGCTCGCGAAAGATCTCGATCACGAATTCCATGAACAGGCGCACCCGCGCGACCCGGCGCACACTCGGTCGATACAGCAGGTTGACCGGAGGCGCCTCAGGCGACTCCCAGTCGGCCAGCGCCTGCACCAGGCGCCCCGAGGCGATGTCGTCGCGGTTGGTCCAGTCGAGGATGTAGGCCACGCCTTCTCCGGCGCGCGCGAGTTCGAGCACCATGTCGCGGTGCGCGTTGCTGGTGGTGAGCCAGCCTCGGGCCTGCACCGACACCTTTTCGTCGCCGCGCGCGAACGTCCACAGGTCCATGACCGTGCCGTCGACGCTGCGGATCGGCAGGCAGGTGTGTTGCGCGAGCTCACTCGGATGGCGGGGCACGCCGTGCGCGGCCCAGTACGCAGGCGAGGCGACCACGATGGTGCGTGACGATGCGATCTGCCGCAGCACGAGGTCGCTCACCTGCGGCCAACCGAGGGTGAGAAAGACGTCCACACCGCTCGTCAGATCCTTGCTCACGCGGTTGAAGTCGCGCACGTCGATCTGAATCTGCGGGTGTCGCGCGTGAAAGCGCGGAAGCGCCGGCGTCAGCACTTCACGCGCGATGACGTGCTGAACACCCGCCACCACGCCACCCTGCGCCGGCGTGGCACGCACCAGCTCGTCGGCGAGCTGCAGTTGCGACAACGCCGGCAGGCACGTCTCTCGATAGGCCGCTCCGCTCGCGGTCAGGCTCAGACCGTGCGAGGCGCGGTCGAACAGCCGCACGCCCAGGCCACGCTCGAGCGCGGTGATCATCTTGGCCACCGCCTGCGTGCTGACGCCGAAGCGGCGCGCTGCGCCTGCGAGGCTCTTCTCCTCGGCGGCGGCGACGAAGTACTGCAGCGAGCGCAGCTTGTCCATCTCGCGTTCTCCCGCCACCGCGCCGGCGGCCAACACGGACGCCATTGTCGTCCCGGGTGGGCGGCCGGTGTCAACCAATGGTTGTCGCCGCGTGTGCCCGCAGGTCCATTCCGCGACGCGACGTGCCTCTCTAGAGTCGCGCTTCACCAGATCGGCGCTGCGCATGTCGCGTCACCGCCGGTGGTCAAGGAGTGGTGCATGGTGGTTCGTTGTCTGAGGTTCGCGGTCGTGTACCTGATGCTCGGCGTGGGGATGGGCGTCGCGATGGGCGTCACCCACCGATTCGAGTACGCGCCGGTTCACGCGCACGTCAACCTGCTGGGCTGGGTCTCGCTCGGGCTGTTCGCGCTGATCTATCACGTGCTTCCGCAGGCCGCCATGACGCGGCTGGCGCGCTGGCACTTCTGGCTGCACAACACCGGCGTGCCCGTTTTCATGGTCAGCCTGCTCCTGCTGCGCGGCGGTGTGGAAGGAGCGGAGACGTTCGTGCGCCTCGGCGGCGCCGTCACGTTCTTGGGCCTGGTGTTGTTCGCGATCAACTTGCTGCGGACGCTTGCGGCGGCGAACCGCACCGTCGCTCGTGTCGAGTGAAAGAGTCGGCGCCATGCACCCGCTGCGCATCCAACACGACCTCAAGGAGGCGCCATGAGACTGCGCTACCCCACGACCTGCGCCTTTGCGACCGCCTTGGCAGTGGTTGTCGCGCTGTCGCAGGGACACTCGGTCTCCCATGCGCAGGAGCGGGCCTGGCCAGCCAAGCCGATCCGCCTGATCGTGCCGGGCGGCGCCGGCGGCGTGGTCGATATCCGCGCGCGTTGGCTGTCCGAGCGGCTGGCGCAACGACTGAATCAGCCGATCTATGTCGACAACCTGCCCGGCGCCGGCGGCAACCTCGGCACCGCCCAGGCCGCGCACGCTGCGCCCGATGGCTACACGCTGGCGATGGTTCATCAAGGCACCATGACGATCAACCCGCATCTGTACGGTCGACTCGGGTATGACCCACTGAAGGACTTCGCGCCGATCGCGCGCGTCGGCGTTGGCCCATTGGTGCTCGCCGTCAACGCTGCGCTGCCGGTGACCTCGGTTGCGCAGCTGGTCGCGCTGGCCCGAGACAAGCCAGGGCAACTGACCTTTGGCTCGCCCGGCATCGGCACACCGCCGCACCTGGCCGGCGAGCTGTTCCAGCGCCTCGCGGGCATTCGCCTCACCCACGTGCCGTATCGCGGCGGGGCCCAGGCCGTATCCGACTTGATCGGCGGCCAGATCAGCATGAGCATTGAAGGCACGAACGTCCAACTGCCGTTCGTGCGCAGCGGTCAGCTGCGTGCGCTGGCGGTGACGGGCCCGCGGCGACTCACCGTACTGCCCGATGTGCCCACCCTCGCCGAGGCCGGCGTCGCGGGCTACGAGTTCATCGGCTGGGTCGGCATCGCCGCGCCAGCGGCCACGCCGCCACCCATCATCGACCGCCTGCAACGCGAAATCGCCGCGGTGCTCGCCAGCCCGCAGGCGCGCGAATGGTTCGCGTCTTATGGGCTCGAGCCCGGCGATGAATCCCCCGAGGCCTTCGCCGAGCAAATACGCGCCGAGCACACCCGCTTCGGCAGCCTGATCCATGCCGCAGGCATCAAAGCGGAGTGAGCGCGATGGAACGCTCGACACATCAGATGGACAGCGAAGGCGCGGTGCTGCTCGAGGCCATCAACGCGAGCTGGGCCACGCAGACCATTGCCGCCGCGGTGGAACTGCGCATTCCGGATTTGCTGTCCGATGCACCGCTCGACTGCGACGCACTGGCGCGGGCGGCTGGCTGTGACGCGCCATCGCTCAAGCGTCTGCTGGCGGCGCTGGCGAGCCTCGCGCTGGTCACGCAAGACGGCAGCGGCCGCTTCGCCTTGAGCCCGCGCGGTGCGCTGCTGCGCAGCGACGTGCCCGAATCGCTGGCGGCCTGGGCCCTGTTCTGCGGCCGGCGTGTCTGGCGCAACTGGTCGCACCTTGCGGACAGCGTGCGCAGCGGCAGCAGTGCAACCCGGCGCAACGGTGGCAACGACGACTTTGCCCACCTCGAGGCCGACCCTCCGACCGCCGCGCTCTTCCACCGCGCGATGACGAACCTCACCCGGCCCGTGGCCGCCGCGTTCGCCGCCAGCGTCGATCTCGACGGCGACCTGCGCGTGGTCGACGTCGGCGGCGGCTACGGGCAGTTGCTCGCGACGCTGCTGCTCGCGCACCCGCGCCTGCGTGGGGTGCTGTTCGATCTGCCGCATGCGATCGAACCGGCCGCCGCACAGATCGCCCAGCTCGGCCTGAGCTCTCGATGCGAGCTCGTCAGCGGGAGCTTCTTCGATCACCTCCCGGCCGGGGCGGACGCCTATCTGCTCAAGAGCGTGTTGCACGACTGGGACGACGCACACTGCGCGAGGATCCTGCAGCGCTGTCGCCAGGCGATGGCCAAGCGGCCGGGTGCGCGCCTGTTCGTGATCGAGCGTCTGGCACCCGAGCACTTTGCGGCCACGCCGCGCGATCGCGCGATTGCACGCTCCGATCTGAACATGCTGGTCTCGCTCGGAGGGCGCGAGCGCAGCGAGCGCGAGTACCGCGCTTTGCTCGCCGACGCCGATCTGTGCGCGACGCGCACCCATGCGCTTGCCAGCGAATTCGGGGTGGTGGAAGCCACGCTCTAGGCAGGCAGCGCAGTCCGATCGAGGGACCTGTCCGAGCCCGTTGCTCGAGGCCGCTGCATGACCCGGGCACTACGGCATGAACGGCGCGCTGCGCCACCGACTGCCGCCCCAGGCGGCACACCAGGAGTGATCCACGATGACTGAAGTCCAACAAGCCACTCGAACGATCGACATGGGCGGCCGCCACCTCGTGCTCGCCGAATGCGGGCGCGGCTCGCCCACGGTGGTGCTGGAAACGGGGCTGGGCGCGGAGAGCGAAGAGTGGTCCACGGTGCAGGCCCTCCTCGCGCCGCTCACGCGAACGTGCCGCTACGACCGCGCATCGCGCGGCGCGAGTGACGCCGCACCTCAGCCTCGCAGCGCGCTCGATCTGGTCGAGGACCTGCATTCGCTGCTGCAACGCGCCGACGTCGCGCCACCCTACATCCTGGTTGGGCACTCGCTCGGCGGCTTGCTCGTGCGCCTGTTCGCGCATCGGCATCGGGTGCAAGTGGCGGCGCTCGTGCTGGTCGACGCCATGCACGAGGACCAGTTCGACGTCTTCGGTCCGACCTTTCCGCCGCCACGCGCCGGCGAGCCGGCGGAGCTGGCCGAGACGCGTGAATTCTGGACCCGCGGCTGGCGCGACTCCCGCTCGACTCGCGAGGGGATCGACCTGGTCGCGAGTTGCGCGCAGGCGCGCGCGATCGCGTCGCTCGGCGACCTGCCGATGCTCGTGCTGAGCGCCGGGACTTTTATGAACCAGCCGTTGGTCCCCGAGGCGGTTCGTCCACGACTGCAACTCCTGTGGGACGATCTGCAGCAGCGCCTGGGGCGGTTGTCCACACGCTCGACGCGCTTGCTGCTTCCCAAGCACGGCCACTTCCTGCAGCGCGAGGCGCCACAGCAAGTGGCCGCGGCCATCGCGAGCATGGTCGAGCGCGTGAGGGACGCGTCATGAGCAGCGCGCACCGACCGGCGGCGGACAGCGCCGACGTCCCCCGGCGCGAGTTCATCGGCGCATCAGCGGTCGTCGGCTTCGCGGCAGCCAGCGCCGCGGCCGGTGTGTGCGCTGCGGCCGATGGTTCAGGACTCCCCCTTCACAAGAGCGCAGCATGAGCATCGATCGTTTCGGACTCACACCTGCCATCCCGGGCATCCCGCTGATCAGCTATGCAACCGTCTGGGGCGGCATCGTCTACCTCGCCGGCGTCACAGCCGACTCGGGCGAGTCAAGAGACGTCAAGGACCAGACGCGCCAAGCATTGGCTCGCATCGACGCTTTGCTGGCCAGGGCGGGAAGCCACAAGTCCAAGGTGCTCGCGGCTCAGGTTTGGTTGACGGACATGAACCTATTCGCCGCGCACAACGATGCCTGGAATGAATGGGTGGATCCGAAGAATCCTCCGGTCCGTGCTTGCTTGCTGTCACCGCAACTTTGGCGGCCTGGTCTGCTGGTCGAGATCATGGTCACGGCCGCAAGGTAGGCTGCGCAGCTTGCGGCGATGCGGCCCAGGTCGCTGGGCAGACCCGGCCGGAGCGACTCGTCGAGCGCCGGGTTTCCTGGTTGTTCGATGACGGACGCGACGCTCAGCCGGGCTGCCGCTCACCCCAGGGAACGCCACGGGCCAGAGCTGACAGTTGCGTGAGCGAGATGCGATGGACCAGCGAGTCGGCGTGCCGATGCACGAACTCCCATGCCGATCCGACCCTGCGATAGACCTCCGTGACACGCAGTGACCAATCCTGCTCCGGGAGACCGCCCACTTCTCCCGTCTGCCGCTCGATCATGACGAGAACGGCGAGTTCACCCGAAGAATGGGTCTGCGTGACCTCCAGGCTGGTCTTGCCGTTGCGGAAGTATTGGCTCAGCTCGGCCAGCCGCTGAGGGCTCGTGTCGAACCCGCGGGTGGCGGGCCCACCAAAGGGCTGCATCAGTGTGAAGTCAGGTGCAATGCGCACCAGCTTCGACCAACGCTCCATGTCGCCACGCATGAAGGCTGCGTTCTTCTCGGCCGCCAGCGTGATGACTTCGGATATGGGGTCGCTGTTGACGGCGGACTCGGCCGCCAGCGGCATGGCGAGCGCCGCCAGCGCCGCCCGTCGCGTGGTGGGCGAAGGATTCACGCCGCGGTTTGCGTCGTCCTTGGGCTCTGACACTTGTGCGTCTCCTGATCGCAGTTGAACTGAGCCAATGGTCGACGCTTGTCGGCGGTGAATCCAGTGGCATGTTTTCAGCGACATGCTGAACGCGTCTCATCGACGAGGTGTGGTTCAACCGTGGCGACGGTCGCTACTACCTGGCGGCCCGGAATCAGCCTGGAGGCCCGGTGCTCGGCGTGGTCGACGCCAGGCGCGGCGTGCTTCTGCAGGCCGTTCCCACCGTCAACCAGGCATCGGTACCTTCAGCCAGCCCGCAAGCGGGCACGGCGCATTCGGTTGCAGTCGATCCCACGAGCAATCACGCATTCGTCCCGCTGCCCGCCAACAATGTGTTCCCCGAGTGTCTCAACGGATGCGTTGCGGTCTTCGGGGCACCGAAGTCGGACCACAACGGCGACTGATCGGCCCCTGAGCGCCGATGAGGAGAAGGCCGCTGACAAAAACAAGACGAAAGACGAAGCAAAGGCGGCAAAGACGCAGCGCGCGCGGCGCAGAATCCATCGAACGCTGAAGGGACGCCGGACCTTGCGCGCGGACGCGGGCCATCGTCTCGGCGGATCGGGGCGATCGTTTGTTGGCGCTCTTCCCTCTCTTCATTCGCAGCAAGAGACGACCAAGGAGTACACCATGGGTCTGATGGACATCCTCAATCAGGTGCTGACCAGCGGTACTGCCAGCGACCAACATGTCGACCAGGTGGTTCAAAGCGTGCCGAGCGACGCGTTGGCAGCTGGACTGGCACACGCGTTTCGCTCGGATCAAACCCCCGAGATCGGCGCCATGGTGGCGCAGATGTTCGGCAACTCCAACGGTCAGCAGCAGGCTGGCATGCTGAATCAAATCATCGCTGCGCTCGGGCCGGCGGTGGCCTCCGGCCTCGGCGCCGGCGCGCTGGGGGGCATCATGGGCCCTGGCAATGGGCAGGTGACCGCAGCGCAAGCGTCGCAGTTGTCACAGCAACAAGTGCAGGACATCGTGCAGGGTGCGCATCAGGTGAATCCCAGCATCGCCGACGAACTGGCCAGCTTCTACTCGCAGCACTCGGGCCTGATCAAGACACTGGGAGGGGTCGCCCTGGCCGTCGCGATGACCAAGATCAAAGACCACGTGAGCTGACGCTGGATCGAGCCAGCCCACAACACGTCGCGATCAAGCTCGCTCGCGTCGTGCCGCGGGCCCGATCGGCCTCACCGTCAACGGCGCTCGAATGCCGCACTGCCGCGCGCACGCTCCGCAGCGGTCGATCGACGACCGACGGGCTGCCTGAGTTCGACTGCGCATGCAGCGTCTCTGACGGAAGGTCCGCACCAAGACGGCCACGCGACGGTCACGGCCAGTCGAGACACAAGTTGAGCACGAAGGCAAGACCCACCGTGGCGGTCACGAAGACCGCCGCCCGGATGAGCGTCTCGAGTACTCCGCGTTCGGATCCCTTGCGCTCGTGCATGGTGCTAATGCGGCAGGCGTTGGCAGGCCGGCCACTCACCGACGGCCTGTCTTCCGGTCCAACCGGCATTCTCCGACGCTCGCAGGTCGCGCATCTGTGCCAGGAACGTCAACACGCCGTCCCGGTTCGCGCACATCTCGCCGAAGAAGCCGACCCACAGCGAGACCTCGCTGCTGTCGCCGAACGACAGCACGACGCGCAGCAACTCGTCCGGGTGCTCGATGGCGATGTCGGTCACGACCAATCCAGACCGCTCGATCGAGGCGTTGGCGACATAGGCATCGAGTGCATCGGTGGGCCAGCCGACCGCAGCGCACGCCGCCGCGGCGCTTTGGTAGGCCCCTTGCTCCATCATCGGGTAGTAGAGCGGCCCGTGCTCGGTCATGGTGAGCATTCAACCAAAAATGACTGAATGCGTTCTGAATGACGATTGGCGCGGTTGCTAATCGGACAGACGCACAACGCTCGATATCTTCAGGACGTCTTAAGCTCTTTGAAGAGTACGCAAGCGCCCCGGCCTGCACCTCGCATCTGCATGGGGGGCGTGACGGTGGTTCTCGTGGTCGTCATGGGATTCCCTGGCAGGCCGAGCGCGATGGTCCCCTCGCACGCCGCGTCGGCGGCGGTCGCACCAAGGGGGTCGGCGGTGTTGGCGGTCTCGGTGGCCATGTCGCTTCGACCGCCGCCACACGACACCCCCATGGCCGCGCAGGCGGCGCCGAGGATCACTCGTCGCGCCGGCACGATCATCTGAGCGAACAGATCCCGGGTGACCCGATTGGCCATGGCTCACCTCCACGGACGGCCGTTCGGCCCGCGACGCGGCCGGGGCAAGAATGATGCCCATGGCGCCTGTTCGGGCGCGGTGTCCTGACGCACCGTCAGCGCAGACGCGCCATTGAAATGCAGCACTCGCTTCGCGGCGCGATGCTGCGGCATCGTGGCGCGCGCACGCGCTGGCGCGGCGCGCCGAGCTGATGCACGATTCGCGATGCAGGGGTCACTCCAACCACGAGAGGAGACGCAGATGAATGCATCGCACGGCCTGATTCGCGGCATCGTTGCCGCCGCATTGGCCCTTGGCCTAGGCTCTTTCGCCGCGGCTCATCCGATGGACCCGTTGAGTGGCGACGAGATCGTCGCCGCCGCGAACATCCTGCTCAACGCACGCGCAGCGCAGCCCGGAGCGATCTTCCA
>Ga0163162_10004497_pt1 | contig 13432 bp, 10 predicted proteins | sample S55metaG_FD_115310 | JGI IMG/M metagenome (GOLD analysis project Ga0163162, IMG submission 115310) | Switchgrass rhizosphere microbial communities from Kellogg Biological Station, Michigan, USA - S5-5 metaG | ecosystem: Host-associated > Plants > Roots > Rhizosphere > Soil | place: USA...
GCGCTCTGCGAGCGCGCCAAGGCCGGTGTCGATGTTGCGGTCACGATCGATGCCGTCGGCGGTTCGGATATCGATGCCGGCCTAATTCCGCAAATGCAAGCGGCTGGTATTCTGGTCGAACTGTACCGTCCGTTGCGCTGGTATACGGTGAGTCGGCTCAACAATCGCACGCATCGGAAATTGCTGGTTATCGACGGAAAGGTCGGCTTCACCGGCGGCGTTGGCATCGGGACGCCGTGGGAAGGCCATGCGCAGGACCCGGACCACTGGCGCGACATCCACTTCCGCATCGAGGGACCAGTGGTCGGACAAATGCAGGCGGCGTTCAACGACAACTGGATCAAGTCGACCGGCCGGATCCTCAACGGCGCAACGTATTTCCCGGGCATCGAACCGGCCGGTTCCATGGACGCCAACGTGTTCATGAGTTCGCCGTCCGGCGGCAGCGAGAGCATGCATCTGATGTACCTGACCGTTATCGCTGCGGCCGCGCAGCGGATCGACCTCGCCGCCGCCTATTTCATTCCGGATCCGCTGATGCTGGAGGCGCTGCTGGCAGCGCGCCAGCGCGGCGTGGAGTTGCGCATTCTCATGCCAGGGGCGAATACCGATTCCGGGGCGGTCCGCCTCGCCTCGAAAGCCGACTGGGAATCGCTGTTGCAGGCCGGTGTAAAGATGTACGAATACGATCCGACCATGCTGCACAACAAATTGCTGATCGCCGACGGCGAACTCGTGTCGGTCGGATCGACGAACTTCGACCAACGATCGTTCGAACTCAACGATGAGGCGACCTTGAATGTCTACGACCGTTCGTTCGCCGAGCACATGACGCAGGTGTTCGAGGATGACCTGAAGCACGCGCATCCGTACACGCTCGAGATGTGGCGCAACCGCTCGCTCTCCGAGCGCCTTGCCGAGAAGTTCATCCGGCCGATCAAGTCTCAGCTCTGACAGCCGGAAACCGGAACGGTGTGCGACAGGAATGTCGATACGACGGCCATCTCAAGCTGTCCCTGCAAGGTCCGCACGCATTGATGCTGCGGCCAGGCCGACTCTGCCTATGGCAGTCAGTGCTGGTCCGTATTTTTCACGGCTCAAACCCATTCGCAAACAGCACCGTCTGCTCGTACGCGCCTTTGTCGCATCGGCCGTCCAGGCGCGGAAAGCCCGCGCCACGCTGGTCGGTGACGAGCGGCAGGCCGTCTGGTGCGTTACAGCCTGCGGTATCGCCGGCATCGTGGGCGGGACTCGTAAACGGCAATTCGTGTGTTGGCGTCGGGCCGCCGTTGTCGGCGAGCTGCGGGTCGAGCTTGGGGTCGGCGCCGACGACGTCGCCGGTTCCGGTGAACGTGCACGCAGTTGTGTCCTGGCCCGGGGCCTGCACGTGATTGTGGTGCGACTCGATCACGCCGCCGGTGAAAGTGTAGATGAGGCAGTCGTCGACCATGTTGCCCGCGATGATGTTGTTGTACATCTTGTAGTTGTTGCTGCTGGCAAGAAACACACCGCCACCGAGATTCAGGAAGGCGTCGCTGCCGGCCTTGTTGAACGCCACGGTCGTGCTCGACATCTCGAACAGCCCGTTGACCACGCGGATGCCGGCGCCGCTCTGGCTCACGTGGTTGCCGCTGATCGTGCTGTTGGTGAGGCGCAGGTTGCCGTGGGTCTGGATAGCCCCGCCCGTATGGCCGCCGTCGTTGCCGTCAAATGTGCTCGACTCGATCTCGAACGGGCGATTCTGCGGGTTGAAGAGGAGGGCGCCGCCACCCTCCGCGCCGGCGACGTTCAGAGAGAAGCGGCTTTCGCGGATCGTGCCCGAGCCCGCAGTGTCGAGGCCGCCACCGGTCTGCGCCGCGTGATTGTCGACCAGCGCCACGCGCTCGAGGCCGATGAAGCTGGGCGTCAAGGGATTGTTGTTGATCGCGCCACCACGGGACACGGTGTCTGTCGCGCTGCCGTGCGTCAGCGTAAGATCGCCGAGGATCAGTGTGTTGGCGTCCTGCGCGGGGGTTACCACGTTGATCACGCGGTCGATGCTGTTTGCGTCGATGATGGTCTGGTCCATGCCGGCGCCATAGATGGCCATGTCGTTGCGGATATCGAGATCGCCGGTCGCGTTGTCGGTCTCGCCGGTGCCAGCGAGCGTCAGCACGTAGTGACCCGCCGGCACGATCACGGCGCCGGCCTCCCCGTTGGTCGTCGCGACGTTGGCCGCTTCGATTGCCTCGCGCAACGAGCAGTCGGCGTCGCAGGTGCCGTCGAACGTGTCGTCGGTCTTGGTTACGGTGTAGAGATGGGCCGCCGTCACGGTGAAATCGACGCCACCCGCCAGGGTGGACGATAGCGAAGAGAGCAGGATCGAGTATGCAGTGTTCGCGGCGAGCCGCACGCCTGCGAGTTGCGCGTTGTTCGGCGAACCCCCAGCAAGTGCGCACGCGCCGGGCGCCAGCCGGAACGCACCGGGGCTGCCCGTATACACGGCCAGCACCGTCCCCATCTGCCAGTCCTTGACGCGCAGCGTGAGGATTTCGGGTGTCGCGCCCGTCGTGTAGCCAAACCAGATCGTGCCGGTCGAGGACTGGCTGGTGCCCTGGCAGGGCGGCACGGGATCGGACGCAACTACCGTCGATCCACTCATCGGCGTGACGAGTTCGAACGGCAGCGGCAGCGTGATCGGCGCGCGGTTGGCCCAGTCGTCGTTGTCCTGCGCCTGCGCGCTGGTGGCGGCAATCAGCAGCAGCGAGGCCAATGTGCAGCGAAACGAAATACACAAGTACGGGCTCAGTTTCATTTTTTGTTTGGGTGAGAGGAGAGGAGTACACATCGGAATCCCTTCCTGGCCCCGTGACTGCGGCCCCTGTTCCCAGCACTGTATCACCGTATTCCGACCGGCAGGGATGACTGGAACACGCTTCAGGCAATTGCAGCAGAGCAAGAACGTTCGATTTTTTCCGGCGCAATTCGACCCGGGGGAGGTCACGCCCTGATGCCGCATACCGCGTTCGCACGCGCGCTCACTATCAACTTGCCGTCGCCGGCGTGCAGGCGGCGTCGGACGTTGGCTTTCAACTGTTCACGACCTTCGGCATCCATGACTTCGAACATCGGACGCAGCGATTTGCTCGGTTCGGCGCTTCTCCAGTAGTCGTCGAAACTCTCGAAGACGCGCTGCACGGAAATCTGACAGGTGCGCACGTCGCGCAATCCAGCTTCTTTCCATAGCGCAGCCGATGCCCCGATCGTGGACGCATCGACGCTGGGTGGAACGCGCGGCGAAATCCCAAGTTCGAGCATCTCGGCAGCGATGTCGGCCAATGGAAAGCCACCGCCTGCCACGTCCCAGTGATAGGCCGCGACGACGCCACCCGGGCGGACCGCGCGGCACATCTCCGCGACGCCAACAGCGGCCTGCGGGACGAAAAACAGGACCAGGGCCATCACGGCTGCGTCGCAGGAGGCGTCGGCTACCGGCAACTGCATCGCGTCGCCTTCAGTCCACGTCACCGGTGCACCGGCCGGCAGGCGATTGCGGGCATAGGCAAGTTGATCAGCCGACGTGTCGAACGCCTGGACGTCGGCAGGCTTGCAGCGTTCGACCAGCAATTGCGTGAATGCACCGCTGCCACAGCCGACATCGAGCCAGCGCGATCCATTCGGCACGCCGATCCAGTCGATGAAACGCGCACCAACGAGCACGCTCCAGCGGCCCATCATCAACTCGTAGCTGGCACCATCGTCGAAACGGGTCATGTCGTCGTTCACGGCTTCTCCGGACATATTCGGTATCAACGCGTTGGTCAGAGTACACTTTCTCACGCTGCGAACAGAGAAGGGGCAAGGCTTTAATTTTCGGTCGCGGGCGTGGGTGTGAGGCAAGGCACGCGGGTGGTTCACCGCGACTGTCGTTCCCAGGGGGTTGCCAGATGCACGCATACGATTTCGTCCTGATCCTGTTCTCGTTCGTCTATGCGGCGGCGGTCACGCATTTGCTGTCGACGGCGGGCGAAATCATCATCGCGTCAAAGCGCCTGCGGCTCTCCTGGTTCAATGCCGGCTGGATGCTGGCGACCTTGCTTTTCACTTGTGCATGGTGGATCGGCTTGTGGGACCTGCGCACGATGAGGATATGGGGCGTCGGCTCCGTCGCTTTTTATTTTTCGATGGCGGCCGGAATCTATCTGCAGGCACGGCTGGTTTCGCCACGCATTCCCGAGAGCGACCAGATCGATCTGCAGCGGTTTCACGCTGAAGAAGGAAGGAAATACCTTATCGCTTACGCCGTTCTTTCCTGGGTGACAGTAGGGGTCAATGCGTTTCTCGGCGAGGCCAACAGTATCTCGCAGTGGCCGGAGCAAAACATCGTGATCGTCCCGATGGCCCTTGCGACAACACTGGCCGCAGTTTTCATCGAGCGATCCTGGATTCAGGGGGCCGCGCTCGCAATTCAGATTGCAGGCTGGGTTTGGTACTTTGCCCGACTGCAGACGGCGCTATCCGATTGATAGCGCTCGTCGAGAATCGAAGCCAACAACGCAAATCTCAGTCCGCTATTTTTCTGGCAATCGTCGTGATGGCGCAGGGGAGGCGACATGGGTAAGTGGTTTGGGCGGATCGCAGTGGCGCTGATCGTGTTGGCTGTTGTTTTCAGTACGGTCGTGTGGATCGGCAGTGAGCTCGTGCTGCGCAAGCTGTATGCCGGCAGCCCGGCTGTTGCACCGACCTTGCCTGGCGATGTCGAGTCGGGAAAACACTGGGCTGCAATTCTAGGGTGCACCTCCTGCCATGATCTCGCCTTGCAAGGCAGCGTCATGGAGGAGGAAGATTTCTGGATGGGGTTGCTGGCCGCGCCGAACGTCACGATTCAGCGCAAGCTCTACGATGATGCCGCGCTGGCGCGGCTGCTCCGCGATGGGGTCAAGCACGATGGGCACGGCGTCGACACGATGCCGAGTAATGCCTTTCATTACGCCAACGACCAGACTATCGCCGACGTCATCGCGTTCGTGCGCTCCGTGCCGGATAGCGGGGACGTTCAGCCGAAATTGACCTACGGTCCGCTCGCGCGCTGGAATTTCCTGACCGGCGAATGGAAGCTCATGCCGGAGGAAATCAGGACCTCGCGCATCGGCGACGAAAGGCTACGAGGCGCATCCTCGGGCCGCTATATCGCCGTGCTCGCCTGCGGTGAATGCCATGGCCTCGATCAGAAGGGTTCCCCCGACGGCGGCACTCCGAACCTGGCCGTCGCGAAAGCGTACAGCCTTGAGGAATTTACCCACCTGATGCGCACGGGCGAAGCCAAGGGCGGCCGCAAGCTGAGGACGCTGATGGCTGCGACCGCGCGTCGTCGATTTTCCGTTTTCAGCGATGACGAAATTGCGGCGCTCAAGTCGTTCCTGGACGCGCGTGACCCCTGAACGCGTGAAGTCTTCGGCGGGGCAGAGAAGACAACCTCTCCCCTTGTGGGAGAGGTCGGCGCGCGTAGCGCGCCGGGAGAGGGGATGGCGGCGAAGCCGCCGACTGCGTCGGCGTCACCCTCTCCCCAACCCCTCCCCCATCAAGGGGGAGGGGCTGAAAAGCACGCTGTTGAATCGCGTGGATTTTGCAGTTCCGATTACTTGCCGAAAATCACTGTCAGCGTGCAGTCTGCGGTGATCGGGCCGGTCGTGATCTTGTTGTTCTTCGCCGTTGCGTTGCAGCCGCTCACCGATTTGGTCTTGTAAGACGGAGCGGGATTCGCGGTGAACGTCAGGACGGCCTGGTACCCGACCGTTTGCGTCGCTGACGGCGTAATCGTGCCGTGCGCCCCGGCGATTGGCGTGACCCGATAACTCGCCGGACCGAACGTCACTGACACCGTGCAGGCTGCCGTGATTGGTCCGGTCGTGTATTCGTTGCCACTCAGCGTGCCCTCGCAACCGCTCGCACTCGCGACGACGAAGCCGGCGTCCGGTGTGAACGTGAAGCTCGTCGTCGCGTTGTAGTCGACGTTACGGCTGGCCGGATCGACGCTGCCGCCGCTGCCCGCGTTTGCATTCACGGTGAACGTGTCGAGCCCGAATGCGACGCTGACGGAGCAGTTCGTCGTGACCGGCCCGGTCGTGTAGACGCCGCTGGCCGCATCGAAGCTGCCGCCTGCACCGCAGTTGTCGCTCGTGCTGCTCACGTGATGCCCGATGTCCGCTGTGAACGTGAACGCCGCCGAAGCATTCCTGGATACCGTGCGAATCGCCGGGCTGGCGCTGCCACCGCCGGACGTGACCGGCGTGACGACGTACGCGAGCGTGACGACCTGGCCGTCGTGATCGGCCGTGCGCACGGCCGTCGCCGGATCGAGCACAGCCGGGCCGGCTTCGGATACGTCGGAGTTGCCGTGCGCGTTCGAGATCGCGATGAAGTCGTTCTGCGCGACGCTCGACAGCAGGATGTGATCGATCTCCTGCGCGTAACCGCCAAAATTGTACGAGTAATGGTCGGCGGGATTCGCCGCGCTGCCACTGTCGAACAGCGGCGGAGCCGGCGCGACGTATGTGCCGGACTGATCCCAGTAAAGGTTCTCCGCCTGGATCGCCGTTCCGGAAATCATGCCGGTCACGTCGACGTAGCCGTCGGTGAATTCGTACGCGTTGAAATCGCCGACGACGACCAGCGGCAGCGCCGCATTGCCGGTGATATCGAACGCGCCGGCCGTGACGAAGCCACTTGCGTCCTGCTGCGCATTGCCGGCGCCGGCCAGCGTGCCGCCGCTTTGCAAGGCACGCACGATCGAAGCGACCTGCACGGCTTGCTCCGTGCGCTTCGTGCCGACGTAGTCGAGCACGCCGAGGTTGATCAGCGAACGATCGTAGATCACGAGCAAGTTGAAGCGGTAACCGTTGTAGGTTGCATCGAGCAGCAGCGGCGGACGGTCGTTCAACAGACACGGCGGATTGCTGCTGCAGCTGTTCGTCAGCGTTCCCTTGAACATCTGCGTGACGGAATTGACGACGACGTCGCTGCGCACGAGCACGCCGAGATTGATGCCGCCGGGATCGTTTCCGGGAATCGTGTACGGCTGGTAATGCGGGCCGCCGTCGGCGAGAACGCGGTTCGCCAGATCGGTCAGCACGCCGTAGTTCTCGACTTCCTCGACGGCGAGTGCGACCGGTGCCTTGAGCACCTCCCGTATCTGCTTCGACATCTTCGTCAGCCGCGTCTGGTACTGCGCGGCAGTCGGGCACGAGTCGCTGTTGCCGGTGCCGGCACAGTTGTCGGTGTACTGGCTCGTGTCGGCGCCGTCGGCGACGTTGTTGAAGAAGTGCAGCATGTTCTGGGTGCCGATCGTCAGCGTGCCGGAGACGGAATCGGCGACCGGGACGGGGTAGGGCGGGGCCGTGCCGATCGCGTCGAGGTTGAGCGGATAGATCTCGTAGGTACCCTTGAAATTCTGGATCACGCCGCTGATCGAAAAGTGCTGGCCCGCGTCGTAGATGTGGCCGGCCGGGTTGAAGCCGAGTCCGGAGTAGAAGACTTCGATGATCTGGGGCGCGCCGCTCCAGGTCGGAATCGAAGGAATACCGAGACCAGGATAGATCACGCCGGTTTCGCGGAACGGCCGCGGCTCGCTGCCAAGCGTTGCATAGAATCCGGAGGGCGTTCCGGTGTGCACGCCGTCGGCGCCGCTTGCGAACGTTGCGCCGGTTACGACGCCGTCATTGATCGCGACGAGCATGCCGTCGAGACAGGCGAAGTTGCTTGCCTGGTAACCGTCGGTCGGTGGATTGATCGTCGAACCGTCACCGAGGCAGACACCGGTTGTCGGATTCTCTGTCGGCGGATTGAGGTCGAACAGATAAGCCGCCGGGACCGGGTTTGCCGAGCTGATTACGCTCACGACCGGCTTGTTCGTGATTTCGGTTGCGCCATTGAATTCCTGCACCTGGCCGGATACCGACACGGAATCGCCGGCCTGCACCGCGGGTGCGGTGCTCGTGAACACGAACACGGCGTCGGACGTCGTCGCGTCGCCGTCACCGGCCGAGTCCTGGATGTAGAAACCATTCTTGGCAACCGCCGTGACGATGTTCGTATGCGACGCATCAGGCGTCGTCACCAGCGCGCCGAGCGTGCCGTTCGGACCGGCATATGGCGAACTCGCGCCATGCCCCTGGATCTGCATGATAGACAGAGGCGGCAGGCTGACCGACAACGCGATCGAAGCCGAACCCGTGCGCGCAAGTGCGTCCGTGATCGTGACCGGCAAGGACTTCGCGCCGCTCGCGGTACCGGCGGCAACCGTCGCGCTGAACGAGTAGACACCGTCGCCAGCCGTCGCGTCGCCGTTGCTGCCGTCGTCGAAAAACGCCTGCGTCGAAGCCCCGCCGATCGCCGACAGATCGGTGACGACGGACGAAATCGCGCTCGAAGGATTCGCGCCTTGTGTCGTCGCGACGGTCAGCAGCGTCGCGCCGCCGGCGCTGACGCTGGCAGGATTGGCCGCGCCGGTGCCGCTCGGCGGCGTCGGTGCAACCACTCCGCATGCGTTGGCCGGCGAGGCACTGTTGCGCGGCGCGGGTGCCGCGGTGGCGAAGTCAGCGTTGTTGTTGTCGGTATCGGTGCAACCGTTGGCTGCACGAAGGTCGGCGAGTGTCGTGCTCGGTGTGGGTGCGGCGCCGGCGCCTTCGAAATAATTCGCCGTGCCTTGGCCGACGAGGTCGACAATCTGCGCAAGTTGAGCCGCGCTGCACGGCGTCGACGAGCCGTTGCAGGCGAGCCCGGTCGAGACATTGGCGACGATGACCTTGCCGCCACCGGCGGCCATGTTGATCGTGCCGGTTGCGTCGGCGACAGGAAGCACTGCACCGTTTGTCGTACCGCCGGCGAGCTTGACGAGATAGTAGCCGCCCGCCGGAATCGTTCCGCTCAGCGCCGTGACGCCGTTGAGGCTGAAGTTGCCGGTACCGGTCGCGCTCGCGTATTGCACGGACCAGCCGCTCACGCTGACCGGCGAACCCGAGAGATTGAACAATTCGACGTAGTCGTTCTGGTAGGGCGCGCCTGTGTTGTTGCCGGCGCCGTAAATCTGGCTGATCACGATCGTCGAACTGGCAGCCCATGCCGCGTGCGGCGCGAGTGCTGCCGCCGCCAATATGGCCCAGACGGCCGCGGCTTTCACGAATGCAGCGGGGGCGAATTTCGAAAAGCAAGTGCTCTTGTGCGCGCGCGCGCGCGCCGACATGCTCAGTTCCATTTCGTCAGTTCCTGGTCCGATGTAGGGGCGGGATTGTCTTTGCGGTCGATGACAGTACCAATTCAATCTGCGAAATTTCCACCAGTCCGGTCGAGCATTCAGGCGCCGGCGGAAATTCCGCAAAACAATTTGGTTCCGTCGAATACTTTCGCATAAGCGGGGGGTTAAAGGTCAAGAAGATGTGAAGAAGAGGGTAGTCACCGCGCCGCATCCGGATTCATTTTGCACGGTTGAAGCGGTCACAGCTTTGGGTTATGCGGTGCACGAAGTTTCCGAGGCCTAGGGATGGCCGCAGACGACGGCCGGCATCGAAGCGCGGCGTGTCTTGACATGTATATACTCGTAGCAGTATATAAGAGATATGGAATCAACATTCGCCATCATCGCGGAGCCGAACCGGCGCGCCATCCTGAGTCTGCTCGCGGCGTGCGAGCGCTCCGTCGGTGAGATCGAGGACAACCTCAAACTCACGCAGCCGTCGGTTTCAAAACACCTGCGCGTGCTTCGGGAGGCCGGGTTCGTCGAGTCGCGCGTCGACGCGCAGCGGCGTCTGTATCGGATCAATCCGGGACCACTGATGGAAGTAGACGCCTGGCTGGCGCCGTTCCGCCGCTTCTGGTCAGCGCATGTCGACGCGCTCGAACGTCACCTCGAGCGGATGGATCAACCAGAGCCGAAGAAGAGGAAAGCGAGGAAAAAGCGATGACCGATTTCGAATACACAGCGGGTCCTGCCAGAGGGGCGCGGGTAGAAAAAGACGGAGATCGATGGACGCTGATCCTCGTCCGCGAGCTGCGCCATCCACCGGAGAAGGTATGGAAAGCGTTGACCGACCCGGCCAGTCTGCGCGAGTGGGCGCCATTCGATGCCGATGGCAACCTCGGCACGACCGGAAGCACGGTGAATCTCACCGCGGTCGGTGCTCCCACACTGCAAGTTTCGGAAACAAGAGTGACACGGGCCGACGCTCCGAAGCTGCTCGAGTACAACTGGGGCTCCCAGGACTTGCGCTGGGAACTGGAACCGTCCGGCGGCGGCACGCGCCTGACGCTATGGCACAACATCGATCGCCGCTTCATTTCGATGGGTGCCGCCGGATGGCACATTTGTCTGGATGTTCTGGATCGCCTTGTCGGCGGAAGCCCGATCGGCCGTTTCGTTGCCGGTGCGGCGATGAAAGTCGGTTGGGCTCGGCTCAATGCCGAGTACGCGGCGCAGTTCGGTGTAGAAGCACCCGACTGGCCACCCAAGGCTGCTCAAGAGTCGTGAGCTTGCCAGCGAAGGAGGCCCGATTGAACTGGGATATCTGGGTTCGGCAGACACACCGCTGGGTGGCCATCGCCTTCACGGTGACCGTCATTGCCAACTTCGCCTTCCTCACGAAGGGGACACCGCCGTCGTGGGTGACATACTCGCCGCTGCTCCCGCTCGCGTTGCTGCTGTTCAGTGGCCTGTATTTGTTCGCGCTGCCGTACCTCGCCAATTGGCGCAGCCGGAGGAAAGCATGAAAAAGTCGGGCGCGAGTCAAGGTGAGTCGGCATCGGAACTCATCTCCAAAAGAATCGCCGAACTCAAGGACTGGCGCGGAAAGGCCCTGGCCAGAATGCGCAAGCTCATAAAGGAAGCAGATCCGGACGCCATCGAGGAGTGGAAATGGATGGGCACGCCGATCTGGTCGCACGACGGAATTATCTGCACCGGTGAATCCTACAAAAATTACATCAAGCTGACATTCGCCAAGGGCGCGTCACTGAAAGACCCGACCGGTCTCTTCAATTCCAGTCTCGAAGGAAACGTCCGCCGCGCGATCGACATCCATGAAGACGAGGAAGTCGATGCGTCCGCTTTCAAGACGCTGATTCGCCAGGCAGTCGCATTCAACAGCACGAGCAAGTCGAAACGATCGAAAAAGGTTTAAGGGGTGGGGCCCAGATAGGCCACCCGTCGAAAAACAGGTGGACTAAAATCTCCCGAGTCGGAAGGTCCCCGGAGCCGTGCTTTGCGCCGGGTCTTGTTGCAAGTCCAATGGAACAACACCATGTGCCACGTTGCGGTCAGAAGAAGGCTACTGCTGCTCGCTGCGGTACTCGTGCCTTGCGTTGTCGCCGCGGGCAACACGCCCGAGCCGGCCGCGGTGCCGCACCACGATAATCCGGCGGACGTAAAAGCGGTGCTCGCGACCGTCAACGATTTGTTCGCCGCATTCGAGACCGGTGACGCCGCAGCAATGCTGCGTCTGGTATACCCCGATGGCCGCGTTACCGCCTCCGGGTTGCGCGGGGATGGTGCGTCGAATCTGCGGCAGCAGACCTGGACCGTGTTTGCCGGACGGATCAAGCCCGATGCCGCATTCCAGGAGCGCATCTCCGATCCGCAGATACATATCGATGGCGGTATCGCGATGGTGTGGGCGCCGTTTGTCGTTCGCATCGGCGGCAAGGTGAGCAATTGCGGGTTCGATCATTTCGATCTTGTTCGGGAAAACGAGGTCTGGAAAGTCATGAACCTGACGTTCTCCTCGCGCGTCAGCGGCTGCACTCCGACTTGAGCAAGTTCGATTCCCGGGGTGGTGTTGGCATAAGCGAACACCGTCGATCGGTGCCGCGAAACTCCCTTGCCGTCAGGACACCTGCTTTCTTCCGTGCAGGTTTTCCCGAACGTGCGGATTTTTTTCAGGCTTTGGTGAACGCTAACCGGTCGAGCAGGGCTGCCCAGCGCGGATCGGCATGCAGGGGGCGCAGAAAAGGATCCGTGAGCAGCCGGGAAAGGCCGGAGTCGCTTTGCATGCAGGCACGATCGAGTGCGGCGAACGCGTCGTCGTGTTCGCCGCGCCACGCGCGCGCTTCTGCGATCTGTGTCGAAAAACCATTCGCGTATTTGGCTTCGAGTTCGTTCAGCGCCTCGTTCGATTCCTTTTCATGGCCCAGGGAGTGCTCGGCCATGGCGATGCCTGCCTCGCGGAATCCCACCCCGGCCTGCTGGTAGACAGCGAGCGCTGCCTCCGCCTTGCCCTCAAGAAGGTCCTGTCCGCCGGATACGTAGCGGATGAAGCTCGCTTCCGGATTCAGTTCGAGAGCGCGCTTCAACGCGGCGCGTGCTTCGGCCAATGTCGCAGCGTCTCCGGACAATGTTCCGAAGTTGCGAAGCAGTGCGCCGTAGTAGAACCAGCCGAGCCATGACAGCGGATCGTCCTCGACGACTTTGCGCGTGATGGCGACAACCTCGGACCGGTTCAGACAGAACAGCACGTATACGTATTCCAGCCGCACGTCGCTCGATGACGGTTCGAGTTCCAGGGCACGGCTCAGGTCTGCGAGCGCGCCGGACCAGTTCCACAGATTGCGGCAGCGCAGCCGGCCACGCGCGGCATAGCCGTCGGACAGATCCGGCGCCAGCGAGATGGCGTGCTCGGCCGACGTCAGTGCTTCCATCTGCAATGTTTCACGTCGCGCGCTGTCCTGGACGAAGTCTGCCGACGAGTTCAGCGCATGGGCGAGGGCAGCGTGGGCCGCGGCATAACCTGGATCGATTTCGATTGCGCGGCCGAATGCGGCCACGGCATCGCGGTAGCCTTCATTGCGTCCGCGCCTCAACGCGGCCTTCCCGAGGAGGTACTCATCGTGCGCCCTCGTGTCGGCGGTTCGATGCGGGTTGGTCAGGTGCTGCTGCGGCAACAACTTGACCTTCAGCGCAGCAACCACGGCCTGGGCGATTTCGTCCTGCACGGCGAACACGTCGGTGAGCTCGCGATTGTAGGTCTGCGACCACAATTGCAATCTGTCCGCGGCCCGTACGAGCTTTGCGTTGATGCGCAGCATGTTGCCGCTCTTGCGCACGCTGCCTTCCAGGATATTCGCGACGTGCAATGCGCGGCCGATCGTGGCGACATCGACGTCCTTGCCCTTGAACGCAAACGACGACGTGCGCGCGATGACGCGCAGTTGCGGCAATTGCGCGAGAAGGTTCAGCAATTCCTCGGCCAGGCCGTCGGAAAAGTATTCCTGGTCCTTGCCCTGGCTCATGTCGGCGAACGCCAGCACGGCGATCGACCGGTCGGACGGCGGCACTGAATCAGCCGCATCGCCGGGCAATATCGGCGTCGTGGCGGCCGCGTCCTCGACTTCGAGTTCGCGCCGCCAGCCGGTGGACGGGGACCACTCGTAGAACCAGGACAGCAGCACCGCGATAGGAAAGCCGGCA
>Ga0163162_10004500_pt1 | contig 13424 bp, 9 predicted proteins | sample S55metaG_FD_115310 | JGI IMG/M metagenome (GOLD analysis project Ga0163162, IMG submission 115310) | Switchgrass rhizosphere microbial communities from Kellogg Biological Station, Michigan, USA - S5-5 metaG | ecosystem: Host-associated > Plants > Roots > Rhizosphere > Soil | place: USA: Michigan...
TCTTTGTCCAAGATACTGAGCCGCTTGTTTCTATGTGTGTAGGTGATATTTTTTGGCGCGGAAGAAAATTTATCGGGATCAAAACAGGTTTTGTTTTGCGAAGAGTAAAAAAGGGGACCGTGAAGGTCCCCTTAGTTGTGAGTTATATCTACCTAGAAGGTTATCTTGCCGACAAGTGCGATCGAGCGTGCATTGCTGGCAAATACCGCCTTAGGGTTGTTGAAGATCGCGTTCCCCGGCGTTAAGTAGTTCAAATAGTTCGTACCACTTGTAACGAACGCGGTAACGTCATTCACCCCAAGTCCCTGACCTGGGTTGCTGCCGGGAATGTATTGAGGGTGATTGAACAAGTTGGCGAATTGTGCGCCGAGACGGAATTTCACCCGCTCGGTGATATTTATGTCTTTGTAGGTTGAGAGAGAAAAATCATTTGTGGGGCGCGTTGCCAGCGTGTTGCGTCCTACATTGGAACGTGCGCCGGCTCCTGCGATAACATACTGAGCGTTCGGGTTGTTGGCAACGTACCCAACCAGGAATGGAGTTGAGTCGAAGTTGCCTGGCCCGGCAGCACCGTGAGTTGGATCGAAGTCATTTTCTCCGCATACACCGAAGGCAGGCATGTTGCTCCTGCAGAGCGGCGTTACGTCAGATCCAGTTCCGGATACTCCGTTTGCATTGAAGATTGCGCGGTCACCCGCGGAGTCTCCGTTCAAGTTGGAATCGACTGCTGATTGCACCGTGGCCCATTCCGGCGACTCGTAGGTATAAATGGGGCTGAAGCTCCAGTTCCCTACCATGTTTCTTATCGCCCAGTTTCCGTTTTTGAAGAACGGCAGGTCGTAGACTGCCGCGATCGTGAGACGGTGCGTCCTGGACAGAGCGGATACAGAGCGATCTGCTTTCCAGTCCTGGAAGTCCTGTGGGCGACGCGGCGTGAGGCTTGTGGTGAAAAAGTCTGCGGTGCTGTTGTCGATCGTACGGCTCCACGTATACGCAACTTGCAAAGTCAGACCATTGCGGAAATGACGATTAAGTTGTGTTTGCAAGCCGTGATAGATCGACGCGCCGTATGGAGTGTCTGCCACAATATTGCTTTGGAAACCGGCTGCCGTGTACTGCGGCAAGAACGATCCTGGAGCATGGAGATCAGCCAGTGAGGTGGTCAGAGCGTCCACGTCAGTTTGTGATGGCGGTTGGAAGAAAGTTGGCAGAAATGCATTAGGCGTTACCAACGATCTGCGATTAATTCTGTTTTGCACATTGAGCTGCACACCGCGCGTTCCTACGTAACGAATCTCCGCGGTGAAATCCTTGGCGAAGGAATGCTGGATGCCAAAGTTCCAGTTTTCCGAATAGGGCAACTTGGTATGCGTTGGAATCCAGTTTGACGTATTGGCGCGCGCCGTGGCTTCGTCAAGGATCTGAATGCCGGAACCACCTCCGGGCAGTCCACCACCTGCAAGAAAGCCCGGTGTGGGATGGTTTAGATCAGGAACGTCGTTGGTTGCACCAATCTGCGGTGGAACTGCCAAGATGCCGATGTTGTCGTAAAGCACATCGTAGGCAAGACCAAAACCACCTCGAATGGATGTGTTGCCGCTGCTGCCGGGCGAATAGGCGAAGCCCACGCGTGGAGCCCAGTTGTTTTTGGGTGCTTCCGGCTTGTTGAATAGTAATGGCTGATTCACACTACCAGGCACAATGATGCTGGGGGTGTTGGAGATGGTGTTCAATGCCTGTTGGTCTTCGCTGGAAGAGTTCGTGGTGAACTCATAACGTATTCCCAAGTTCAACGCCAAATGGGAATTCAGCTTCCAACTGTCGTTTGCGTACCAATAGACTGCTTTTTGGTTGCCGTAGTAAGTTGTCGACCCCTGGCTGCGTTCACCAAAGTTATCGGGGGAAAAGTCTTCCAGGAACAGCTGCGTGGAGTTGTAGTTATAATCTCCGCGCTGACGTTGCGTGAAACTCTGCGGCGAGATATACCAGCGGTATTCGCCTCCGAATTTCAGACTGTGCGCACCTTTGCTCCAGCTTACGTTATCTACGAACTGATAAAGATTCTGGATTGTGAATTGAGGAGCTACTGAGTCGGGGCCGATTTGCAGACCATTTCCACCCAAATCCAAGAGAACGATATTGGGGAAGGCATCCAACTCAGGATATTTAAAGTTTCCGTCAGGCAGCTGATTGGAGAAGCGGTTAAAGCCAACACGGAATTCGTTGAGAACCGAAGGAGTGAATGTGTGATATTCGCTGATAGTGAATAGATGGAAACGGAGCGGTTCGGTCGTGTAGAACGCTGATAAATTCGGGGAGTTGTCGATCCTATCTACTTTGTTGTGGATGTAACGACCGCGAATTTGGTCTTTGGAAGACATGTTGTAGTCGATGCTCTGGACATAGTTTTCAAAGTTTTGCCATGCTGGCGCTGTGATGGAAACTGCACCGATCGGAATTGATCCTGCGGCGCAAGAGCCGCTCGCTGCAGCCGTCGAATATGGCAGACAGGTGCTTGCAGTTTGTGCGACCGGCACAAACTGCTTGAACACTCCAAAGTTTGTCGCACTCAAGTTAGGATCTGAGCCGATCTGATCCAAGCCTGCCTGTGTGGGCGTCAGCACCTGGCCACCGGCAGTTGAGGTGAGGCCTACTGCCTGGCGCTCAAAGTTGGAAAAGAAAAACAATTTGTTTTTGAAAATTGGACCACCGAAAGTTGCCCCGTAACGATTGCTGTCATATCGCGGATTGGAAGTCAGTCCCTGGAGCACATAGAAATTGTCCATCGCGTTCATGTTGCGATTTCTGAAGTACTCGTAGAGCGATCCGTGAAAGTTGTTAGTCCCACTCTTGATTGTGGTGTTGAACTGGCCGCCGGAAGAGTGGCCGAACTCGGTGTTGAATTGGTTTTCCAACAAAGTGAAGTTTTCGACGGCGTCGTTTGGGACCGTAATCAGATTGCCTGTGACAGCCTTGTTGTTGTTGTCAACGCCTTCCACTGTGAAGTTATTGTTGTAGGGGCGCTGGCCGCCGACGGATGGGCCGACTCCAATTCCCAGAGAACTGACCTGGGTAACTCCTGGGCTTAGCAACGAGAGGTTCAACACACCCGAGCCAAGTCCACCGGCTGAGGTCACTCCCAAATCTTGTGAGAACCGCGCATCGTAGGTGGCTTGCATCTGTGCTGAGGTTGTGTCGATCGGCGAAGCGACACTGGTGACCTCAACCACTTCGCTGGTTCCACCTGGAATCAGCGTGATATTCAGTGTGCCAGTTTGGTTAAGGGCCACGTCGACCTGCTGGACAGCGGTCTTGAAGCCGCTGCTCTTGACCGTCATCTTGTAAGAACCTACCGGGAGATTTTCAAAACGATATGCGCCGGTGGCAGTCGTTTTCGTTGAGCCGGTCGCTCCCGTGTCGATCTTGGTTATTTCAACAGTTGCGTTTGAAACTACAGCGGAAGAAGAATCCATGACAGTACCCACGAGATTGCCGCTAATGGCTTGGCCGTAGGCTACAGTTGAATTCAGTGTCATCAGGCCTAGCAAAGCGAAGCCGAGGACGGTTGTTACAAACATAGATATACGTCGATACATTCAAATCTCCTAGATTAAAACTCGCAATTGGCGAAGAGACGTAATCCAGAGGATGACAAGACAAATACGATCTCTCGTGTCGTGTGCGAATTTTCCATGTGCTGCAACATTGATAGTGCAAGCGATATTCCAGACATTTGCTTCTGCACACTGGATTGTTTTTATTCGGTGTAATGAAGTGTGAAGCGAAGAAGAAATACTGAAAACTAGAAATAACAATCTAAGCGCTATGAAATCTCGTACGACGCGTGGAGACACCGCTCACAGTTGTGAACGTTAGGTTCCACTGACAATACAGTTCTGTGTGCGATGAGAAACCACTCTTGCGTGGTGAAATAAGCAAATCAGTTTTGCTACTTTTTATTGCGAAAGCCTGAATCAATCCCTAAATCGCAGGGACGATCGATACAATCAGACCTAGCCCGAATATCGCAGCGCCAATGATCTTAGAACCTAATATTGCAGAATATGCAATCCGATACGACAGTGCGCCAAGTTTGACAAGCCATGTTGAACAAGCTGCAGTTTGTGATTTCATGACAGCCGGTTCGAAATATCCCAATGCGACCCGCACTAACCAGATCAGAACTCGCACAGCATTTGCGAACCGGTCGATCATTGATTCGCCTTCAGTGGAAGATACAATGTAGTCATGCTTATTCCAGCTGAAATTCGCGGACAGAAATATATTTCTCTGACGACCTTCCGCAGAAACGGTCAGGGCGTTCGTACTCCGGTCTGGTTTGGTGAGGAGAACGAGAAGCTGTATGTCATGACTCGGGGCACGATGGGAAAGACCAAGCGCATCCACAATAATCCCAAAGTAAAAGTTGCGCCTTGCACGATTCGCGGAAAAGTTACCGGGTCGGAGTTTAATGCTGTCGCACGCATTCTTCCTGCCGCGGATGGTCCTGCCGCCCGTAAGACAATTGATCGGAAATACTTCATGGCGCGGCTGCCTTTGATCTGGTCGCGCACCGACACCTATTTGGAAATCGAAATCGTCCCGTAATGTTCATTCACCGATTGTGAAAATCGTTTTTCTTTCTAGGCTTGCGTTGTCGCTGGACTCGATTCCCTGTTAAAATTTTCTGTTCAGAACAGCTCAAAATTGGCTTTTGTTGTGTGTACCACTATCTTTACTCGGAGGCTCCATGGCAGTGAAAGTTGGCATTAATGGGTTCGGACGTATTGGGCGTAACGTTTTGCGCGCTTCGTTGAATGACCCGAATATTGAGTTTGTCGCGGTCAACGACCTTACCGACCCCAAGACTCTGGCCCATCTGTTGAAGTACGACTCGGTGCTGGGGAATTTGCACCACGCGATTACCGCTGGCCCGGACAGCATTAGCATTGATGGCAAGACCATCAAGGTTTTCAAAGAGAAGGATCCGGCTGCCCTGCCTTGGGATTCGGTTGGCGCTCAGGTGGTGGTCGAATCGACCGGGCGTTTCACTGATGCGGCGGACGCTAAGAAACACATGCGCGGGTCGGTGAAGAAGGTCATTATTTCGGCACCGGCTAAGGGTGAGGACATCACTCTCGTGCTCGGCGTGAATCACGACAAATATGATCCTTCCAAGCATCACGTCATTTCTAATGCTTCCTGCACTACCAACTGCTTGGCACCGATCGCCAAGGTTGTGAATGATGAGTTCAAGATCGTCAGCGGAACCATGACGACGATTCACTCCTACACCAACGATCAAGTGATTCTGGATTTCCCCCACAAGGACCTGCGGCGTGCTCGCGCGGCAGCGATCAATATGATTCCGACCTCGACTGGCGCGGCCAAGGCGCTAAAGCTTGTGATTCCGGAACTGGCGGGCAAGTTGGATGGCTTCTCCATGCGTGTGCCCACGCCAACTGTTTCTGTGGTTGATATGGTCGTATGGGTCGAGAAGAAGACAAGCAAAGACGGCGTGAACGCGGCGCTTAAGAAAGCCTCGGAAGCCGGCCCCCTGAAGGGTTATTTGGGCTACGAAGAAAATGAGTTAGTTTCCGCGGATTTTCGCGGTGATGGTCGGTCTTCCATTGTTGACGCGCCGAGCACCATGGTGGTCGGCGAAAACTGCGTGAAGGTTGTCTCCTGGTATGACAATGAGTGGGGATACTCTTCGCGCGTGCGTGACCTCATCAACTATTTGGTCAGCAAAGGCCTGTAATCAACGTTTGGGAAATTCCCCACTCGAGTCGCAAACAACGCCACTCGAGTGGGGCACCCCTCAACCTTTCTTTTAGGACCATTCCCATGTCAAAACTTTCTATTCGCGATTTGCCGTTGCACGATAAGCGCGTCTTTATGCGGGTTGATTTCAATGTGCCGTTGGAAGATGGACTGGTTACCGACGAGACCCGTATCCGCGAGACTCTGCCTACCATTGAATATGCGTTGAAGCAGGGGGCGCGGTTGATTTTGGCTTCGCACCTTGGGCGACCGAAGGGGAAACCAAATCCGAAGATGAGTTTGAAGCCGGTCGCTGAGCGCCTGCGCATGCTGCTGGATAAGGAATATTCTCTCTCGGAGAATGTTGGATTCTGTCCGGAGTGTGTGGGGCCGGAAGCTACCGAAATGGCGACCAAGCTGGAAAAGCATCAGACGCTGCTTTTGGAGAACTTGCGCTTTCATCCAGAAGAGGAAGCGAACGACGAAAATTTCGCCAAACAGTTGGCTAGTCTGGCGGATTTTTATGTGAATGATGCTTTTGGAACAGCGCATCGGGCCCATGCTTCTACCGCTGGGATCACTAAGTTTGTGAAGAAATCCGCGGCTGGATTGCTTATGCAGAAGGAACTCGACTACATGGGCAAGGCTTTGTCGAATCCGGAAAAGCCATTCGTGGCGATTCTTGGCGGAGCAAAAGTTAGTGACAAGATCGCTGTCATTCAGAACCTGTTGACCAAAGTGGATGCTTTGATCATCGGCGGCGGGATGGCTTACACCTTTCTTAAGGCACAAGGGCAGGAGATTGGCAAGTCGCTGGTTGAGAATGACAAAATTGACCTGGCGAAGCAGCTTTTGAAACAGGCGAAAGATCGCCATGTGAAGTTCCTACTCCCGGCGGATCACGTGGTTGCCGACAAGTTTGATGCTGCGGCCACGCCGGAGCCAGTGGGCGTTGGGCAGACCATTCCTGCGGACAAAATGGCTTTTGATATTGGGCCTCAAAGCGTTGCTGCCTTCTCCGCGGAGATTGCCAAGGCTCGCACCATTGTTTGGAATGGGCCTATGGGTGTGTTTGAATTTCCCAATTTTGCCAAGGGGACGTTCAAGATTGCGCAAGTGGTTGCGGGAAATAAGAGCGCTACTTCGATTGTGGGCGGCGGGGATTCGGTTGCTGCTGTGCACAAGGCGGGCGTGGCGGACCAGATCACTCATATTTCTACCGGTGGTGGGGCTTCACTGGAATTTCTTGAAGGTAAGAAATTGCCTGGGGTTGAGGCTTTGACGGATAAGTAATCGGTTCACGGTTCCCAGTTCTCGGTTTCTCAGAAAGGACACTATGGCTCGCAGGAAATTGATGGCGGCAAATTGGAAGATGTACAAGACTCCGGAGCAGACACAGGCTTTCTTTCGGGATTTTTTGCCGATGGTGGCGGACCACAATCGCGATGAGATCGCTGTCTGCACGCCGTTTGTTTGCCTGCCTACCGCTGCCGCTGCGGCGAAGGGATCGAATGTCGCCATTGGGGGGCAGAACATGCATTGGGAGAAAGAAGGTGCCTTCACCGGAGAAACTTCCGCTGGTATGTTGCTTGCCGTCGGTTGCACGCATGTAATCATCGGACACTCCGAGCGGCGGCAGTATTTTGGAGAAACTGACGATACGGTCAACGTGAAGTTGAAGAGTGCGTTGGATGCTGAGCTTACTCCCATTGTTTGCGTTGGCGAAGTGCTCGAAGAACGTGAAGCCAATCTGACCGAAGATGTTCTCCGGCGGCAGTGCCTGCGCGCCTTTCATGCGATTTCCGGGAAGAAGGCGGGGAAGCTGGTGGTTGCCTACGAGCCGGTTTGGGCTATCGGCACGGGAAAGACGGCTACGCCCGAGATGGCGGCGGATGCTCACGTGATTATTCGCGGAGAAGCGTCGAAAGCTTTCGGGCAGGAGTTTGCGGATCAACTGCGGATTCTTTATGGTGGATCGGTTAAACCGGAGAATGCCAAAGCACTTATGGCACAGGAAGAGATAGATGGGGCTCTGGTGGGCGGGGCCAGTTTGGATCCGAAATCGTTTACCGCGATTGTGAAATACTAAATCCTGTTTTCGGTTTACCAGTCCGTTATCCGGTAAATGCTGTATTTGTGCGTGATTTCGCATCATGCACAATTAAAAGCGTTTAGCATATAGATATTGCCTCACTTCTAATTCCGCAGGCAAATCAGCACGCCTTTGCGTGCCAGGAAGCACTTGATGACACCACGTACCAGGGCAAACCGGGCTTTTGTGTCGGCCATCATTTTGCTCGGTATCTGCGGTATTGCTACCTATGTTTCGTTTTCCTCAATGCGTGCCAGTGAGCGGTGGGTAGCCCATAGCCAGGAAGTGCGTGCGGCTGTCGGAGACTTGGAATCCAGCATGAGTTCTGCCGCGCGAGCCCGTATGAGCTACTTGATGTCAGGGTCGGATGCCGAGTTGACTGCCTACCGTGCCGGCATCGCGCGCATTCCCACGGAAATTACGCGTCTACGCTGGCTGGTCCGGGACAACAAAATCCAGAAGGACAACTGCGATCAGCTGGAAGCTGTGACCAAGGCACGCCTCAAGGAATGGGAGACTGCGGTCGCCGACAAGTCCCAGGGCAAAGTGGTTGATGTCCCCCAATTGTTAGGGCAGAGCTTGAACTTGTCATCGCAAAGCGCGGCTGTGGGAGAAGCAATTCGTTCCGAGGAATTAAAGCTGCTTTTACAACGGACACTCGCAGCACAAAGGCAGTTTTTTATTGCGAGCCTGGCCGTCGTCCTCAGCTTTGTCTTTGCCATTCTGCTGCTGTACCTCCATTACCGGCTGCTGACGAATGAACTTCATGCCCGCGAGGAAGCAGAGAAAATTGCTCATAACGCTTTTCAGCGCGAAGTGGTGATGCGCCAGGACCAGGAGCGCTTTCGTTTGTTTGTTGACGCTGTGCAGGATTATGCGATTTGCGTGCTCGATCCCGAAGGAGAGGTTACCAGCTGGAACCGTGGAGCACAGCGTATCAATGGATATTACGCATCGGAGATCATCGGCCAGCATTTTTCCATTTTCTTCACCGAGCAGGACCGCGTGGCAGGGAAACCGCTTGAAGAATTGCAAATTGCGGAACGAAAGGGCCAGTTTGAGTGCGAAGCCTGGCGCCTGCGCAAAGACGGCTCGCAGTTTTGGGCCAGCGTTGTGCTTACCTCGATCAAAGATGAAAAAGGCAAGCTGATCGGTTTTTCCAAGATTACGCGCGATTTCACCGAACGGATGCGGGCGCAGGAGAACCTGCAACGGGCCAACACAGAACTGGCGGCTGAAGCAAAAGAGCGTTTATCAGCACAAGAAAGATTGGCCGGTTCGGAGAAGTCTCTGCGAGAACTCTCTCTTCACTTACTGAAAACGCAGGATGAGGAAAGGCGGCGCATCGGGCGCGAGTTGCACGACAGTCTGGGCCAGTATCTGGCCATGGTGAAAATGAACCTGGATTCTCTGGAGGCGGACCTAGTAGGTAATGACCAAGCTGACGAACAGGTTGGGCGATGCATCCGGTTGGTCGAAGACTCCATTAAAGAAGTCCGGACTATTTCTTATCTCTTATATCCTCCAATGCTCGAAGAAGTTGGCTTGAAATCGGCCATCCCCTGGTACCTGGATGGCTTCTCGAAGCGTAGCAATATCAAGACGACTTTTGAAGCGGACTCTGAGTTCACACGACTAGGGCGGGAAGTCGAGCTGGCGTTGTTCCGGATATTGCAGGAAAGCCTGACCAACGTTCATCGCCATTCGGGAAGTGCGACTGCGGACATACGCCTTAGCCGGAAAAAAGGGAGAGTTTTGCTCGAGATCGCAGACAAAGGCAAGGGCATTCCGCCTGAATTGCTGGCCCAGTCAAACCGAAGCTGGATTGGTTCCATGGGAGTCGGGTTGCGTGGAATGAACGAACGCATACGACAGCTCGGCGGAGAACTTGAAATTTCTTCCTCAAAAAGTGGTACAGTAGTCACCGCCGGTTTTCCCGTCGTAGAGCCAGTCCCGGCATTAGTCAATTCGGACTCGGCCATCGACACACATCCTTTTACATCGAACGATTAAGGATAACTCTGATGGCGATTCGAATTCTGCTGGCTGATGACCATGACATTGTACTCGAAGGGATTCGTACGCTGGTGTCACGGTCAGGGCGTCCCTGGGAAATTTGCGGTGAGGCGCGGAACGGTGAAGAAGCTGTGGAGATGATTCAGCGGCTGAAACCGGATGTGGTGGTGCTGGATATCACCATGCCCAAGCTGAGTGGCTTGGAAGCGGCGAAGAAAGTTACACGTGCCGGAACGGACACGCGGATCCTGATGTTCACCATGCACGAGTCCGGACTCCTGGAAGCGGAAGCGCGGGACTCGGGAGCACACGGTTACGTTTTGAAAGCACAGGCTGCACGGGACCTGATTCGTGCCATTGAGTACCTAATTGATGGTCACACGTTCTTTGGCGCCCCACCGGTCACAGAACCTCCCAGGGACAACAAGAAGTCTGGCATCGTTATGCGTCAGGCATTCACGTTGGCTTGATTTAGTTTTCCTCTGCAGAGAACATTAACAGCACGTTGCCGGGTTGGCCCCCCCATAGCGGATAACCGGAAACCACAAATAACCTTCCTGCGGCGACTACCGGGCCTGCGGAGTCGATGGATCCACCTCTGGCATTTGCTACACCGTTGACTGCTCGATATGCGCGGGCAGTGTTGTAGTCCCAGAGGATGTGGCCGTCTTTTGTGGAATAGGCGCGGATGTGACCATCGACTGCGCCGGCAAAGACTGCGCCGGGGATTGCTGTTGGCGGCGCGGAATTTGCGGGGCCGCAATGTTGGCGGCCTGCGCAGGCAGACAACGGCGGCGTGTGCCACGCAACTTTCCCGGTTGCTAAATCCAGAGCGAAGACGCCACCGCCCTTGTTGGGATTAAGATCCGGGTCATCATTTTTTTGGGGGATTAGCGTGGTATCGGAGAGGGGCGCGTAGATGTGATCGGCGTCGGCAGAGGAGCCCCATTCGATTCCGCCCAACGGGCCGCCTTGGCCGATGCGCGTTTGCCAGATTATTTCTCCTTCGTGGTCCGGATCAACGGCTGTGACTACCGATGATTTTTGACTAGCTATTAAGAGGCGTTGGCCTGATGGCAATATAAGCAGGATTGGCGGTCCGCCGAAGTCTGAATCTGGGCCGGGACCAGAGGAACAGTTTAGTTTGTCTTTGGTTTCGCAATTTCCGTTGTAAATATCTTTAGCAGTGATTTGGCGCGACCAGATTATTTTTCCGGTCTTCATGTCGAGCGCGAGGATGGCATCGCTGGTAGATGTTGCAGGCTCGGAATAATTATTGCCGCTAGTGATGTAAAGGCGCTTGTGATCAGGATCGAGCGTGGGAGGCGACCACACGCCAACCCCTGAAGGACCCCAGAGTTGAGTTCCGTTGCGATTGATTTTTGTTTTTTCGGGCGGATCGGGGATGGTGTAGGTCTTCCAGATTTGCTGGCCGTTATTCAAACCGAGCGCAACCATGCTGCCGCGGAAACGGCAACATTCATATTTTGCGTCGTAGCTGGTGTTTTCCTCGACTGAGGAAACCGGGACGTAGATTGTATTTTCGTAGACTTGCGGTGAGCCGCTGATGCGGGCCCCGGGAAATTCTTCCACTTTCTTCTGCCAGATTCGTTTGCCGGTATTGGCATCGAAAGCGTAAACGTTCGCTGCGAGGTCGGCGAATATTGCCAGCCTTTGATCTTTTGACGTTATTAGGCTGGGAGCTGCGCGAATCCCTGCTTCTAGATGCGACTTCCAATAGACACAGCCGGTGTCGACGTTCAGAGAATAGATGTTGCCGTCCGCACTGCCGATGTAGAGGCGATTGCCGCTTATCGCAGGTTGTGCGGCCATCCTGCTCTGCTCGGGGAATGCGAAAGTCCAGCGCAGTTTTAGCTTTGAAACATCGGCTGCCGAGAGCTGGCTGGACTGTTGTGATTGAAAGCGTGTATTGGTTAGGTTTGCTCCCCAACCGTTCCAGCCGAGATCCGACACAGCTTCATGGGCTTCGGTTGAAGAACACTTCCCTGCTACGTGAGAACTGGCACCGGCGTGGAAGTTTTTCCCACTCACATATTCAGCCACCGCGCGTTTTTGAGCTGGAGTTAATTTTTCGGCTTGGGGCTTCATCGGGCCGTGCTTCAGAGATTGCAGGACGGATTCCGCCGACATTCGCCGCAAAGAGGATAATTTGGGGATCCTCGAGATGCTCGGTGCATCATGGCAGGAAGCACAGTTTTGTCGGTAGATCTGCTGAGCGTTCGACGTGTTGTTCGCGGCAGCCGATATAGAGGCAGGGACTAACAAGCAAAAGCAAAGCCACACTTTCAGGTTGAGAGTGTGGCCTGGGCTTTCAGTCATCTCTTGATTTTAGCTGTCTTTAAACCTTTAGAGTTTTATTCGTCCTCGCTGCTTCGTAAATTGCCGCGATGAGTTTCATGTCACGCAGGCCTTCTTCGCCTGGAGTAAGCGGCTCTTGGTTGTTTATCACGCAATCGGACATGTGGTCCATCTCCAGCGTGAAGTGGTCCTTTGCCGGAAGGTTCACTTCTTCCGAAAGATTGTTGCGATGAACATATAAACGAAGCCCATCATAAACAGTGGCAGGATCCATTTCGTACCAGCCGTTAGTGCAAATCACGCGTGTGTGACTTTGCGAGGAGTAGCCGTAACTGGAGGTGCAGTTGGCGAGGACTCCGCTGGGGAACCGCAGTTGGAAGTTGATGGTTTCTTCTACTTCCCTAAAACGGGGATCGCCGGGAGTACTGTAGGTCATGGCGTTGATTTCTACCGGCTCTTCGCCTGAGATGTAACGAGCGGATTGCAAAGCGTAGATGCCGATATCCATCAGACAACCACCGCCGGCCATTTTTTTGTTTAGGCGCCACATGTTCGGGTCACTGGCATTCCAGCCATTGTCGGCGGTGATGACTTTGACTGGCCCTAATTCTTTAGAGCGGGCCAGGCGGATGGCTTCTTGGTTGAAGGGTTCGTAGCGGCAACGATAGGCAACCATGAGCTTGCGGTTGGCTTTTTTGCCAGCGTCGATCATCTGCTGGCAATCTTCCGGCGTGTTGGCCATGGGCTTCTCGCACAGCACGTGCTTTCCTGCCTGAAGTCCGCGGATTGTGTATTCGGCGTGCATGCCGTTCGGCAGCACGATGTAGATGATGTCTACCTCGGGGTTGTCTTTGATGGAGTCGTAGTTCTGGTAGTTGTAGATGTTTTTCGCATCGACTCCGTAGCGAAGGGCCAGCTTGTTGGCCTTGTCGGGGTGGCCGCTCACGAATGCCACTACCTTAGATTTTTCGCAGCGGGCGAAGGCGGGCAGGATTTGGTTGATCGCAAGACTGCCAAGGCCGATGATGGCCCAACCCAATTTCTTTCCCGGTGGATCCGGGACTCGCTGCGCGAGGGCTTCAACTTTTAGGAGAGTTCCGGCTACGTTGGCTGCCAGCAGGCCTCTGCCTACTCGGCTCATGAATCCACGGCGGGTGAAGTCGTTTTTGTCGTTCATAATTCCCTCTCATTTGGCATTTCTTTGTTTGTGAATTTCGTCGAGGCGCCGTTTTAA
>Ga0163162_10004501_pt1 | contig 13424 bp, 10 predicted proteins | sample S55metaG_FD_115310 | JGI IMG/M metagenome (GOLD analysis project Ga0163162, IMG submission 115310) | Switchgrass rhizosphere microbial communities from Kellogg Biological Station, Michigan, USA - S5-5 metaG | ecosystem: Host-associated > Plants > Roots > Rhizosphere > Soil | place: USA...
GCAAAGGCGATGCAGGCGAATGGAAGCGCGAGTCGCTGGTGAAATTCCGCGACCTCGTCAACTGACCCTGTTCCCGCTCGCCAGCGTAACCAGAGTTCCCATGTCGAGATCTCCGACACTGTACCGACGCTATTCTTCGGCGGCGGGAGCGCTCTGGCGAAGGTCGAAGAGACGAAACTCATGTTGAGGTAGCCATTCGACGACGTACATCCCGGAGGCCGATCGGCATCAGGCTCTGTAGGACATAGCACGTGGGTGCTGCCGTTCAGCAACGTGAGCAGCAGAGTGCGATTGGAATTTGTCGGGCTGTATCGTCCAAACTGCGCAAACGTAAAGTCCGGGCGATCCGGATCTTTCGTATCGACAAGGATCATTCCTTCGCTCTGAATCCCATTACCTGTGCTGAAGCTATTGAACCAGAGCTTCCAGGGCAAGTCGGGCCTCTCATAAAAGACGCGCGGCCGCAATTCAATGGGTGGAGTCTTCAAGAGCATCGCTGTCAGGCGTTCCCGAAGATTTGCCGCTGTTTGGGGAGCAACCCAGACGGTAAGCGCCTGCGTTGCGATCCAGGCAAGCCCCGCAAAGAGGAGGACCGGGCGGACGATTCTCGTCATGGATATTCCAGCGGCTCGCATGGCAATGGCCTCGCTGTCCGATGACATCCGGCTGAAGCCGGTGAGAATCCCCATCAGAACGGCCATCGGCATCGTCACGACCAGCACCGCCGGCAGTGAAAAGGCAATGGCATCCCAGATTTCCGCCGCGGTCGGGGATTGCCGGACAATGATTTCCAGCAGCAACCCGCTGCGCTGTGAGAGCACGATGAAGGTCAGGGCGACGAGCGCAATCAGCCCCGGAACGAGGACTTCACGAAAGATGTAACGGTCGAGTCGTCGCATGAAAAATAACAACGAGCGCCTGTTAAGGCCGAACTTAGATTAACATAGGGTTTTGCGATAGATGCCGACACTGATTTCATTCCTTTGGCACATGCACCAGCCCTTCTATAAGGATGTTGTCGGCAATTTCTATGTCATGCCGTGGGCCTACCTTCACGGGACAAAAGATTACCTCGGCATGGTTGAACTCAGCGGGGAATTTCCCGACGTTCATCAAACATTCAATCTCGTTCCTTCGCTCGTTTTGCAACTCGAGGAATATGGCACTGGAGCTGCGCGCGATCCATTATTCGATCTAGCCTTTGCTCCGGCCGAGGAGTTGGACGACGTCGCGCGTGCATTGATAGTTAAAAAGTTCTTCCCGGTTCCCATTCGCACGATGGTGGAACCGTTTCCGCGATATGTAGAACTGCTCGCGCGCCGGAAGGAAATACTGACGTCACAGGAGCTACGAGACATTCAAGTCTGGTGGACGCTCGCCTGGATGGATCACGCTCGCCGCCCGGCTTGGCTTGTTGAAAAAGGAAGAGACTTCAGCCTTGCGGATCAAAAATTTCTGCGTGATCTCGTATTGTCTACGATCCGCGAGATTGTGCCTGCGTATCGCCGTCATCAGGAACAAGGGGCAATAGAGATTTCGACCACGCCGTTTTATCACCCGATTCTCCCGCTTCTGGTGAATAGTCGCGTCGATGATAGTAGTGTTCCCATCGACTTTCATTTCCCCGAGGATGCGTTGGAGCAGTTGCGCCGGGCGCGAACCTTCATGCAGGAACGTTTTGGACGTGCGCCACAGGGATTATGGCCGTCGGAGGGATCCGTATCCGAAGGAATGGCGGAGCTGGTTGCTCAGGCGGGGTTCAGCTGGATGGCCACGGATGAGGGCATCCTGGCAAAGTCGGGGGTCCATGTGTACGACGGGAGTCGCTATCGTCTCTACCAGCCTTATCGCCGCGGCAATCTAACCATTTTCTTCCGCGATCGGACTATCTCGGATCTTATCGGTTTTCATTACATGCATGGCGCTCCGCGCGACAGTGCACAAGATCTCGTGCGACGCGTGAAGGAGATTCCGCAGGGCTCGCATGTCTCGATTATTCTGGATGGTGAAAATCCCTGGGATTATTACTCGTCGAGTGGTCGCGATTTTTTGCGTTTTGTCTTCGAGGGAATCCGGCAGGATCCTGCTCTGGAAGCCGTGACGCTGTCTGAAGCGCGCGAGCGCATGAAGCCTGCAACGCTCGACTGGCTGGCTCCGGGCTCATGGGCCGGCGCGAACTTCGGCATCTGGATGGGGCACGCTGAGGATCATGAGGCGTGGGCCTGGATTGTCCGCGCCCGCTCGGCCTTAATGGAGAGCAAGGGGAAGGTTGCGGAAGAGCGGTGGAGTCAGGCTTACGAAGAACTGCTGGTCGCCGAAGGTAGCGATTGGATGTGGTGGTTCGGTAATGATTTCACCAGCGACGACGATGCGATTTTCGACGCGCTGTTCCGACGGCACATCGGGAATATTTATCATTTGTTGGATCTGCCCGAGCCAGAGGGACTCGAAGTGCCTATCAAAAAAAGCCTGGCCGGCCGTAGCGGTGTAATGTACCAGTCAAGCACCGATACTGCTTAACCCGTCGCCCTATAACAAATCGCCCAAAACCTTGAACAATTCCTCCTTCGACGCGTTCGTCGTCACCGAATACCCGGCACCGAGCTCAAACCAGTAAATCGTTCGACTCTTACCATTATCGAAGTACAGCCCGGGTCCGCCGCGGATGTCCATCTGGTCGGGCAAAGGCGAAGATCCGAAGCGCGGCGTGATGCCCCGAGGAGGTTTCTCAAACGCCGTCATATTCAGAAAATCCGCGCTCGTCATAGCTCGAGGAAACCTGAAGGTATACAACATGAAAGTGCTGCCAGATTTGAGTTTATAGATTTGGCGCATGACAGGATAGAACGTGGCTTCGTATTCCGCGCCATAGCTGCGAATCTTCTGCCGCTCCGGGGTCGGTGTGGCAAGTTCCACGGACGTCCGCTCCCCTTCGTCCCGTGAAAGGCTCATCAGTTCGACGCCTACCTTCTCAGATGCTTCGGCAAATGGAACCATCTTGAAGTCCTTCTGTTCGACCCACGTGACAATGGGATTCGGATGTTTCTTGGGATCATAAGGAACCCCGGCGGGAACCTGCGCAACCGCGCGAACGGCGCCAAGCACGAGAATCCACGCAACGAGGGATGTGAGTTTGGCCATAACGCCAATCTTCAGTGTCATCGCCGCCGACATTATAATCCTCGGAACATGATTCACACTGCTCTTAGCGTCGCGGGTTCAGACCCCAGCGGCGGCGCGGGTATTCAGGCGGACTTGAAAACCTTTGCAAGCCTGAATGTTTATGGAATGGGTGTTATCGCAGCCCTTACGGCGCAAAACACTCAGGGAGTCCGCGATGTGATGCACGTCCCGGCCGATTTTGTTGGCCTGCAACTGGATGCGGTGATGACCGATATAGTTCCTGCCGCAGTGAAAACGGGAATGCTGGGGACCGCCGCTGTTGTTGATGTCGTCGCCCACAAGATCCGCCGGCACGGCGTGACGAACCTTATCGTGGATCCTGTGATGGTATCCAGTTCCGGCACACATCTCCTCGAGCATACCGGTGAGGAGATGCTCAAACGAACCCTCCTTCCCCTCGCGCTGATCGTGACACCGAATCTCGCCGAAGCTTCTGTTCTGACGGGAACAGATGTCCGCGACGCGCAGACGATGGAAGAGGCTGCGCGCCGTCTTCACCGGATGGGCGCGCGTCATGTACTCGTCAAGGGAGGACATCTGGAGGGGAAAGCGACGGATATCTTCTTCGATGGATCCAGGATTGAAAGACTGTCCTCGCCACGGATCCCGACAACGAATCTCCACGGTACGGGATGTGTTTTGTCGGCTGCGATGACTGCTTTTGTTGCGCTGGGGCTTCCACTCTACGATGCAATCGTGCGAGCGAAAGATTTCGTCACGGAAGCGATACGAACTGGCCTTCGTTTAGGGAAGGGGGCCGGACCGGTGAATGCGGGGAAGATCACCCCGCACTAATTGCGTCTTCACTGTGTCTGTTTTTGGATGAGGGCTTTGGCTTTTCGCAGGATTTCTCTCTCCTGCGCATAAGTAGCCTGCGTCAGAGCGTTGTCTAAAGGAAACCACTCCACTCGATCGACTTCGCGATCGTGTTTGCTCGGATCTCCACCGGTGGAGCGCAGCAAATAAAACGTTACGATCTTGAAGATTCGGACGGGCGGTTCCTCCCACCTCGCATTGTAGGAGTACTTGATGGTGTCGATACGTCCGACGATGTCGCCAAGAAGGCCCGTTTCTTCCTCGACTTCGCGCCGTGCGGCAACTTCGGGTGTCTCGCCTTGCTCGATGAGCCCTTTGGGAAGAGACCATGCCTGGCGGTCATGCGGCTGAATCAACGCAACTTCTGCAGTATTCCCGGATCTGCGATAGACCACGCAACCGGCCGATAGCTCTCGCCTGGTCATTGCCGCAAATATTAGGAAATAAATCGAGGCGAGGCCACCTAATTCCCAATTTACCCGCGAGACAATCCAAGGGCGCGCATCCTTTTGTGGAGCGTGGTCCGTTCGACATTCAGGATCCGGGCGGCAGCGGAGACATTCCAGTCGGTCTGCTCCAGGACCTGAAGGATGCGCTCTCGCTCCGCTCCTTCCCTCGTTTCCTGCAGAATCGACTTCGAATTCGAATCAGGCTTGAGACGGATCTCCATCGGAATGGATTCCGGAGTCAGCACATCTCCGGATGCAAGGATCGCCATGCGTTCGACCGTATTGCGGAGTTCCCGGACATTGCCCGGCCATTCATATTCCGCGAGGATCGCAAACACTCCGTCGTCAAATCGCTTCGCCTTGAAGTTGTTTCTCCTGCAAAAGTCAGAAAGCGAATACTCGGCGAGGTCCCGGATATCCTCACGACGGTTGCGAAGCGCAGGGAGCCGTATTGGAACGACGCTTAGCCTGTAGTAGAGATCTTCGCGAAACTTTCCCTCTGCGGACATCGCCATAAGATCGCGATTCGTTGCTGAGATCACGCGGACGTTTGTGCGAACCGTGCGTTCGCCGCCCACGCGCTGGAATTCTCCTTCCTGCAATACGCGAAGCAGCTTCGCCTGAGCCGATTCCTGAAGATCACCAACCTCGTCGAGAAAGATTGTTCCTCCATCGGCGAGTTCAAACTTTCCGCGGCGCAGGGCCGTGGCTCCTGTAAAGGCGCCCTTCTCATGGCCGAAGAGTTCGCTTTCGAGAAGTTCTGTCGGGATAGCCGCACAGTTAACCTTCACAAACAGGCCGCCCGAGAACGGACTCTCGCTGTGAATGAAAGCGGCGAGTAATTCCTTACCCGTTCCCGACTCACCCAGAAGTAGAACGCGGGCGTCCGACTTTGCAACGCGTGAAGCCTGTTCGACGGCCTGACGAAAGGCGGGACTGGATCCAATCATCCGCGGAGCATCCCCCACAATTTCCCGGAATCGCTCGTTCTCGCGGCGTAAGCTGGCCTGTTCCAGCGCGTTTTTGAGAACGAGCAACACGCGGTCGCGCGCGAGAGGCTTCTCCAGAAAATCAAAGGCGCCGCTACGTGTCGCTTCGACAGCGTCGGCAATACTGCTGTGTCCGGAAATCATGATGACGGGAGCCGTATTGTCGTTAAGGCGGAGGAAGCGAAGCAGATCGATGCCGTTGCCATCGGGAAGTTTCACGTCGAGCAAATAGGCGTCGGCACGACGATGCGCGGAGTTGCCTCGGAACTCCTTCGCGGATGTACACGTAAACACGGCATAGCCTTCGCGTTCGAGGATCAGTTTCAGAGAGGGGCCGATATTCGGTTCGTCGTCAACGATGACGATGCGCTTCGACATGGGTGATTACGCTTTCGGCAGGGTGAGACGAAAACCGGCGCCGCCGAGTTTGCCTGGCACCAGACCGAGATCGCCGTTACACACTAACGCATCTTTTCGAGCTATGGAAAGTCCAAGCCCCATTCCGCGGGTTTTGAAACTGATCGAAGGCTCAAAGAGCGTCCTAAGCGCTTCGTCGCTGAGCCCGGCTCCGGAATCATGAATCTCGACGATGACGCGATCGCCGGACTCGCTGGATCTGCCTAATACGGTACCGCTGATACCCGCCGCATCGGCGGCGTTCTCGAGGAGATTAGTCAAAATTCCTTTGACGCGATCGGAGTCGCCCAGGGCTCTTGCAAGATTTGGCGCGGCCTCCGTGCGGTACTCAATGCCGGGGTGCGCCGTCTTCAGAAGTGAGATTCGTTCCTCGAGGATTGCATTGACGTCAAGTGCAGTCATCCGCAACGCGGGTTCCGCGGAAAAGTCCGAAAAAGCTCGCACGCGGCGTTCGAGCGCCTCGATCTCATCCACAACAATCTGTGCCGCCTGCGTCATGAATTGCCGCTCGGACTCTGGCTGCCTTGCGAGAATCTCTTCGACAGTGAGACGAATCGGCGTTAACGAATTCTTCAGTTCGTGCGCCATTTTTCGAGCCAATGCCTGCCAGCTTGCAATTTGTGTGAGATAGACCAGACGGTCTCGGCTCTGTTGAAGCTCAGCGGCCGTTCGATTGAACGCTGCGACAGCCCGTCCGATTTCGTCATCGCCCTCCGCGGGAATACGCGTTTCCAGTCGGCCTGTCGCAAGTTCCGCGAGACCGGCGGTGAGCTGTTGCATCGGTCGGCTCACGCGATTGGCCAGATAGATGAGCCAGACAAAAGAAACGATCCAGACTGTAGCGACCATTAGAATCAGCGTGATCGTGAAACCGCGTCGCAGGTTCCGCTCCTCGGCCAATTGAACCAGCTTGCGCGCGTCTCGGTACTCGCGAGAAAGATCGTCCAGGTGGATATCCCCCAGATCGCGCGAATAGGACCAGACACCGTCTGTACGCCGAACGAAATAGTCGAGACGATTGCCACCTGTCCCGGCAATAACGAAACGGTCCGGTTCTCCGCTTTGCCAGAAGTCCGCAATGTCGGCTGGCCATCCGCCTTCATCCGTTTTGGAGAAGTCTTTGTGGGGCAGCGTTCCAGAATCTGCGCCCGCGCGAAGGTTTTCGCGGGCCTGATTGTAGTAATGGCGGCCTGTCTCCTGGAGTGACTTCGAAAGACGGTCCAATTCCTTAGTCGTAGAGAAGCTGAGACTACGTTCAAGCAGCGACGTCATGATCCAAACCGTCGCGATCAGCGGCAGAACCGTGGCCAGCAGGAATGCGAGAATCAGGCGTGTGCGAATGCGGTTCACGGACTTGTTGTCCCTCGTACCGGCGTTGAGCGTGGCAAATCGGACAGGCGAAGAGGCCCGGCTTCAACAGTGCCACGGATCGGCTCCTTCGTTGAAGTTCTGCTGAAGATTTCGACGAGGCCTCCAAGTGAAACCCCGGATGTGTCGGTGTCCTTCGACTCTTGAGCTTCATACTCGAGCCGAAGCCAGAACGGCATTCCTGTGCTGATGGATTGGACAGGCAGTTCCATCGCCTCGATAAGCGTCGCTTCGGCAGCTGCGGCGGTTAGATGAGAAACGACGCGCGCTGTCGGACGTACCCGCGAGACTTGAAACTTCTCCTCGAAGATGTCGTAGCTGATAACAAAGCGATACTCGGTTTTCGCCATCGTGCTACCGAATCGGCTCGTAAGGGCCGACAACTGGAACATATAGCTTACAGGCACACCGTCATGAAGTTTCTTGAGAGCATCGCCGGAAAGGAATCGGGTACCTGAAACGGAGACACGCAGCCGATCCCCATCCGTCCGGGCAGTCAGGGCTTGTGCAACAACCGTCGCCTGGACTGCGGAAATGAGCACTGCCAGGAGGCAAGCTCGGCTGCGGATTCTCAAATTCCCATTCCCAGGATGAAAGAAGGACGAGCGTCCCCACCGTGGATGGGAAAACCAACGGTCATCGAGAAGCATTCTGGGTGGGGAAGGGCGAGGATGTTCCGGCAACGAGCCTTGCCCAATCGGAATCCTGCCGACTGGCGGACCTTGCCGGACTCATCGGAATTCCACACGGAGCCCACATCGTAAAAACCGGTAAGGATCTTGTACCTGTAGCCGCCAGAGCCATAAACCATGCGGTCTCCGCCGAGCGGGTTGATTTCATACTTGTTCCACCCGCGAAGAGTCCGGGCATTCCCAATAGAGAATCGCTCGTACATCGGGGCCCGGCCGCCAATCCTGCCTGCCAGGAAATTCGCTTCAATTCCGTGAGATCGCCGCGAATAGCTGAGTTCGGATTTCACTTCGTGCCGGGAATAGACGTAGTCGCTGTCGATTGCCGCCGCTCCGGCAGCGCCTTCGTACGACGAGCGCCATTCCAAACCCTCAATGTCCGTATGTCGCGTGTAGCTGGAGTAAACGGAGCCTTTGAGGACGTTCGACTTCTGAAAGCTCACGCTGGGTGATTGCATGTCCAACTCGGTGAACTCCACACGAGCCGATGCGCCGAGCAGCATAAACTGGTTTAGCGAACCCCTTACATCGACATATCCAGACAGCGTGTCACGAAGCCGGTAGAGCCCAGGACTCTGGGGAGAAAGACTGTCGGCCTCAAGAGTGTTCGTCTTCCATTGGGAGCGAAAACTGGAGTACTCGACCCCAAAGCGAAAACGAGGATGGCCAAATTGGAAACTGTACCCGGCTCGGTATCCGGCATAGCGTTCAATGAGTTCCTCTGTGGTATTCAACATGGAAAACGACAGTGTCCCAAACGGTACGTTGGTATAGCGCAATCCCCATATCTCGCCTCCGAATCCCTGCCTCGAATGATAAGTCCCATTGGCTACATTGAAAGTCAGGGTGTTCCGTGTCTTGCGTACCTCGTAGACGACGTTTACATGCTGGGGCGCTGAGCTTCGGCGGAGCTTCCAGCTGACCATGAGGGAAGGATTATCAGCCCTGATCCGTTCGGCGAATTTGCCCAGCTGGTCTGTGTTGACGTTCCCGCCCACCATGCTTTGCAAATCAGCGTTCAGCGCATCGCTGATTCGCGCCTTATCCCCTTCAAACTCGACCGCGTCGACGATGTAGCGCGAGTTGATGTTGTTCTTAAGCGCATCGTTGTCGGCAATCTTTGCAACGAGCAACACGAGGCGGACGCGATCGGGTTGCGAGCCAGGCTGTGTTGTCGCGGCCGCAACGTATTCCGGGAATTCGACCTGAATGTCCTGGGTCAGCGCTTCGATGGCCTGCGGGTTGTACGGTTGTCCAGCGAGTCTCTGGATGTCTGCACGCAACTCCGGACTCAGCTTGTTTTCGTCCATTCCCGAAAGATCGACGCGCTCTATCGTTGCATTGGGGGGAACAATGGGGACAGATTGTTGCCCAAAGACGGCAACGATTCGTATTGCGAACAACAGAAAACAAAGCGACTTTTTCATGCGGGTCCGTAATGCAGCTGGGTCGCCATTATATAAACGTCTGATTCTGTTGTGCTGCTAGTCAGGGAAGTGTGATCGGGATTCACAGGTGTGAATGGCGCCTCTAACCCGCACCCCGGAGGTGAGGAAACCCTCAAAACCCTCCAAATCGCGGATTCACAGTGCTGTTGAAGATCGACCCAAAGCTGTAATTGATCCCAAAGTTCAGGAAGTAGCTGTATCCGGTTGCGCGTTGTTGCAGATGCAGGAGGACTTCTTCGGTTGTCACGTCGGCTTTCCGAAGGGCAATCTGGTCGCCGATCTTGTCGTACTGGGCGAAGATGTCGAAGGAGAGCCCCTTGAAAAGGCGAATATCGGTGTTGCCGTTGAGGGAAATCCGATACCGGTCCATGTGGTTCAGATGTTGCGAAATGTTGGCCGATCCACCCAGAGAACCCCACGGCGCGCGTATTCCAAGCGATGTCTGAACGGAATGGTTCGGCACCGTCTCTTGCATCTTGTCGAAGATCGTGAGTTCCCGATAGTCATACGTCGTCAAACTCATCGAGTACTGCACTGTCAGGCTGCGGCGCGAGGACTCGCTGTAAGGAAAGAAATCGTATTCAATCGCAGGTGCACCGCTCATCGACCGGTTGATATTGGAAAAACTCGAATGATTGACGGAAGACCGGACGCCGTACGACCATTGAGGGCCCCAGCTTTTCACCACGAGCGAACTGAGGTTCCAGCTATTGGTGTTGCTGTCCACGACGAAATCGTCGGTCACTTTAAAGCTGGACCGGTTGGTATTGCTGAATAGCGAGATGTTGATCTTCCATTCGTCGGTTACGCGGCTGGCGGAGAAATTGACCCGATAGTTCCGGTTATTGCTCGACCGTTCACCATTCATGTTTCCACCGGCTCCAAAGCGGAACACCCAATAGTTCCAGCGATCCTTTGCAGGTTTCACTTCAGCCCCTTTCCCTTCGTAGGCTTTGACCGAAACGTCCAGATTGGGCGCGATGTCCGTGGCTACGGCATAGCTGACCAGTCCGAGCTTGAAGACTCGCGCAAACTCCTTTCGCTTGTCATCGCTGGTTGCGGTTTGCGGCGTGGCGAACGTAAGGGTGTGTTCCTCGTCCTTGAAAAACTCGAGGCCAATGAACTTCAAAGTCCATGAGGTACCGCCGCCGCCGGTGTTCTCCGTCGTCACGAGTACGTGGAGTTCGGAGCTCTGCCGGTCGCGAACATAGTCGATAAAGTCGATATTTTGTTTGAGGTACTCGGTATCGCACTCGTACATGCAATCCAGGTAGACCCTGAGCTTTCCTGACGGCGTCCGAACAGAAGGCGGAGCCTGGGCCAGAGCCAGAGCTCTCGGAAGCAGAGTCAGGCAGACAAGGAGCAGGAAGCTGCTCCTATAGGCGCGCATCCGTTTTGGCACACGATCCCCCGGGTTTTTGGCGTGGTACTGCCTGGACATTTAGACACCGATTAGCGGAAGGCGGTTGGTAACTATTTAAGTGAATTTTGCGGGTCTTGTGTCGACCAGCAAAGTAAACGCCCCGCCAAGAATTGCGAATCCTGCGGCGATGAGCAGTGGAATGGACCAGGAGTTCCACCAATCGAGGGCGTAGCCAACGACGAGAGGGCTGAGCGCTCCTCCGATGTTCCCGAAGGTGTTCATGATGGCGGTAACCGTCCCGGCAACGTCGCCTCCGATGTCGTGGCACATAGCCCAGCTCGGACTCAGGCAGAGGTCTCCGGCGCCTGCCGCTACAGTCATCGCCACTGCTGCCAGTACAGCACTGTGGGTCAGCGCGGCCACGCACAAAGCCACAGCGCTGACGGGCATCGCGACGGCGCCGATTGCGCGGCCAACGCGAAGGCCATAGCGGCGGGTGAGGTAATCCGTGAGCCGTCCACCCAGGATGCTCGCGCCCGCTGCCGCGAGCAGGATTACCGTGTGTACTGCATTGGTTCCGAACGTTGAAAATCCTCGTGCTTCTTTCAGATACGTGGGCAGCCAGGTGAGATAAAAATAGAGGCAATAGCCGTAGCAGAAGTACATCAGTCCAATCCAGAGCAGATTGGGAGTCAAAAGAGAGTCGAGCGCGATCTTCGGGCTTTGTGTTTGCGTTCCTGCCTGAATGATCTGCAGCTCGTCGGCATTGACGAGCGGATGCTTTGAAGGGTCGTCGCGAAACCATTTCCGCCAGAAGATGCACCAGACTATGCCGAATATCCCGAACGTCCAAAACGCTGCCCGCCACCCCGCACGCTCAATCACGGCTCCAACGAGTAGTGGTGTGATTGCCCCGCCCAGACGGGAGCCAGTGAAGATGACGCCATGGGCGGTGCCGCGTTCGTGCAAGGGGAACCATCGGGACAAACTTCTCGACATGTTCGGAAAGGCACCGGCTTCGCCGGCCCCGAAGAGAAAACGGGCGATTAGAAGCGAAACGTAGTTCCAGACGGCTCCAGTCGCCATCGTGAACGCGGACCACCACAGCACAATTCGCGTGAGAACCTTTCGAGGTCCGAGGGTGTCTCCCAGCCAGCCGCTCGGAATTTCGAACACGGCGTACGCAAGCGTAAAGGCGCTGAATACCCAGCCCATCTGGCGAGGCGTTAGCTGAAGGGCTTCACGGATATAAGGTGCTGCAGTGGAGACGCAGACTCGATCAATGTAGGTGATGATGGAGAGTGCAAACATCAGCTTCAGGAGCGTGAAGCGAGTCCGCGTGGCCTGCATGACGGCTACTTCTGCAGCTTCTTCTGTGCGTCTTTGTAGTGGGGAGAGCTCGTCGGAACTGTCGCGTAAACCTCGCGGGCTTTCGCGAGATCCTTCAGTTTCTTCTCGTACATCTCGCCGGCTCGCCACGCCGGATCTTTGTCGTTTTGGGGGAATCGCTCAGACAGCGTCTGCAGAGACTGAGCCGCAAGGTCAAACCGTTTCAAATCCTCGTACATCGCCGACATACGATCCAGCGCCAGCTCCTGTCCATCGGACGCCGAATAGTCTTCCACGAGAGTTCGGTAAGAAACGAGTGCTGCCGGCACAGTCCCTCCGAGCTTCGCATCAGCAACGCGGAGTTTCATGCGTTCTTCGAGGCTAGCTTTTCTGAAGAGAGCCCGCGGAGCCCAGGGACTCTTTGGATGCTGACTCAGCACTTCGGTCAGCAGCCCGATCGCTTCGGATCCCCGATTCTCCCGCTTCGAGCGGAGAACCAGCTCCGCCAGCGTCACCGTCGCCTCAGCCGCCTCCGGAGCCGAAGAGAACTTGCTGCGAAGCTCCACGTACGAAGCCATGGCATCTTCGGGACGACGTTGCTGATCATAGGTGCGTGCCAACAGCAGATAAGCGCCGGGTGCGCTCGGGCTGGTTGGATAGCGCACCACAGCCGCCGTGAGATCCGAAACAGCCTGGTCATACAATTTGGCATCGAATTTTGCGCGAGCCACGCGCACTGTGTCTTTCAGTTCGTCTGTACCCGGAGTGTCTGCGGGGCTCGCCCCGGCCCCGGCCGTATTCCCGGGAGGCGCGGGTACGGCGGCGGCTACACTCGTGGAATTCACAACCGGATTACCGGTAGGAGCTGGAGAAGAAGCTGCGGTCACCGGTTCGACAGTTTGGGCTGCAGGATTCGAAGCTACGGGTTTCTTGTTGTATTGGGTATAAGCGAAGATCAGGCCGAAGGCGAGACACGCAACCCCTGCAGCCGCAACAACGATCGACCAGCGGCTCAACGCCGGGGCTTTCGCCTGGGCGACAGCAGGCTGAGATTCATACGCCCAACGGGAGCCGGACGCAGGGTTGACAGCGACCTGCGATGCGCTGCGAGAAATCGCCGCTCGCGAAACCCGGTCATTCCTGACGCGCTCAAGATCCGCGCGCAACGCTGCTGCCGACGCATAACGACGGTCGCGGTCCTTCTCGATCGCCATGCCGATGATGCGCTGGAGCTCAGGTGGAACATTCGCATTCAGCTCCACTGGAGGCGTAGGTTCACGATTCAGGATCGCATCGAAGATCACAGCCGTGGTGCTTCCCTGGAACGTGCGTTCCCCCGTGGCGATTTCATAGAGAACCAGCCCATACGAGAA
>Ga0163162_10004503_pt1 | contig 13418 bp, 9 predicted proteins | sample S55metaG_FD_115310 | JGI IMG/M metagenome (GOLD analysis project Ga0163162, IMG submission 115310) | Switchgrass rhizosphere microbial communities from Kellogg Biological Station, Michigan, USA - S5-5 metaG | ecosystem: Host-associated > Plants > Roots > Rhizosphere > Soil | place: USA: Michigan...
CGGATCGTGTCCACGCCGAGATAGCGCTTGGCCAGCGCATCCATGTCGTGGCGATTGGTCGACGAGTTCAGCACGTACGATTCGAGCATCGAGTCGTAGCGCACGCCGCGCACGCCGATGCCGTAGGCCGACAGCACGTTCATGTCGTACTTCAGGTGCTGGCCGAGCTTGGCCTTGTCTGCATCTTCGAGCAGCGGGCGCAGCGCTTCGAGCACGGCGTGGCGGTCCAGTTGCGCCGGCGCACCGGCATACTCGTGTGCCAATGGCACGTAGGCGCCACGCTCCGGTTCGACCGCGAACGACACGCCGATGATTTCCGCGCGCATCGGATCAAGGCTGTTCGTTTCGGTGTCGAACGCGATCAGGTCGGCGCTGCGCAGCTTCGCCAGCCAGTCTTCGAGCTGCGCCAATGTCAGCACGAGTTCGTATTCGCCCTTCGCGTTCAGGCCCTCCGGCGGCGCCGGCGTTGATGGAAGCGAGGGCTGAGGGCTGAGGGCCGAGGGCTGGCTGCCCACAGGATCGGCCGCCTGCGCCGCAGGCGCGGACAGGGAAAAATCCGGCGCGGCGGCGGCCGCCGCGGGCGCGGCCGCGTCGAGTTCCTTCAGTGCCGCATTGAACTCGTAGCGCCGGTAGAACTCGCGCAGCTTTTCCGTATCCGGCGCGCGCAGCGTGAGTCCGGCCGGCGTCACGTCGAGCGCAACGTCGGTCTTGACGGTCGCCAGCTGGCGCGACAGCGGCAGGTGCGGCAGCGCGGCGCGCAGGTTCTCGCCGATCTTGCCGCCGATCTTTTCGGCATTGGCGATCACGCCATCGAGCGTGCCGTATTCGGCCAGCCACTTCGCTGCGGTCTTCGGTCCGCATTTCTCCACGCCGGGAATGTTGTCGGACGAATCGCCGACCAGCGCCAGGTAGTCGATGATCTGTTCCGGCATTACGCCGAATTTGGCCTTGACCCCGGCCACGTCGAGCATCGAGTTCGTCATCGTGTTGACCAGCGTGATGTGCGGGCCGACGAGCTGGGCCAGGTCCTTGTCGCCGGTCGACACGACGACGTCGATGCCAGCGGCTGCCGCTTGCAGCGCCAGCGTGCCGATCACATCGTCGGCCTCGACGCCGTCGACGCGCAGGATCGGAAAGCCGAGCGCGCCGACCAGCGCGAGCATCGGTTCGATCTGCACGCGCAGGTCGTCGGGCATCGGCGGACGATGCGCCTTGTATTCGGCGAACAACTCGTCGCGGAACGTCGGTCCCGCGGCGTCGCTGACGAAGGCAACGTAATCGGGTTTCGATTTCAGGGCCAGCCGCACCATGTTGAACACGCCGAACAGCGCGCCGGTCGGTTCGCCGGTGCGATTGGTCAGCGGCGGCAGCGCGTGGAACGCGCGGTACAGATAGCCGGAACCGTCAATGAGGGTAAGAGTCGGACGCGACATCGGCGCAGCATTGCAGGATGGGTGGCGGAGCTTGGGCCAGCCGCAATCGATTTGCAATTGGCCGCCGGCCGCGCCTTCTTAAGATTTCCTTCACGCCAGCCGGCGTATCTGGCCGGCGCGCGTCTTTAGCCGGAACACCGGATAAACGCGTCGATCGGACTCCCCCGATAGTCGTGTTCCAGAAAGGATGCGTTTGCTATGCTCGACTTCAGTCACGGAGATCAGTCATGAAACGAATCTTGCTCCGCACCACATTGCTTGGCACCGTCGCGGCCGGACTGTTGACGACGGGAATCGTGGCTGCCGCTGCGCAGAGTTCTCCGCAAGACACCCTTCCTCCGGTTCAACCGCCGCCGGCCATGGACGCCCCGGGAACGAAGGCCGCAGCACCGGCTGCCACGGCTCCGGCGGCGCAGTCCAGCGGCAGCAATGCGCCATTGGTCCCGTTGGCCAATTCGGATGCCGAGGCCCAGGCCGCTGCCGCTGCCGAAGCTGCGGCAACGGCCGATCGCGCGAAAGCGCTCAATGCCGACCGCACGGATGGACTCGATGCGGCGACCGCGCCGCCAAAGGTGGGCAAGGCACTTGATGGGCCACCGCTGCCGCCGGACGTGCAGAAGGCAGCCGAGGCGACCGAATTGCCGGTCGTCACCGTGCGCCAGAATGGCAACGAGCGCATCGAGGAGTACCGCAAGAAGGGCGTGCTGTATTTTGTCCGCGTCGTACCACCGGAAGGGCCGCCGCGCTACTACGTCGACAACCCGACGAATCTCCCGCCGGACATCCGTCAGCTATCGGCGCCGTCGGGCACGGTCCAGCCGGTGTATTACAAGTTGCTCGATTGGCACTGACTAAGGGCGAGGGGCGAGGGGCTAGGGGCTAGTGCAGCGCCCGCTCGGATGCTGTCACCGGCGAACTTGTCGCAGCGCTTTTTGTTTCGAGGGGGAATCGCGTGGCGAAAGTAGTGCTCGGATTGTTGTTGGTGGTGATGGTTTCTGCGGTGCCGGCGCGCGAGTGGGACGATCAGGTCGTCAAGGCCGCGCAGCGCAACTTCCCGGAATTTCTCGATCTGCTGGCGATCGCCGACGTCGCCGACAATGCGGCCGACATCCAGCACAACGCGGCGTTCCTGCAGCAGGCTTTCGTCCGCCGCGGGTTCAAGACGCAACTGCTGGCCAATCCGGCCAATCGGCCGCTGCTGTTGGCTGAGTTGACGACGCCGGCGGCCGGCGCGAAGACGCTGCTGCTCTACATCCATTTCGATGGCCAGCCTGTGATACCCGAGGAATGGGCGCAGAAGAGTCCGTTCGATCCGGTCGTCAAGCAGCGCGACGAACACGGCGCGTGGCACGAAGTTGCGCGTGATCGCTTGCTGGCGCAGCCGTTCGATCCGGAACTGCGCGTGTTCGCGCGCGCCGCGTCCGACGACAAAGCGCCGATCGTGATGCTGCTGACGGCGATCGACCTGCTCAAGGCGCAGGGCAAGGCGCCGGCTTCGAACATCAAGGTGATCCTCGATTCGGAGGAAGAAATCGGCTCGCCGAGCCTGGCCGGCGTGGTCAAGTCCAATGCCGCGGCGTTCAAGGCCGCTGCGCTGGTAATCCTCGATGGACCCGTGCACGGCTCGGGCCGGCCGACCCTGGTCTTCGGCAATCGCGGCATCGCGCAGGCCACGCTCGTCGTCTACGGTCCGCGCTCGCCGCTGCACAGCGGGCACTTTGGCAACTACGTGCCGAATCCGGCGCTGCGCCTGGCGACGTTGCTGGCGAGCCTGAAAGACGATGGCGGCCGCGTTCTCGTCGAAGGCTACTATGACGGCATCGCGTTGACGGCCGCCGATCGCGCCACACTCGCCGCGACCGGCGATGACGAGGCGGCATTGCGCCAGCGAACTGGAATCGCGCGCGCCGAAAGCGTCGGCGCAACCTATCAGGAGGCATTGCAATATCCGTCGCTCAATGTGCGCGGCATGGTCTCCGCGGCGGTCGGCTCGAAGGCCGCGAATATCATTCCGAGCGAGGCGACGGCGGAACTCGACCTGCGCACGACGCCGGAAACCGACGGCCGGCACCTGTTCGAACTGATCCGCAAGCACATCGAAAAGCAGGGCTACCACCTGACCGACGGACCGCCAAGCGACGCCGAGCGCGCAACCTACGACAAGCTCGCAAGTTTTCGTCTCGGCTCGGTGCAAAGCGCCGAACGCACGCCGATGGATTCGCCACTGGCGCGTTGGGCCGTCGTGGCGCTCAAATCCGCCACGGGCCCGGATCCGGGCGGCGATCCGGTGCGCATCCGCATGATGGGCGGCACGGTGCCGACCGACGTGCTGATCGATGCGCTGCATCTGCCGTTCATCGGCGTGCCGACCGTCAACGCCGACAACAACCAGCATGCGCACGACGAGAATCTGCGCATCGGCAATTTCATCAGCGGGACGCAGACGCTCTACAGCCTGCTGGTGACGCCGTTCCGGTAGTTGCAATGACGGCGGGGAGCTAGAGCAGAAAGAGTTAGGACGCGGATTTACGCGGATCAACGCGGATCAGCGAATAGTGCAGGTATCTCGATCCGACTCTGGAGCGCGGTGAATTCCCGACCATCCTTTTTCCATCTGACTTGCTCTTATCCGCGTTTGTCCGCGTAAATCCGCGTTCATCCGTGTCCAAAAATTGCTCGGCCACAACGCGACACGGCTCGCGCTGAATTCCCAACACTCTTTTTCCGCTGACTTGCTCTTATCCGCGCAAATCCGCGTTCATCCGCGTTCATCCGCGTTCATCCGCGTCAAAAAGAGTTTCTTCCCTCGGCCACAACGCAAAACGGCACGGTTCCGCGTCGCGCCGTCACGGGCGCAGGTCTAGTCGCGCAGGGCCTGCAGCAACGCGTCGCGCGGCAATTTTCCGGTCGCATTGCGCGGCAGGGCGCCGACCAGGCGCAGCGGCCGCGGCAGGAACACCGGATCGACCGCGCCGCGCAGCGCGGCGAGGATTTCTGCTTCGGACAATGCTGGAGCGACGGCCAGCGCGGCGAGCCGGCCGACGCTGCCGCCCTCGGCGTCGAGGGCGAACACGACACCGTCCTCGACACCCGCAATCGCCAGCAGTCGCCGGTTCAGATCGCCAAGCGATGCGCGTTTGCCGGCAATCTCGAGCAGGTCGCTGTTGCGTCCGCGCAGGACGAACTGCCGCGACGGCAGCAACTCGACGATATCCTGAAGCAGGGTCGGCGCCGCGAAGTGCGGCGCCTGCACGAGCGTGCCGTCGGGCTGTGGATGCAGTTCGACCCCTGGATACAAGCGCCACGGCTCGCCGTGAACGGTGCGCCGGTGCGCGATCACGCAGGTTTCCGTCGAGCCGAAGACCTCGATGACGGGCGCCGCGAATCGCCGTTCGGCATCCGCGGCCAGTTCCGGTTCGAGCGGCGCCGTCGCCGTCACGATCGCTTGCAGCGGCGGCAGCATCACGCCGTCGCGCAACAGGGCGCGCAAGTGGATCGGCGTCGTGATCAGCACGCGCGGCAGCGGCGTGGCAGCAAGTGTCTCGGCGATGTCGGCGGGGAAGAACGGCTGCCCCGAATGAATCGCCGCGCGGCTGCGCAAAGGCAACAGCACCGACATTTCGAGCCCGTACATGTGCTGTGGCGGCACCGTGGCGACGAGATTGAGCGCCACCGTGTCGGCGCCCAGCACCGAAGCGTTCATCGTGCTGCTCGCGCACAGGCTGGCCCAGGTTTTCGCGTTGGCTTTTGGTGTACCGGTTGAACCGGAGGTAAAGCCGATCGCCACCACGTGGTCGCCGGCAATGGCGGGAACGGCGTGGGCCGGGTCCAGGTGCAGACTGGCCAGCGCCGGCAGTTCGAAATGGCGCGCCTGCGCGGCGTGCGTCCGATCGCCAAGCGCATAGCTGGCCGGATAAGCGTGCAGCACGTCGGCAATCGCCTGCGCGGCGCGCGACGCCGGCAACAGGTTGGTCTGTCCGGCCAGGACAACCGCGCAAAATGCGACGAGGAATTCGTAGCGGTCCTCGCACAGGTTCACGGCATGACAGCCAGCCGGCAGACGCGCGGCCAGCGCCTGCGCCTGGGCAATGAAGCGCGCGACGTCGATGGCGGCGCCGCGATCGAATGCGACGATGCGCCGCAGGTCGCTGTCGGCAAGCAGCGGCAGTGCCGCGCGTGGCCTCAGGTCGGACTGCACTACAGCGGACACTTCCCCTCCCCATCAAGCCCGGATGATTTCTCCGTCGATCGCGTCGCGGATCGGCGTCGGCCGTTCGAGTCCCCCGGTCGACCCATCCAGAATATACGCAAGTTCGTCACCGAATGCTGAACGCACGTCGTCGGCGCTGCGCGCCGGCGGCTCGCCGTGGCGGTTCGCGCTGGTCGAGACCAGCGCGGCGCCGAAGGCCCGGCACAGCTGCGCGGCAAGCGGATGGGCGGTTACGCGCAGCGCGATGCCGGCATGCGCGCCGGCCAGCCACGGCGGCGTCTGTGCCGAACGCGGCAACACCCAGGTCTGTGGTCCCGGCCACGTCGCGCGCGCGCGTGCGATCGCCGCCGCCGGGGCGGCGCCGATGAATTTTTCCACTTGTGCAAAGTCGGCCGCGATGAGCAGGACGCCCTGGGTCGGCGGACGCTGCTTCAGCGCGAACAGCCGCGCGACCGCAGCTTCATCGGCAGGATCGCAGCCCAGCCCATAGACCGCTTCGGTCGGATAGGCGATGACGCCGCCTTGGCGCAGGGCTGCAACGGCGGCAGCGAGGTATTGAATTGATGTCCTACCCATTCTGTAAAAGAGTTGCTGACGCGGATTACGCGGATGAACGGCTAAGGAAACTTCGACTAACCCCTTGCTCGTCATTCCAGCGCAGGCTGGAATCCAGTTCTTTTACCAGAGTGCCGAAGAACTGGATCCCAGCCTGCGCTGGGATGACGGCTTGTTCAGAGGTTCCCTATGAACGCGGGACAAAGGCTTTGCTCCGCTTTCACGCCGCGGGCTTCTTCTTTGCCGTTGTTTTCTTTGCAGCCTTCTTGGCTGCGCTCTTTTTCGCCGCAGATTTCTTCGCGGCCGGCTTTTTTGCGGCGGCTTTCTTGGCCGGGGCTTTTTTTGCCGCCGGCTCTGCGGCTTTTGCCGGCGCGCCCTTGCCGCGGTTGCCAAAACGGCCGCCGCGCTTGGGCTTGATTGGGGCGGCGGCGAGCAGCTCGGCGCACTCGGCTTCAGTCAGCGTCGACGGTTCGCGATCCTTCGGGATGCGCGCATTTTTCTCGCCGTCGGTGATGTACGGACCGTAGCGGCCATTCAACACCTGGATCGCGCCGTCGCGGAAACTCGCGATCAGGCGGTTGCGCGCGAGCTCGGCTTTTTCGTGCAGCAATTCGAGCGCGCGCGGCAATTCGATCGTGTACGGGTCATCCTCGGGTTTCAGCGAGGCGTAGACGCTGCCGTGCTTGACGAACGGGCCGAAGCGGCCGATGCCGGTGCTGACCGTCACGCCGTCCGGCGCGGCGCCGAGGTCGCGTGGCAGCTTGAACAGGTGCAGCGCGTCATCGAGCGTGATCGTGTGGATGCTCTGGCCTGGCCGCAGGCTGGCGAAGCGCGGCTTGTCGTCGTCGTCCTTCGTGCCGATCTGCGCCATCGGTCCGTAACGGCCCAGGCGCACCGTGACGGGTTTGCCGGAAGCTGGCTCGACGCCGAGTTCGCGCGAGCCGCTGGCTTCGGCGCGATCGACACTTTCGCTCTTGTCGACGACCAACGCCTTGAACGGCGTCCAGAAGCGCTGCATCAGCGGAACCCAGTCTTCCTCGCCGCGGCTTACGGCGTCGAGTTCGTCCTCGAGCTTGGCGGTGAAGTCGTAATCGACGTACTGGGTGAAATGCGCCGACAGGAATTTCGCCACGGCGCGGCCGACATCGGTCGGCTTGAAGCGGCGGCTTTCGAGCGTGACGTACTCGCGGTTGAGCAGCGTCTGGATGATGCTCGCGTAGGTCGATGGCCGGCCGATGCCGTATTCCTCGAGCGTCTTGACCAGGCTGGCTTCGGAGTAGCGTGGCGGCGGCTCGGTGAAGTGCTGCTCGGCCAGGATGTCGGCCAACGGTACGGCTTCGCCGATCTTCATGAGCGGCAGCTTGCGGTTCTCGTCGTCGTCCTCGGCGGTCTTGGCGTCGCGGCCTTCCTCGTAGACGGCGAGGAAGCCCGGATCGACGATTGTCGTGCCGCTGGCGCGGAAGGTCGAGTCGCCGCCGGCGTCGAGATCGACGGAAACGGTGTTCAGCGTCGCGTACTGCATCTGGCTGGCGACCGCGCGCTTCCAGATCAAATCGTAGAGCTTGCGCTGGTCGTCGCTGAGGAAGCCGGCGACGCTGGCCGGCGTATGCAGCGCCGACGTCGGGCGGATCGCCTCGTGCGCTTCCTGCGCGTTTTTGGACTTCGATCGGTACAGGTTCGGACTTTCCGGCAGCGCCTTGGCGCCAAAGTCGCGCGCAATGACCTTGCGCAATTCGGCGATCGCGTCGACGCCGATGTTCAGCGAATCGGTGCGCATGTAGGTGATCAGGCCGACCGTGCCCTCGCTGCCGATCGCCACGCCCTCGTACAGGCCCTGGGCGATGCGCATCGTGCGGCTGGTCGAGAAGCCGAGCTTGCGCGCGGCCTCCTGCTGCAAGGTCGAAGTCGTGAACGGCGGCGACGGCCGGCGCTTGCGCTCCTTGGACTGCACCTCGCTGACGACGAGGCGGCCCTGCGCCGACTTCATCAGGGCATCGCGCGCGGCGTGCGCGTCGCGCTCGTTGGTCAGGTCGAATTGTTCGAATTTCTTGCCGCGCAACTTGAGCAGGCGCGCGCTGAAGCGCTGGTCCGGATGCGCGCAGTCGGCTTCGATCGACCAGTACTCGCGCGCCTTGAACGCCTCGATCTCTTCCTCGCGCTCGACGATCATGCGCAAGGCCGGCGACTGCACTCTGCCGGCGGACAAGCCGCGCTGCACCTTGCGCCACAGCACCGGCGACAGGTTGAAGCCGACCAGGTAGTCGAGCGCGCGCCGCGCCTGCTGCGCGTTGACCAAGTCGAGCGACAGATCGCGCGGATTGGCCACGGCGTCGAGGATCGCGTGCGGCGTGATCTCGGAGAACACGACGCGATGCAACTTCTTGCCGTCGAGCAGGTTGCGCTCGCGCAGGATCTCGGCGATATGCCAGGAGATCGCCTCGCCTTCGCGATCAAGGTCGGTCGCCAGATAGAGCGAGTCGGCCTTCGCCGCGGCCTTGGCGATCGCGGCGACGTGCTTTTCGTTCTTCTCGATGACCGCGTAGTTCATCGCGAAGCCGTTGTCGGTATCGACCGCGCCTTCCTTCGGCACCAGATCGCGCACGTGCCCGTACGAGGCCAGCACGTCGAAGTCCTTGCCCAGATACTTGTTGATCGTCTTCGCCTTGGCCGGCGATTCGACGATTAAGAGATTTTTCGCCATGGGCGGTTTCCGATACCTTTTCTGCAGCAATGCAGCGCGAGGGCGCGGCAGTGTATGCGAACGCGGGCGCCGGTGCGCCTTATTTCAGTCAAAACACACCGATGCATGCGCTGTCAAGCGCTGTGCGCGGTCGCCGGCGGGCGCGAACCGCGCTTTTCGGCCTATTGTGCGAGCACGTAGCGGCCACCGCTCGCCGCAGAAACGACGCCCTCCAGTTCGAGCACGAGCAGCATCGACGACAGTGCCGCAATCGGCAGGCTGCTGCGCGCGGCGAGCTCATCGAGACTTGCCGGCGCGCGATCGAGCGCCGCAAGAAGGCGCGTGTATTGCCCATCGCGCTGGCCGGGCAGCGCTAACGGGGCGTCCGGCGCTGCAGCGCTGCGGCCGACGTCGTGCAGCCGTCCGCGCAGATGATCCGCCAGTCGCGCGCCGATCCCGCGCAACTGCTCGAGCACCTCGTCGGCGGTCTCGACCAGCAGCGCGCCATCACGGATCAGTTTGTGACAGCCTCGCGCCAGCGGACTGTGGATCGAGCCGGGCAGCGCGAACACTTCGCGGCCCTGCTCGGCCGCCAGCCGCGCGGTGATCAGCGAACCGGAGTTAAGTCCGGCCTCGATCACGAGCGTACCGAGGCTCAGGCCGGCGATGATGCGATTGCGCCGCGGAAAGTGCTCGGGCTTGCCAGCCGTTCCGGGCGGAAATTCGCTGACCAGAGCGCCGTTGGCGCGGATGCGCGCGGCCAGATCGGCGTGCTGGCGCGGGTAGATTAGGTCCGGGCCGGTGCCGAGCACCGCGATCGTCGCTGCGCCGGCATCGAGCGCGGCTGCGTGCGCCGCGCCGTCGATGCCTTCGGCCAAGCCGCTGGTCACGACATTGCCCGATTGGGCAAACGCCCTGGCGAAAGCGCGCGCATTCGCCAACCCGCTCGCCGTGGCATTGCGCGAGCCGACGATTGCGATCTGCGCCGACCACAGATGGATTGGGTCACCGGCGACGAACAGCGCGGCCGGCGCGCTCGGAATATCACGCAGCAGCGCCGGATAGTCGTCGCTGGTGAACGCAATCAGGTGATGACCGGGCTGGTCGAGCCAGCGCCGGTCCGCGGCTTGCGTGGCGCCATCCGGCGAGCACAGCGCATCGCGAGTGGCAGACGGGATCGACCGCTCGCGGCGCGCCTGCGACACGACGGTGCGTGCCGACCCATGGCGCGCAACGAGTGCACGGATGGCCGCGGCGCCTAGTCCGGGCGCGCGCAACAGCGCGAGCCAGGCCAGAGCTTCGTCAGCGGCGGCGGAATCGGCGGTCATGCAAGCGGTCCATGCGTGCGATCTCCAATGAAGCGAGCCGAAAAATGCTCATCCCCAATCGTAAAAATGGCGCGGAGATCCGCGCCATTCATTCATAGCAGATTTGGGTCGTCGCGTCAGCGATGATCGGGTTCGAACAGGCGGTCGCCGACATGCACCGGGCGGATGCCGTCCATGATCAGGGCATAACTGACGTGGGCGAAGGTCCGGAACACCATCAGGTGCCCGACATAGTCGCGCGGCACGAAGACCTTGGCGTCGTTCGGGTGGAAGAACGCCTTGGCGCTGCCTTCCGGGTAGTCGGTGTCGTCGTGCACGGTATCTTCGGCGTGGAAGATCGAGAACACCTGGCCGTTTTCGATGCCGTCCTCGGCGCCAAACGACGTTGCCACGACCTGCAGGCGTCCGACATTGGCCACGCCGCCGAACGCGATGACCTGCATGCCGGCAGGAACCACCTTCGGCGGGCGCGGCATGAATTCCGGATCATAGGGCACCGGGTCGGCCGGTATCACGAAGTCGCCCTTGCGCAGCTCGAATTCGGAGTCGAGCACCAGCACCGAAGCCGGGTTACCGGCGTGCGTGACCTCGACGTTGGCGAATTGCAGGACCTCGTAGCCGAGGAAATGCACGTCACCGGACAGCGTGAAATCCCACGGTGCGCTTTCCCAGAGCATGCTCGGGCGGTCGTACTCGTTTTCCATCGTCTGACGATAGATGCTCACCGGCACATTCGGATCTTTCGGCGAGTATTGAACGTAACGGCCGTAGACGCGAACGACGGAGAAATGCTGGCCGGGTTGCGCGTCGAGCCCGCGCACGAAGGCGAGGTTTCCGGGCGTGCCGACAATGTGTCCGTCCTCGAAGCCGACGACGTGCGGCGCCGTGTCGAACTCTTCCTTGCTGATGATGCGCGGACGGTGCAGGAACAGCGCAATCGCATCGAGCGGCAGCGGCGCGATCGCTTTTTCCAGTTGTGTGGCGCGAACGTGCGGCTGCAGACCGCTTTGCTGGGTCGTCGTGCGGCTCGTTTCGCCGACGCTGAGCCGCGGCTGGCCATCGATGTAGGCCAGGTTCACGACATCGCCCGGATAGATCAGGTGCGGATTCTTGATCTGCCCGTTTGCCTGCCAGACCTCCGGCCACAGCCAGGGCTTCTTCAGGAAACGCGCGGAAATGCTCCAGAGCGTATCGCCCTTTTGCACCGTGTAGCTGTCCGGATGGCTATCGTTCAGTTCGACAGTGGCGGCATAGACCGTCAAAGTCAGCAACAGGCCGACAAAAACTGCAGGTAGTTTTTTAAGCATGGCTGCCAATTACCTGATTCCCCAGGGGCTTGTCGAGTGTATCCGAAATATTCACGGACGCAAATGACCGGGTTCGCACTATGCCGGGACAATTCTCCCGCCGCTGTGAAGCAGTGCTCGGACCGGGGTCAAATTTCGCCCAAAGTCGCGCCAAGTCCGCAATCGGCGTACAATTTTTAGCAGATTTCGCAGCCGCGGCGAATGTCCCCCGGCGTTTACCTATCCCATGAGCCAACTGACGATTCTCGAATTTCCCGATCCGCGGCTGCGCAACAAGGCGCAGCCCGTGGCCGTGTTCGATGCGGCGCTGCAGACCTTGATCGACGACATGTTCGAGACGATGTACGCCGCGCCGGGCATTGGTCTGGCGGCGACCCAGGTCAACGTGCACAAGCAGTTGCTGGTGCTCGACGTGTCCGAGGAAAAGACTGCCCCGCTGGTGCTGATCAATCCGCGCATCCTCGCGCTCGAAGGCAGCCAGACCTATCAGGAGGGCTGCCTGTCGGTGCCCGGCATCTATGCCGACGTCGAACGGGCCGACCACATCAGCGTCGAGGCGCTCGACCGCCACGGCCAGACGCTCAAGTTCGACGCCGACGGCCTGCTCGCGGTCTGCATCCAGCACGAAATGGATCACCTGGCCGGCAAGCTCTTCGTCGATTACCTGTCGCCGCTCAAGCGCGAGCTGGTGCGGCGCAAGCTCGAAAAGCAGCGCCGCACCGCGGCCCAGGCCTGAAGCCGCCAATGCCGGACCGCATCCGCCTGGTGTTCGCCGGGACGCCCGACTTTGCCGTGCCGCACCTGGCTGCCTGCCGCCGCGACAATGTGGACATTGTTGCAGTGTATACTCAGCCCGATCGTCCCGCGGGCCGCGGCCGGACGCTGGCGCAAAGCCCGGTCAAGCAGGCGGCGTTGGCCGCCGGGATCACGGTCGAGCAGCCGGACAACTTCAAGGATGCCGGCGCGCGCGAACGCTTGCGCGCCTATGCGCCGGACCTGCTCGTCGTCGTCGCCTACGGTCTGATCCTGCCACGCAAGGTCCTGGCGATCCCGCAGCTGGGTTGCTGGAACGTGCATGCCTCGCTGCTGCCGCGCTGGCGCGGCGCGGCGCCGATCCAGCGCGCGTTGCTGGCCGGCGATGCGCGCACCGGGGTCTGCCTGATGCAGATGGCCGCCGGCCTGGATACCGGTCCGGTGCTGCTGAGCCGCGCTGTGCCGATCGATCCGGACGACACCGGCGGCAGCCTGCACGACAAGCTGGCTGCTCTGGGCGCGCAGCTGCTCGCCGACGGTCTGGATCGGCTGTTGGAAGGCCGTGCGCTGACTGCCGAGCCGCAGCCCGAACAGGGCGTTACCTACGCGCACAAGCTCGACAAGGCCGAAGCCGTGCTCGACTGGAACGACGCGGCGAGCCTGCTCGAGCGCAAGGTGCGCGCGTTCAATCCCTGGCCCGTGGCCGAGGCGCGCCTCGCGGGCGAAACCTTGCGCGTCTGGAAGGCTCTGGCGCTGCCGGCGGGCAAGCCGTCAGCGGAGCAGGCGCCGACGCCCGGCAGCATCGTCGCCGCCGGCCGCGAGGGCATCGATATCGCCTGTGCCGAAGGCATCCTGCGCCTGCTCGATGTGCAGCGCGCCGGCGGCCGGCGCATCGCGGCGGCAGACTTTGTCAATGCGCGGCCCGAGCTGAAGCGGACCGCGTGATGACGGTGGCTGCGATCGACGCGGCCGACGTGCGGGCGATCGCCGCGCGGGCACTGCAACGCATTGCCGCGGGCCATTCGCTGCGCGCGGAATTTGCGACATCTTCCACAAAGTGGCACGACGCGCGCGACCGCGCGCTGCTGTCCGCGCTGTTGCATGCCGGCGCGCGCTGGTGGCTGCGTTACGCCGCCGCGCTCGACCGCCTGC
>Ga0163162_10004504_pt1 | contig 13417 bp, 13 predicted proteins | sample S55metaG_FD_115310 | JGI IMG/M metagenome (GOLD analysis project Ga0163162, IMG submission 115310) | Switchgrass rhizosphere microbial communities from Kellogg Biological Station, Michigan, USA - S5-5 metaG | ecosystem: Host-associated > Plants > Roots > Rhizosphere > Soil | place: USA...
AGCTTCGTCGGCGTCAGCGGCGGCCGGCTGCGCAAGAAGAGCGGCGCCCTGGCGGCCGGCAAGGACGCCTTCCTGCAGCACGTGGCGGCGCTGCCGCGGCCGGCCGCCCACGGCTGGACCGCGCCCTACGACCTGCTGGTGACCGGTGTCGGCGGCACCGGCGTGGTGACGGTGGGCGCGGTCATCGCGATGGCCGCGCACCTCGAGGGCAAGTCGGCCAGCGTGCTCGACTTCATGGGCTTCGCCCAGAAGGGCGGGGCGGTGCTGAGCTTCGTTCGCCTGGCCGACACGCCCGAGCGGCTGAACCAGGTGCGCATCGACACCCAGCAGGCTGACGCGATCCTGGCCTGCGACGTGGTGGTCGGTGCCTCGCCCGATGCGCTTTCGACCGTGCGCCACGGCCGCACCCGCATCCTCGCGAACATGCACGAGATCCCGGTGGCCGAGTCGCTGCGCAACCCGGATGCCGACCTCAAGACCGAATTGCTGCTCGAGAAGATGCGCTTCGTCGCCGGCCGCGACCAGGTCCAGACCTTCGACGCCCAGACCTTGGCCGAGGAGTTCCTCGGCGACACGCTGGCATCGAACATCCTGGCCGCCGGTTACGCCTGGCAATGCGGGCTGATCCCGCTGAGCCTCGAGGCGCTGACCCGCGCGATCGAGCTCAACGGCGTGGCGGTGGCGGCGAACCAGATGGCGTTCTCGCTCGGCCGGCTGGCCGCCGGCGATCCGCAGGCGATCGAGGCCTTGCGCGGCGCCCCCGCGGCGGTGCACGAAAGCGAATCGCTCGACGCGCTGGTGGCGCGGGGCATGCGCCATCTCGCGGGCTACCAGAACGCGGCCTGGGCGAAGCGCTTCGAGGCCCGGGTGCTGGCGGTGCGCGAGCGCGAAGCCGCCCTGGCCGGCGGCGAGGCCTCGCTGCCCGTCACGCGCAATGCGGCGCAGAGCCTGCTCAAGCTGATGAGCTACAAGGACGAATACGAGGTGGCGCGCCTCTACAGCGACGGCGCCTTCCGCGAGAAGCTGGCCGACCAGTTCGAGGGCGACCTGAAGCTCGAATTCCACATGGCGCCGCCCTTCCTGGCACGGCCGAAGAACGGCCAGCCGCCGGTCAAGATCCGCCTCGGTGGCTGGATGCTGCCGGCGATGAAATGGCTGGCGCGCGGCAAGGCGCTGCGCGGCACCGCCTTCGACCTGTTCGGCCACACCGAGGAGCGCCGCCTGGAGCGCGATCTGATCACGCGCTTCGAGGCCCGGCTCGATGAACTGGTGGCCGGCCTCGCACCCGCCAACCAGCGCCTGGCGGCGCAGATCGCGGCCGTGCCGCTGGCGATCCGCGGCTACGGCCACGTGAAGTTGGCCAACCTCGCCCTGGCGCGCGGCCGCGAGGCCGAGCTGCTGCACCGCTTCGCGCCCGAGCGCTATCCGCGGCCGGTGGTGGAGGCGAAGGCGGGGCAGATCCGGGGCATCGCGGTGGTGGCCCAGTGAGCACCTTCATGGCGCAGGCGTTGTGCGAACGCGACGAACAAGCCCATTTTTTGGCCGATGACACGCTGCCGGCCGATTAATATCAAGCGCTAGCGCCTGGCGCACCCCGGGGTGCGTGGCACGAGGCGGCACGTTTCGCCGAGCTTTTCAGTTGCGAGCCCGTGTGCCGCACGCAGGGCCCCTCGCGAGGGGCCCTTTTCTTTGTGGCCTGGATGACAAGGGCGTGATAGCCATGATCGGTAATTCGTCGTTCGCGGGGCTGGGCAATTCGTCGTTCGCCAGCCTCACACCGGCACCTGCTTCCGCCGACGAGGCGGAACCGTGGGTGCGCGGCGAACTGATCCGCAGCCTGATGCGGGCCTCGCGCGGATCCTATCTGCTGGCGGCGGCGCTGATGCCGGCGATGGTGGGCCTCAGTTGGGGCCATGTGCCGGCCTGGCAACTGATTGTCTGGCTGGTCATCGGCATCGTCGCCACCGGCTGCCGGATCTGGGGCGAGCAGCTCTATGCGCGCCACTATGCCGACCGCGACTCGGCGGCGCAGCAGTATTTCGTCGAGCGCTACCGCTATCTCTGGAGTGCCAGCGGCTTCGCCTGGGGCCTGTCGATCCTGATCTTCTTCGAGCGCACGCCGCTGGTGAACCAGTTCATGAGCTGGCTGATCGTCGCCGGCGTCGCGACCTTCCCGCTCAACGGGCTGGCGCTGCACCCGCCGCTGCTGCGGCGCTACGTCAACACCCTGTTCTTCACGATGCTGGCGGCGATCATCCTGCGCATGATCGAGCTCAAGTTCGAGCGCCCGCACTTCCACTACGGCTTCCTGATGCTGCCGGTGCTGCACTGGTGGCTGCTGCTGCGCGCCGGCCGGCGCATCCACGAGACCGCGCGCAACAGCTTCGAGCTGCTGTTCCACAACCACATCCTGATCAATTCGCTGACCCAGCAGCGGCAGGCGGCGGTGTCGGCGGTGGCCATGAAGAACCGCTTCCTCGCCAGCGCCGCGCACGACATGCGCCAGCCCGTGCTGGCGCTCTCGCTGTATGCCGACTGGCTGCGCAACGAGCCCGAACTGGTGGCAGACATCGCGCCCAAGATCGTGCGTGCCACGCATGCGGTGAATGCGCTGTTCGATTCGCTGTTCGACCTGGCGCGCATCGATTCGGGCCAGGTGCGGCTGCACATCGAGCGGGTCGACGTGGCCCAGCTGCTGCACGACCTCGAACTGCAGTACCGGCCGGTGGCCGAGGCCAAGGGCCTGACCTTCCGCATGCACGTGACGCCCGGCACCGTGCTGACCGACCCGATCCGGGTGCGCCGGATGATCGGCAACCTGCTGGCCAACGCCACCAAGTACACCGCCGAGGGCGGCATCCTGCTGGCGTCGCGGCAGACCCGCGACGGCCTGCGGGTGGAGGTGTGGGACACCGGCATCGGCATCGCGCGCGAGCACCTGCGCGATGTCTTCCTGGAGTTCTACAAGGTGGCCGACCATGCCGGCACCTCGGACGGCTTCGGCCTGGGGCTGGCGATCGTGGCGCGGCTGTCGCACGCGCTCGGCCATCCGGTCAGCGTGCGCTCGCGGCTGGGGCGCGGCAGCGTGTTCCGTGTCGCCCTGCATGATGCCGACGAGACGCAAGCGCAAACCCGAATCTCAGGCGCCGTGGGCTAAGCCCGTCGGCCGGCGAAGCCCGGCCTGTTGGTGAAACACCGCGGAACCGGCTTTGCCGGGCCGCTGGTGTTGCCCCCCGAAGAGGGGGTGGGCGGCTACACGAAGTGAGCCAACCTGGGGGTCAGCCAGACAACAGACCGTTCGTGCGGGCGTGATGGAGGGCCTGGGTCCGGCTCTTCACGCCGAGGCGACGGAACAGGCGCCACAGGTGCACCTTGACCGTGTGCTCGCTGATGTCCAGCTCGGTGGCGATGTCGCGGTTGCTCATGCCCTGGTCGAGCATGGCGATCAGCTGGGTCTGGCGCTTCGACAGCTTGCTGTTGGCGGCGGCCACCGGCTCTTCGGCGTCGGTGTCGGCCATCAGCAGGCCGCGCAGCGCGGCGGTGAGTTCGGCCGAGCTGGCCGATTTCTCGATGTAGGTGTCGGCGCCGGCCTCGATGCAGGCTTCTTCCATGTCGGCCGACGGCGAGGCCGAATACACCGCGATCGGCACGTCCGGATAGGCCAGCTTGACCGCCACGACGCCCGAGACCCCGGTGGTGTCCGGCAGCTTGAGGTCGAGGCAGAACAGGCCGGGCGCCCCGTGCTGCTTGACGGCCGCCCCCAGCTTGTCGAGGCGCTCGAGTTCGACGATGTTCTCGGCCGGCCGCAGGCGCCGCAGCACCATCACGATCGCGTCGCGCATCAGGGGGTGGTCGTCAATGACATAGATACTCATGATTTACTCGCAGTGTCCGCGGGTCGGGCGCTGCCCATCGCCGCGGGTAATTGACTCTGTTCAACCCTCGCTCGCCGCATCGGCTGCAGCAAGCGCCTCCAGTGCGGCCGAAGCCGCACGCATACCCTCGTCGTCCAGTGGCTCGAGCTGGGCGGCGAGCTGCGCCAGGGCGTCCGCGCGCTGCTGGCGCAAGCTGCCGATGGCCCGGCCAGCCTCCTGCGGCGACGCGAACCCCCGGCTTTGTACCAGTTGGACCCCACTGGCGTCGAGCAACTTGAAATAGAAAAGCCCATCGCTGTCGCGGTATTGCTTGAAGCTCGGCCGCGCCACCTTGGCCGCCTTGCGGGCCACCGCCGGATCGCGGCTCGCCAGGTTGCGCAGGCCGACCGCCTGTCGCAGGCCCTCCATGAAGGGCCGCGACAGCGCGCGCGCCTTCTCGGCGCCGGTGCGCAGGATCCGCTCGATCTGGGCCGGGTCGTTGAGCAGGGCGTCGTAGTGGGCCCGCATCGGCGCCACCTCGCGGTCGATGCGCTCGAACAGCAGCTGCTTGGCGTCGCCCCAGCCGATGCCGTCGGCGTAGGCCTGGCGCAGGCTCTCGGTCTCCTCGTCGTCGGCGAAGGCCTGGAAGATCTGGAACAGCGCCGAGCCCTCGGTTTCCTTGGGCTCGCCCGGGGCGCGCGAATCGGTCACGATGCCGTTGATCAGCTTCTGCAGCTGGGCGCGCGGCGTGAACAGCGGGATCGTGTTGTCGTAGCTCTTGCTCATCTTGCGGCCGTCGAGGCCGGGCAGGGTCGCCACCGCGTCGTCGATCTCGGCCTCGGGCAGCGTGAAATGCTCGCCGTAGAGATGGTTGAAGTGCTGCGCCATGTCGCGGGCCATCTCGATGTGCTGCACCTGGTCGCGCCCCACCGGCACCTTGTGGGCGTTGAACATCAGGATGTCGGCGCCCATCAGCACCGGGTACATGAACAGGCCCGCGTTGACGTCGGCGTCGGGGTCTTCGCCGCGGGCGGCGTTCTTGTCGACCTGCGCCTTGTAGGCGTGGGCGCGGTTGAGCAGGCCCTTGCCGGTGACGCAGGTCAGGAACCAGGTCAGCTCGGGGATCTCGGGGATGTCGGACTGGCGGTAGAAGGTGACCCGCTCCGGGTCCAGCCCGCAGGCCAGCCAGGTGGCGGCGATCTCGAGCGTCGAGCGCTGGATGCGGGCCGGTTCGTCGACCTTGATCAGCGCGTGGTAGTCGGCCAGGAAGTAGAAGCTCTGGACGTCGTCGCGGCGGCTGAAGCGCACCGAGTGGCGCACCGAGCCGACGTAGTTGCCCAGGTGAGGCGTGCCGCTGGTGGTGATGCCGGTCAGGAAGCGGGTGGGCGTGTCGGGAAGCAGGGCCATGGGAAGTTCAGCGAATGAGGGCGGTGAGCGGGCTCAGCAGCAGCGAGATGGCCTGGTAGCCGAAGCCCATCAGCGGGCTCAGCCACCAGGTGCTGACGACGCCGGCGATGACCAGGCCCATCACGATGAAAAAGCCGAAGGGCTCGATGCGGGCCAGGAACTCCTGGGGGCGGCCGCGCGGCAGCAGGCCGGCCAGCACGCGGCCGCCGTCGAGCGGCGGCAGCGGGAACAGGTTGAAGGCCCACATCACGAGATTGACCAGCACGCCGCCCTGGGCCATCTTGATGAAAAAGGTTTCGTTGATGCCGGCGCCGACCAGGCCGACCAGGAACAGCGCCCAGAGGATGGCCTGGAAGAAGTTGGAGGCCGGGCCGGCCAGCGCGACCCAGACCATGTCGCGCTTGGGGTGGCGCAGGCGGTTGAAATTGACCGGCACCGGCTTGGCATAGCCGAACAGGAAGGCGCCCGAGGTGGCGAAATACAGCAGCAGCGGCATCAGGATGGTGCCGATCGGGTCGATGTGCTTGAACGGGTTGAGCGTGACCCGGCCCATCACGTAGGCCGTGTTGTCGCCGAAATACCTCGCCACGTACCCATGGGCGGCCTCGTGGATGGTGATCGCGAAGATCACCGGCAAGGCGTAGATCAGGACGGTTTGGATGAGATTTGAAATATCCACCGCCGGATTGTCTCAGACGGTCTCGATGTCCCCTGCGGGACTCACAGACCCAGCACGGCCAGCGCGCCGCGGCCCTGCCGCACCAGCACCGGTTCGCCGCCCGCGCCCATGGGCGTGAGGTCGACCACGGTGGTCGGCTCGGAGGGGCAGGCACCGGCGTCGATCACGCCGCCGATCTGCTTCTCGAAGCGCTCGCGGATCTGGGTCGGGTCGTTCATGGCCTCGGTCTCGCCGGGCGGGATCAGGGTGGTCGCCAGCAGCGGCTCGCCGTGCAGGGTCAGCAGCTCCAGCAGCACCCGGTGGTCGGGCACCCGCAGGCCGATGGTCTTGCGCTGCGGATGGCTGACCCGGCGCGGCACTTCCTTGGTCGCCTCGAGCAGGAAGGTGTAAGGGCCGGGCGTGGCCGCCTTCAGCAGCCGGTACTGCTTGTTGTCGACCCGGGCGTAGTTCGACAGCTCGCTCAGGTCGCGGCAGATCAGCGTCAGGTGGTGCTTGTCGTCGACCTGGCGGATCCGGCGCAGCTGGTCGACCGCGTCCTTGTCGTCGAGGTGGCAGGCCAGCGCGTAGCTGGAGTCGGTGGGCACGGCGACGATCTCGCCGCGCGCCAGCAGGGCGGCGGCCTGCTTCAGCAGGCGCTGCTGGGGGTTGTCGGGGTGGACTTCGAAGAACTGGGCCATGGGGTCGATTCTGCCGCCTGGCGGCGGCTCATGATTCGGCGGGCTCGATCGGAACCCGGCGCTCGCGCACGGTGAGCCAGGCGCCGGCCGCCCCGCAGACCGCGATCAGGCCCATGCCGACCAGCGAGATCCGGTCCGGCACATAGGAGAAGATGACCCAGCCGCCCAGCATCGCGAAGGCGATCTGGGCATAGAGATAGGGCGTGAGGGTGGAGGCCGGGGCGCGCTGGTAGGCCAGGATCAGGATGAAATGGCCGACCGTGCCCATGAAGCCCATCAGGCACAGCAGGGCCCACCAGTGCCAGGAGGGCAGGGCGGTCCACACGAAGGGCAGCGCGAACGACGCCAGCAGCGCGCCGACCCAGCCGGTGTAGAAGTGCATCGTGAGCGGGTTCTCGGTCTGCGCCAGCTTGCTGGTCAGCACCTGGAACCAGGCGTTGGTCAGCACCAGCCCGATCGGCAGGAACATGGCCCAGCTGAAGGCCTCGCCGCCCGGGCGCAGGATCACCAGGGTGCCGGCGAAGCCGCCCGCCACCAGCGCCCAGCGCAGGGGCGACACATGCTCCTTGAGCGTGGTGGCGGCCAGCAGGGTGATGACCAGCGGCGCGATCAGCACGATCGAGGTGAACTCGGCCAGCGGCATGTAGCGCAGGCTGAAGAAGGCCAGCGTGCTCGAGGCCAGCAGCAGGGCGCCGCGCAGCAGCTGGTAGCGCGGGTGGCGGGTACGCAGCAGCGCCGTGCCATGGCGCGGCAGCAGCACCAGCGTGGTCGCCATCGCCTGGAAGATGTAGCGGACCCAGACGCCCATCAAGATCGGCACCGCCGCGGTCGACAGCTTGGTGGCGGTGTCCAGCGTGGCGAAGCAGGCCACCGCCAGCAGCACCAGGCCGATGCCGGCCAGGATGCGTTCGGATTCCAGGTCGCGCGTGCTCTTCGCAGCGACCGCTTCGCTCGCCGGGACGCTCACTGGATACGGTGCGCCAGCAGCTCCCAGACCGGCGTCAGCTTGCCCGGCAGCGGCGGCAGCTGGCCGAGGTCGCAATGGCTTTCGTCGGGGCTGTGGAAATCGCTGCCGCGCGAGGCGGCGAAGTCGAACTCGAGCGCCTTGTCGGCGTACTCCACGTACTCGGCCGGCGTGTGGCTGCCGGTGACGACCTCGATCGCCTGGCCGCCATGGGCCTTGAACTCGACGAACAGGGCGTATTCCTCGTTGGCCGTGAACTTGTAGCGCCCGGGATGGGCGATCACGGCCATGCCCTTGGCTGCGGTGATCCACTGCACGGCATCCTTTAGCGTGGCCCAGCGGTGCGGCACGTAGCCCGGCTTGCCTTCGGTCAGGAACTTGCGGAACACCTCGGAGGTGTCGCGGCAATGGCCGGCCTCGACCAGGAAGCGGGCGAAATGGGTGCGCGAGATCAGCTCGGGGTTGCCGACGAAGCGCAGCGCGCCCTCGTAGGCGCCGTGGATGCCGACCTTGGCCAGGCCCTCGGCCATCTCCTGCGCGCGCTTGCCGCGTCCGCCGCGGGTGTCGTAGAGGCCCCGGCTGATCGCGGCGTCGTCGGGGTCGAAGCCCAGGCCGACGATGTGGACCGTCTCGCCGGCGAAGGTGACCGAGATTTCGGTGCCCGTGAGGTATTTCAGGCCCTGCGCGCGGGCGGCGGCGGCGGCCCGGTGCTGGCCGCCGATCTCGTCGTGGTCGGTCAGCGACCAGAGTTCGACCCCGTTGGCGGCGGCGCGTTCGGCCAGCGCCTCCGGTGTCAAGGTGCCGTCCGACACCACGGAGTGGCAATGGAGATCGGCGTTGAGGATGGAGGTCACCGCACGAGTTTATTCCTTCTCGGAATGGCTTGCGGCGGGGTAGGTTTCAGCGCTTGTTGCGAAAGGCGACCCAGGCCGCGATGGCGGTGAAGCTCATCACGATGGCGACCACGATCCAGAAGCCGTGCTTGTGCTCCGCCAGCGGGATGCCGCCCACGTTCATGCCGAACAGGCCGGCCAGGATGTTGATCGGCAGCGCCAGCACGGTCACCACGGTCAGCACGAACAGGCTGCGGTTGTTGTCCTCGTTGACGTTGTCGGCGATCTCCTCCTGCAGCAGCTTGATGCGCTCCTGCAGCGCGCCCATGTCGCGCAGCACGACCGAGAATTCCTCGGTCGAGCCGCGCAGCTCCTGGGCGTCGGGCTCGCTCATCCACGAGGGCGGGCTCTGCAGCAGTCGGAACAGCGCCGCCGGTTCGGGCGCCAGCAGGCGCTGCAAGCGCACCAGCACGCGCCGCAGCATGCCCAGCCGGGCCCGCTTGTGGTCGAGCCGGCCGGCCAGCAGCGCGTCCTCGATGTCGTCGATGCGGGCGGTCACGCCGCGCACGATGTGGACCAGCACGTCGGCCTGCACCCGCAGCAGGTGCTCGAGCAGCTCGGTGCTCGAGCGCGGCGCGTCGCCGGCCTTGACGGCGGTGCGCAGCGCGTCGACCGAGCGCAGCGGCTGGGTGCGGGCGGTCACGACCAGCCGCGGGCCGACGCTGATCCACAGGGTCGAGATGTCCGAGGGCTCGAAGCTGAACTCGAAGTGGACGTCGTTGATGACCGCGATCAGCGAATCGTCGGCGCGCTCGATCCGGGTCGAGTGCAGCCCTTCCTTGAGCGTCTCGAAGAAGAGGTCGGACAGGCCGGCGTGGCGCTGCAGCCAGCGCTCGGCCTGGGCATGGCTGAGGTTGAAGTGCAGCCACAGGTAGGCCCCGGGCGGCGTGCCCGCGGCCAGCCAGTCGGCGGCCTGGGCGGAATCGACCGCGCGGACCGGGGCCGGGGCGGCGGCATCGAACAGGTAGCCGCAGATCAGCCCGGCTTCGTCGCTGCCGTAGGCGCCAGCGATCGAATTCATGGAGCGAGGGGCATGGTGGGAGTCGCCGCGATGGTGCGGGCCGCATGTGTCAGCCATGTGACGGCGCTGGGTTGGCGTACTTTCTGTCACGCAATCGTCATCCGGCGGCTGCAGCATGGGGGATTGCCCTGTCTCCCAGAGAGAGAACACCATGACCCTTCCCAGTACCCTCGGCGACCATGACGAATTGATGGCACGCATCGCCCGCGACCTGGTGGACAGCTACGACGAGGAGATCGAGCTCGAGCTCGAGGACCGCAACCTCGACGAGCTGGAGTCGGGCATCATCACCGACAAGGCGGGCCGGCAGGCCTACTTCAAGGAGCTGTTCCGGCTCCAGGGCGAGCTGGTGAAGCTGCAGGACTGGGTGCAGCACAGCAAGCAGAAGGTCGTGATCCTGTTCGAGGGCCGCGACGCGGCCGGCAAGGGCGGCGTCATCAAGCGCATCACGCAGCGGCTCAACCCGCGCGTGGTCCGGGTGGCGGCGCTGCCGGCGCCGAACGACCGCGAGCGCACCCAGTGGTACTTCCAGCGCTATGTCGCCCACCTGCCGGCGGCCGGCGAGATGGTGCTGTTCGACCGCAGCTGGTACAACCGCGCCGGCGTGGAGCGGGTGATGGGCTTCTGCTCCGACGAGGAGTACGAGGAGTTCTTCCGCACGGTGCCCGACTTCGAGCGGATGCTGGTGCGCTCGGGCATCAAGCTGATCAAGTACTGGTTCTCGATCACCGACGAGGAGCAGCACATGCGCTTTCTCGGCCGCATCCACGACCCGCTCAAGCAGTGGAAGCTGAGCCCGATGGACCTGGAGTCGCGCCGCCGCTGGGAGGAGTACACCAAGGCCAAGGAAACGATGCTCGACCGCACCCACATCCCCGAGGCCCCGTGGTGGGTGGTGCAGGCGGTCGACAAGAAGAAGGCGCGCCTGAACTGCATCAGCCACCTGCTGGGCCAGATGCCCTACCACGAGGTGGCTCATCCACCGGTCGAGCTGCCGGCGCGGGTGCGCAATGCCGACTACCTGCGCCATCCGGTGCCGGCCAGCATGTACGTGCCGGAAAGGTACTGATCCGTTCCTTTCCTTCGGTTGCCGGTAGCTGGGCGGTGGCGAAGCTGCTACCGTGTCCGCAACGATGGCCCGCCGTTCCCTCACCCCCCTGACGCGCGCCTACCAGCGCAACCTGAAGGCCTTGACCAAGGCCGCGCTGGGCAGCGGCAAGCGCATCGCCCGGCGGGTGAGCGATGCTGCGGCGCAGCAGCTGAAGCCGCCGCCGGGGGCTGGCGACTGGATCGCGGGTGCCGCGCTGGGCCCGGCCGGGGCGCGGGCCTTCCACCTCTACCGGCCGCCCGCACTTCAGCTGCAGCCGGGCGAGAAGCTGCCATTGATGGTCATGCTGCACGGCTGCGCCCAGACCGGGCGCGAATTCGCGATCGCCACCCGCATGAACCGGGTGGCGGACCGCGAGCGCTTCCTGGTCCTCTACCCGGAGCAGGACCGCCTGGCCAATGCGCAGGGCTGCTGGAACTGGTACGACCGCCGCTCTGGCAAGGCCGATGCCGAGGCCGCCACCCTGATGGCCGCGATCGACCAGGTGCTGCTGCTCTATCCGGCCGATCGCGAACGGGTGGCGGTCGCCGGCTTGTCCGCCGGCGCCAGCATGGCGGCCCTGCTGGCCACCCGCTACCCGCTGCGGTTCCGGGCGGTGGCCATGCATTCGGGCGTGGCGCCCGGTGCCGCCAAGTCGCCGGCGACGGCGCTGGGCGCCATGCGCGGGCGCCATGTGCCGCCGATGCCGGCCACCGCGGTCGGCAAGGCGATGGGCGCCGCGGCGGTGTTCGGCACGCTGCCGCCCCTTCTCATCCTGCACGGGGATGCCGACAGCGTCGTGGCGCCGAGCAATGCCGGCAGCAGCGCCGAGGTCTGGGCCGTGGCCACCGGCGGCCGGCCCGCCGCCGCCCGGGCGCTGCAGCGGGGCAGGCGGCATCCGATGCGGGTCACCGACTTCGTCCGCGGCGGCCAGACCGTGGTGACGCTGTGCCAGATCGCCGGGCTGGGCCATGCCTGGAGCGGCGGCGCCTCCAGCATGCGCTTCACCGATGCGGCCGGTCCCGATGCCTCGAAGCTGGTGTGGGCCTTTGCGGCGCGCCAGTTCCGGCGCACCATGGACACCCCCTAGCGTCGACCTGCCCGGAACCTGCCGATGCCCACCATTGCCTACGACGCCAGCCGGAGCGCGCTCTACACGCCCGAGCGGCATCCGACTCTGTTCGAGGCCGGACGGCCCCATACGCCGGTCCAATGGGCGGTCGAAGCGGCGCGGCTGTCCTACTACCGCGCCGAGGAGTCGGAGGCCGAGCGGCTGCGGCTGGCCGAGGCGCTGGGACGCGCCGGCTTCGGTGCGCCGACATTTTTCAGGGACCACGCCACCTATGCCTTCGGCACCTGGAACGCGGGCGACGGCACGGCGCTGGTCGCGTTCCGCGGCACCCAGCCCGACGAGATCCGTCACCTGGCGACCAACCTGCAGGCCCAGCAGACCGAGTGGAGCGAAAGCGGCGGCCGCGTGCATGCCGGATTCGCCAAGGCCGCGCGCTCGGTGCTGCCGCAGCTGCGCAACTGGCTGGCCGGGGAGGCGCGGCAGCACAGCCGCCTGATCCTGGCCGGCCACAGCCTGGGCGCCGCGCTCGCCACCTTGGCCGCCACCGTGCTGCAGCCGGCCCTGCTGGTGACGCTCGGCTCGCCACGGGTTGGCGATGCGGAATTCGTCTCGGTGCTCGCCGACTAACAAGAGAAACGCATCGTAGACGGCTGCGACGTGGTCACGCAGCTGCCGCCGGCGCTGTCCTTCTATGCCCATGCCGGGGCCGTGAGCTACATCCGCTGCCTCGACGGCGTCTGCGTGGACGACCCGAGCCCGTCCGAGATCGAGGCCGACCGCCTCCAGGGCCGCGCCCGCTACGCGGCGGAACACGCCTGGCGGCCGGGGGCGGTGCTGCTGCGCGAACTGGCGGACCACGCGCCGATTAATTACGCGCGCGGGTTTTTCTAGTCCCTGCGGGTTTCCCCCGCCGCAAACTCGTGGAGGAAGATCACCGCCGCTGACCCAGCGTCAAAGTAAACCCGAGCGCCCGCATGACCTTGAACAGGGTGTCCGAGTTGGGCGCGCGCTCCCCGGACAAGCTCTTGTAGAGGCTTTCCCGGGAAAGGCCGGTGTCGGCGGCCAGTTTGGCCATGCCGCGTGCGCGCGCGATGTGCCCCAGAGCGCCAGCCAACTCGGCCGGATCGCCATCCTCCAGCACCTGGCTCAGATACTCCTTCACGTCTTCGTCCGTCGTGAGGTAGTTCGCCATGTCGAATGGCCTCGTCTTGATCTTGCTCATCACAGTTCCTTCGCCAACTTGATGGCCTTCCTGATGTCGGCGGCTTGGTTGGATTTGTCGCCGCCACCGAGCATGACGATGATCGCGCCAGAGCGCTCGACGTAGTACATCCGCCAGCCCGGGCCGAAGAATTCGCGCATCTCGTAGACGCCTTCGCCTACCGGCTTCACGTCCCCGAGCTTTCCAGCGCGTACCTTGCTCAGCCGGCGCGCCAATCGAATCCGCGTCGAGCGATCCTTCGGGGCCTCAAGCCACTCGGCGAAATCTTCGGTCTCGATGACTGTGAACACAGGCCGATTGTAGCCGCACGGCTACATGATTGACCCAGCGAATCTCCCGACGAGCGCCACCGACCAACGCGGCTGATTTCTGTTCTGGGAGCGTCGCCTTGGCGAGCGCGAGTTGGCGGACCACGCGCCACCCCGGCCGGCGCAGCCAGGCCCGTTGGTGAAACACCGCGGAACTGGCTTTGCCAGGCCGCTGGTGTTGCCCCCGGCAGGGGGTGGGCGCCCCGACACGAAGTGCGGGGCAACCTGGGGGC
>Ga0163162_10004505_pt1 | contig 13416 bp, 14 predicted proteins | sample S55metaG_FD_115310 | JGI IMG/M metagenome (GOLD analysis project Ga0163162, IMG submission 115310) | Switchgrass rhizosphere microbial communities from Kellogg Biological Station, Michigan, USA - S5-5 metaG | ecosystem: Host-associated > Plants > Roots > Rhizosphere > Soil | place: USA...
ATATAACTTATAAAACCACGTTTTTTACCGTGCGAAAAGATCTCGCTGATGTGGGCATCAAAGCCCATACCTGCCATGTTAAAAAACGGCTGCCCGTTAACCCTGGCCGAATCAATAATTTCGGTACGGCCGGAGGCAAGGTTTTTAATAGCACTTTTGGTATCCATCGGGATCCCCAAAAACCGTGAAAGCCCGTTGCCAGAACCAAATGGCACTATACCAAGCGAGGTATCGGTATCAACAATAGCCGAAGCCACTTCATTAACTGTACCATCACCACCAACAGCCACCACGGTATCAAATTTGCCAACAGCCTCGGCCGCTATCACCCGCGCATGGGCCACGCCATCACTAAAAGCTATAACCGGCTCCATTACACCGGCATCAACAGTATCCTTGATCAGTTCAGGCACCCCGTCCTTCTTCTTCCCGCCCGAAATTGGGTTTATTATAAATAACGCTTTCCGTTTCAACTATATATATTATTTCAATCGTCAAAAGTAAATGTATTTTCGGCTTTGTGAAATTTGTTTTATTTTTACCGCCCGAATGTGGACTGATTTAATGCTCCTTTTACGATGGGGCCGGATTGCAACCACGTAAAAAAGTGCTAAAACCATGCTTCTTTTTACCGCTCGATCCGTCTTAAAGCCCTCCCAGTCGATTTTAACTTTACTTATTTAAATTTTATGTCATATTTATTTACTTCAGAGTCAGTATCAGAAGGTCACCCGGATAAAGTGGCCGATCAGATCTCGGACGCGCTGATTGATCATTTTTTAGCATTTGATGCCGAATCGAAAGTTGCCTGCGAAACGCTGGTAACCACAGGCCAGGTTATTTTAGCCGGCGAAGTAAAATCAAAAGCCTATCTGGATGTACAGAAGATCGCCCGCGAAGTGATCAACAAGATCGGGTACACCAAAGGCGAATATATGTTTGATGGCAGCTCATGCGGCGTGCTATCGGCCATCCACGAGCAATCACCCGATATTAACCAGGGTGTTGACCGTACTGCCAAAGAAGAGCAGGGCGCCGGCGACCAGGGTATGATGTTTGGTTACGCTACTGTTGAAACCGACAACTATATGCCACTTGCCCTTGATATTGCACATGCTTTATTAGTGGAGCTTGCATCTATCCGCCGCGAAAATAACGAGATCAAATACCTTCGCCCGGATGCAAAATCGCAGGTTACTTTGGAGTATAGCGATGACAACAAACCACAGCGCATCGACGCTATCGTTATCTCAACCCAACACGACGATTTTGACGAAGAGCAAGCCATGCTGGCCAAGATCAAATCTGATATCATCAGCATCCTGATCCCACGTGTTAAAGCTAAATACCCTAAATACGCGCACTTCTTTAACGACGATATTAAGTACCACATTAACCCAACCGGTAAATTTGTTATCGGTGGCCCACATGGTGATACCGGCTTAACCGGCCGTAAAATTATTGTAGATACCTACGGTGGTAAAGGAGCTCATGGCGGCGGTGCTTTTTCAGGTAAAGATCCTTCAAAGGTTGACCGCTCTGCTGCTTATGCTACCCGTCACATTGCTAAAAACCTGGTAGCTGCCGGTTTGTGCGATGAGGTACTTGTACAGGTATCATACGCTATCGGCGTAGCGCAGCCAATGGGCATCTACGTAAATACTTACGGTACCGCTAAAGTTGAGCTGCACGATGGCGACATCGCCAAAAAAGTAGAGGGCATTTTTAACATGACCCCATACGCTATTGAAACCCGTTTTAAACTGCGCAACCCTATTTACAGCGAAACCGCGGCTTACGGACACTTCGGCAGACCTAACGAAACCGTTATCAAAACTTTTGTTGGGCACGACGGCAGCAAGCTTGAGCGCGAAGTTGAACTGTTTACCTGGGAGAAGCTTGATTACGTTGACAAGGTTAAAGCAGCCTTCGGATTGTAATTAGTTACACCTATATATAGTATACGCAATAGCGACGGGCTTACCCGTCGCTATTGTTGTTTAAGGGGCATAAAAAAACCTAAATACTATTCTTCTCCGTCAGCAGATAAGTTTCGGGCGAAAGCGGGCAGAACAATGGTGGCCTTGAGCGCAGGAAAGGGCATAGCAAGTTTTTGCAGCAGCGGGGATAAGAGCGGCGGGGCAAAATAATTGCAGCCCGTGGTTCTGCCCGGTTTGCAGGGCAAAGGCCTTGTGCGGCAAAGAAACCTTTCTGCTGACTTGACTTTTGGTTCTTTTTGTCAAGAAAAAGAACAAAGCCAACCCGCGGCGACTGAGCGGGCCGATGCTGTTGTTACAACATAAGTTAGTCAGCACCCACTTTCCTTATTAAATTATAAATACATACATTTATAACCCAAAATCCCCCGAACCTAATTAATGCCCGCTAATACCCGGAACGCCGTAACCGCTATTATTTATTTTGCCGTATCAGTTATGATCACGGCATGGTTCATTGAACAAAAATTCGGCTATGCGGTTACGCCCGAGGCCATATTACTATCCAACATTGTGGCCGCCTTTAAATGGATAGTGATGGCTATTGCAGCGCTGGTTTTGCTCAAACAAAACAAATGGGCATTTATCAGGCGTACGGCCTTTGCCTGCCTGGCCGGAAGCTGCGCCATGTTTTCCACCTACGCATTTAGATTTTTACCCGTTAACAGCTGGCAGCAATTTACATACGCCATGGCTTTAGCCATGCTGGTAATGACCGGATTCTTTTTTAAGGCTGTTGCAGATACCCGGCTATCGCTTAAATGGTTTGCGGTATGGATGATTCTCCTGATCATCAGTGTGATACTGCAGGTTAAAGTAGTGTTCAATTTGCATCCCTCGCTTGTAACAAATGAGGTGTCCCATTTTTTTGATTCCCGAAAAAAAAGTGAAATTTCCTGACCCGGCCTTTTTTTAAAAACCGCAGGTGTTCCATTTTTTGAGAACCGAAACGCGGAACAGCTATTTTATGAAACACGTTAAAAATCAACAGTTTAGTATTTTCATTGAAACATTAATAAATATCTGATTATCAGATATTAAACTTTTCAGGAGTAAATTTTACTGTTTTTTTAACCGACGATCTGACCACGTTTTTCGCCGCATATTTTTCACGTTTTTTTGTTGTTTTTTGGGGATTTTCATTGGGGCCTCCAATTTCAGCAGCAGGTACTGACAAAACAGCGCCACCAATATTGCAAAATCCAGCAGGTAAATTTGAGCCTCCCCCAACCTCTCCTTCGGAGAGGGTTTATGAAAAATTCTCCCGGGTGAGGTTTGCTAAGCCAATAATACCAAGCCGGAAGACATTAATCTGTTTTTCATGTTTCTACACCCGGAACTTATGACTTGGGTTAAAGACTTAGCGTCAATTTATCAATGACATAACTATGATTAAAAAAGATGGAAGACCACTGGTTGTGGAAATGATCCGCACCGATGTGCGCGACGCGGCGCGCAGGGATGCAAAAAGGGGCATCCGCCCGAGGGTTTACGACCCTGATGCTATCCCACCCGACCCCTTTATTATTCACCAGGCCAGCGCGTGGATGGAGATGGAGCGGGCAAACCAGACCCCGCGGATGCTGTTTGGCGAGTTTTGGCTTGAGGGTGAGCTGTGCATCCTGTTTGCCGATACCAATATGGGCAAAAGCCTGCTGGCTGTGCAACTGGGCGACAGTATTGCCCGCGGACAAGCCATTACACCTTTTAAAATGGATGCCGAACCCAACCCGGTGCTGTACATTGATTTTGAGCTAAGCGGCAAACAATTTGAACAACGCTACACCGATGGCAGCGCTACCCACACCTTTCACGAAAATTTTTACCGGGGCGAGTTTAACCAGATGACCGGCCTGCCGCATGATTTTAAAACGTTTGACGAGTTTATCACCCATGGGCTTAGTCGCGCTATTAAACGTACCGATGCCAGGGTGCTCATTATTGATAATATTACCTGCCTGCGCAACGGCACCGAGCGCAGCAGCCAGGCCCTCTCGCTCATGAAACAGCTTAAGCTGCTTAAAACCCGGCATGGCCTCAGCATCCTGGTACTGGCCCATACCCCCAAGCGCAACCCGGCCCTGCCCATTACCCGCAACGACCTGCAAGGCAGCAAAATGCTCATTAACTTTTGCGACAGTGCCTTCGCCATGGCCGAAAGCCAGACGCTGCCGGGCTACCGCTACCTTAAACAGGTAAAACAACGCAGCACCGCCGAAATGTACGGCAGCCACAACGTATGCCTCGGCCGGCTGGAAAGGCAAAACGGCTTTTTAAAATTTGCATTTTCTCATACCGATAACGAGGTTAAACACCTGCGCCGCTACAGCCAGATGGAGCGCCAGCGCCGGGCGGCAGATGTACTTTCGCTCCATAAACAGGGTTTGAGCCAAAGGCAGATTGCCGGGCGGCTGGAGATGAGTTTGTCGGCGGTGAACAGGGTGCTGGGGGTTGCGGGGGGATGATGGAACACCTTATAAAGTCTTTTAAAGTCACGAATACGCCAACTCTTTTTCTGCACTGCATATTCGCGCCAGTGAAGAAACTTCCGTCAAAGTTTCTATATTTGGTACTGTGGCTTGCAAAAAAACAAGCCCGTTTATTTAGCCGGTGCCAACACCGGTTGTTATATTTAATTTAAAACCAATATGCCTAATCACACTACAAAAAAATTAGTCTTTATTATTTCTCTTTTGTCCATATTTGGATGTTCAAACAAAACCAATAAAAGCCCCCGCATAATGCGTATTGAAAAAAGCATCAAAGAGAATGCTATGGGCGTGGATATTGGCTACGAACCCGGAGTATTAGACACTGTAATTATTATCAAAAGCTCAAGGGCGATTTCTGATTTAGAAAAGGAGGCGGACGTGCCGTTATCCACAGATTGGCCAAAAGCTATAAGACTCTATACCGAGGAATCTGAAAAAGCAAGAACAGAAAACAATACCGATCAATTTCACTCATTGAAATGGGAGGTAGCAAGGATACAGGCTTTAAGCCATTCAAAGCCTGGAGATATCAACCTTTCTGTGTATAAATACACCTACCGGATAACTAATCTCCTTAATCCCAAAGCAGATAAAACCACTGTGACCAACTATTACTTTTTTAACCATTTAGATAGCCTCTCAGGCCAGTTTGACGAGGATAAAATGAAGGAGTTAAAAAAGGATTTTATAAAGTCTGATACGGAGCCTTACCACATGGGATTGATGGAGTTGGAAACAGGAGTTGACATTTAATAAATTCATTGCACATTCACTACAAGGTATAACCTTGCGGTAGCAAAAAAACGCCGCCGCAAGGTTACCGCTACCTTAAAAAACGCAGCACCGCCGAAATGCATGGTAGCCATAAGGTATGCTTCGGCCGGCTGGAAAGACAAAACGGCTTTCTAAAATTTGTATTTTCCCATACCAATAACGTGGTTAAACACCTCCGCCGCTACAGCCAGATCGAGCGGCAGCGCCGGACTACAGATGTACTTTCGCTCCATAAACAGGGCTTGAGCCAAAGGCAGATTGCCGGGCGGTTGGAGATGAGTTTGTCGGCGGTGAACAGGGTGTTGGGGTTGCGGGGGGATAGAGACACATTTGCTACCGCTAAACAAACCAATAAATAAACGCATTTCATAATATATATTACATTATTATATTTGGTTTAATATTTTAAATAAACCAAATATAATTTATGCCTAATACCAAGACTCGCAAAATTTCATTTAACACAGTTATCAAAAGACAATGGAACTCTGGTGATGAATCTCCTTTTTTTGGAATCACCGATGTGGTTAAATATGTCCTTAGCTTAAATAAAAAGGGCAAACAATTTGAAATGAAAGATGATAAATTTTGTCTTTTGCAAACAGCAAAAATAGAAACGGCGTCCAATGAAGTTGTCATTTCAGGCATATTTAAAAGTGCAAGACACACGTTTAGACCCAATTTAATTGATCGAACAACTGGAGATGAACGAGCCAGTCCTAAAAAACTATCTGAAGGTGACGTCGAGAAAACACATTTCGCTTTTAAACTTGCAACAAATGAAGTATTCTTAATTGTTGAGATTAATGGCAATGGAGTTTCTACTTTACAAATCGTAGAATACTTCAATGCATTTGCTAAAAGTTATCTAATCTCTAAAAGCCAAAGAAAAAACTTCACTGTCAAGTTTTTTAAAATAGGACGAGAAGACTTTTTGACCGAGATTAGATCAATGAAACGGATTAAACAAGCTAAAATATATTTTGATAAGAAACTTTTAGGAAGTAGCTGTTTGGCATTCTCTAATAGAACTACTCATTTGCAGCGAGAGCTGGAACTGACTGTTAAAGCAAACAAACTCGAGAACATTTCAGAAACCGCGATAGATTTTTATAACTCGTTTACAAATAATGCAAATAAAAGCGTTTACAAAGTGAGGATTGAGGGTAGCGATAAAAATGGCACTGATGTAGCTTTAGACACTACATTTATGGAAAAACTTGATAACGTCGATGTTGCTATAAATCAAACTACAGGAGAAGTAGAAAGTACTGAAATGCTCACGGCTTTAAAAGCATTTGTAAAAGATTTAAAATAATTATGTGGTTATTAGTTTTCTTCGAATATTTTAAAGTTACAAATACTAAGGCTCTACTATTGAATCTTGTAGTAGCTGGTTTAATTTGTTTTGGGCTTTTTTATATTCCTAATCCTATTAATCTAATAAAATTCATTGAACAATTCATAAATAACTCAACAAGTGTCTTGAGTCTACTTGTTGGTTTTACAGTCGCTATGTTTACGTTGTTAATAACTGCTTCTAACCCTAATATCGATGAAATCAAGACCTCTTTAACAGACTATTTACTGTATAATGAGAAAGTAAGCATTTATAAAATGTTGTTAATAAGAATGGTTTACATTATCCTTATTGAAAGTATTTTACTATTATTTAATTTATTATACCCCTTCTTTTTCGAGCCGTGTACAAATCTTGGCAAGATCTTTTTCGGCATTGACGCTTTTTTGCTCACTCACGTCATATTAGCTAATATTAATAACACCGTTGATCTTTATTTCGTGTTGACCAAAAAAAATTAGATGCCTTTACAGACTCAGCAATATCTTATCACTATAATACCCATTGACAAATAGTTCAATACGTATACACACTGAGAAAATGATTTCATCGCAACCTAAGAAATATCAAAATTTCTTTAGGTTTAATTCAAATACCTAAGCAATAATGACAAAGTTTTCAAGAATTGACCAATTAAAAAATACAAGCGTTCCGCAACCATTCAATGGCCACTATCAAGAATTTTTAAAAGTATGTGATGTAATACAGAACACTACAGAGATTATTAATGAAAATAAAAATTCCATATCTACTCAATTGATTAAAAGATTTGGAATAATTGAAGATGAATTTATTGCTCTTATTTCATTATTAATCGACAGAGATACCACTAATTATTCTTTTCCTTCCATTTTCGATTCGTTTAACAAATTTGTTGAGCAATTTTATAACTATAATGATAGTGCGCACGGCCAAAATAGCGGTGGATTTTATATATGTCAATCAATAAAATCAAGCATATTTTCGGCATCAACTAAAGAAGCATCCTTAGATAACGCGTTAGTCAGAGTTACCGAATTAGAGGAAAAAATTAAATCTTTACATGATGAATTGTATAAAAAGGCCCAGGAAGAAGTGGTGAAAAACTACGCTCAAATATTTGAAGATGACGCTAACGAAAATAAATCAACCAGTAAAAATTGGTTGGCCGCTATCATATTTTTAGTAGTTTGTTTTGTTTTATTTATTTTCATTGAAGACCGCATATTACCATTATCGGAATCTGCAAACTCCACGATTGTGGCATTAAGTTACGTGAAAAGATTATTAATAATAAGTTTTCTATTGTACATAATTACCTTTTGTGTAAAACAATACAATGTGAAGATGCATCTTAGTACACTAAATAAACATCGAAGCAACACTTTATCTTCGTATAAGCTATTCATTCAAAGTATGGGTGACTCTGATGCCGAGACTAGATCACAATTAATGCGAGAAGTATCAAAATCTATATATGATGCAGGTCAAACAGGCTATATTTCGCTTAAAGATGACAACGACAATAGCACAAGTACCGTAATAAATGAAGTCACCAAATTTATAAAACCTACAGATAAATAATGAAGATGCCTGTGCTATCGCGGGCTAATTTTATACTTAGCCCTGCTAACCAAAACCAAGGACGTTTAAGCTAGTAGGAAAGAAAACATTCCCTACTTAGGTAACGAACTTATTTATTTCATTCTTTTTCTTCAAATTTAAAGAAATTCCATAACCAACCTTTACTACTAAGTTTTTTTCGATAAGAGTGATTAAGGATGAATCAAAGGTAATTACCCCTTTACAAAAGTGATTTTTCAATGTGTCAATTGTTATAACTTTTGTACCCCAGAAACGTCTTCTTTCGAGCGTCCTAAGAATTTCTCTTGCTCCAACATCAATTTCCATCGAATTTGAAAAACCAACGATTGAAGAATTTAGATCCTCGAGTATCGGGCCATCTGTATGATTTAGACCAAAGTAATGGCTGTGAGTTTGCTTGATTGTTGCGACTTTTGTAGAGCCAACTAATACAACTTCAAACCCATTTTCTGAGGTATACTGATTTTCGTATTTAACATACTGAGAGATAGCTCCTTTTGGATCATTAGTAATCAGATCCCATGTAACGAATGAGCCTATATTCCAGTTAAACACAAATATCCAATTATTTAAGCTAGCTTCTCCAAGGCTTGCTTCCTTCTTTTCAAGGTCTTTTGTTACGCCTTCATTAACATAACTGCTAAAGATATTTTTTTCATCAGCATTTTGGATGATTTGCTCGGACTTTAACCTTAGCTCTTCAACTTTAATACGTAAAGCAGGGATAGGCTTTCTACCCGCCTCTATTTCGTAAAATAGATCCGATAAAGTTTTAAAGTAATGGATAACTATAGGATCACCATCAAGCTCTTTAAGATGATGGCCGTAAACGACAGATGTTCTTTCTATCGTTTCTGCCCAGTAGTGTTGAATCTTACTTCGAATTTGCACCTCCATTTTATAATTTTCCCTTTCAAGAATAACATGATAAGCGCGATATCCAGAATCTTCTCGGCCATCACCACGATAATCTGTCATCTTGATAACCCTCAAATCCTTACTGGCATTAAGCTTTTCTTTTAGGAAATTTACCAACTCATCAACATCATTGTTTTGTTCGACGATTACTCTACAACCTCCGATGTCTTGTAACTGTGAAAGCCTTACACTGAAGCGTTTTAATTTTCTTAAGATTTGAGGCTTTCTTTTAAGTCGTTGAGCAATGAAATAATCCTTTCCAAATTGGGCTAACCATTGTTGAAGCTCCATCGTTGTTTTAGACAATGGCTCTAGATGATTCTTCCTATATTCATCAAACGCGTCTGTATAAAGAATATATCTATCAACGTCAGTCTCGTTGTCTTTAGATAATGCTCTCCCCGCAGTATCTATAAGAGTTTTGGAAAGGTTCATGGTTTTTGGGCAGTAATAATTTAGCTTAATAGCGAGTTGCTATCAAGCTAAATTAAAAAACTTTTTCTATTCATTCTCTAGCTACCGTAAGCAAATTCAAGACTTAGCATATTTGCCACAAGACACAGCCTTGCGGTAGCAAAGGCATATACATCTACCATCAACAAAAAAGGCTAATCATCTCTGATCAGCCTTTTCACATAATTACCCCGTTTAGCCTATTACAATTAACATTCGTTTTCATTTGTACTGTGCGCAACAAAAAAACCGCATAATGCACTTGCGCTTAATGCTATTAATAACGTAATCATAGTGTTTAATTTTAGGTGAATAATTAATTAATACTATAATTAGTACGGATAAAACATACTTTAGTTTTATCAAATAGTCGTTTTTTAGCATCACAAAACCACTTTTACAAATATTATTTCTTTCAGGTTAAAAAATTAGGAGTATTATTAGCGATACCCCCAAACAGGCACCAAAATCTAAATCACTTCACACTTATTTGTGCAATAAACTATAGTGTATTTAAAGCTTTATACAGCTCTGTTGCATTGGCAACCGTATTATGCATATTATCCAGCTTCATCACCTTCTGTAAAAAATCCTGGAGCTTAGCTTTATTCACTTTTAAAACATTGCCATGCATGTTTTGCAGCACAACCACCGTATTAAAAATGCCGTTTGCGTTGCCCATATTGTTTGATGCATAATCAATCAATGTAGGTACAATGCTTGCGGTTTTATACCAGTTCACCATAATATCATTGGCGCTGTTTGTGCGGGTTGAGCTGTTGTCAGAAAATAAGCCGGCAGCCAGTTTAACCTGCGTGCTGTCTAATGCGGTTTGATACTTCTTGGTATTTGCAGGATCAGAAGCAATAGCAGTTTTTAAAAGTTCCGGGGCATCATTGGGTAATACCTCGGTGATCACTTTGGCAGCATAAACACGCTTTTGCGGGTCGGGATTATTCACCATAATATCCAGCAGCGGGGTAACAAATTTATAGGTCTCCAGTCGTTGGTTTTGTATGGATAGCTGCATTTGCTGCTGATACTGCTGGTTGGCAAGCACATCATGATCGCGCGATTGTTCCATATCCTGCTTTTTAATGGCCTGCGAAAACCAATAACCCGATGCGGTGATGGCCAGCGGTAAAAAGATGGAGGAAAAAAACTTGAGCCAGAAATCCTTTTTCTTATCCTCGTCTGAAGTTTCTTTGAGCCTGGCGAGCTCCTTTTTCAGGGCGTCTATTTCTGTTGTTAACTGTTCTGCGGTCATAGGTAAGGTTTATTTTAGAACATTAAGAAACTGGATATAAATATAACTTATTAATTAATAAGATAGTTGGTTCTGCCCTTTTAATTGCATTTAAAAAGCTGGTGTACAAGCCATCAACAAAAATCCTATCTTTAAAATAATTAAATATACCTGAAACCTATCTGCCTGTTATGGAACCTATTGCACAAGCCCAAACTATCGACCAAATTATTGAACAACTGGAAGCCATTATTGCCGATGCTATAAAAACCGACAGCCGCGCCGGGTATTTTGCGGCCCTGTACCATAAGGTTACCTGCAAGGTGAGGGAAGGCATCCAAAACGGTGAGTTTGAAAATCCGGCACGTATGGAACAGTTGGACGTGATATTTGCCAACAGGTATATCACGGCTTATCGTTGCTGGCAGCAAAAGCAGCCCTGCTCCAATTCGTGGGAACTGGCTTTCAGCATTTTTGATAAATCGTCAAGACTGGTGTTGCAACACCTGCTCATTGGCATGAACGCGCATATCAATCTTGATCTGGGTGTTGCCGTGGTAGAATTAGCCCGCAACCTTAACCAGCCACTAACCGGGGTTCATAATGATTTTAATTCCATCAACACCATACTTTCGGCGCTTACCTACGAGGTGATCAGCGAGCTGAACCAGATCTCGCCTCTGCTGTCGCTGGCAGGCCTGCATGCCCAAAACAATTCTATATTGATCCAGTTTGCCCTCGGCAACGCCCGTGACGGTGCCTGGTGCTTTGCCGAAGACCTGTTTACCCGTACCGGGGACGACTATCCTAAACAGATAGCCAGCAGGGATAATGATATCAATAAGCTGGGATTAGGGATTATTAACCCGGTTGGTATGCTGCGCTTTACCGTATGGCTAATCCACCTGTTTGAAAAGCGGGACCCATCCAAAATAACCGAGATCCTGAGCACTTACAAAAAGACTTATCTGAAGGTGAATTAGCAACACAGATGAACTGTAATCAAAACGTTCGTTTGATATTATATGCCACAAGGTATTGCTGTGTATCTTTAATTACTACAGATTTACCTGCCGGCAGTTCCATACCATTAAATTTGATAAGCTTGCCCTGCACAAGGGAAAGGATATTGGGAATAGTTTCTGCAGCCATCGGCACCGACATAAGCGGATAATAGATTTTTGCAAGCTTTGCTTTGTCTTTTTCGGTAACGAGGTGCACCTGCCAAAAGTCTTCTTTACCAAAGCCGTATTCGCTGGCGCAATTATCGAGATCGTATACAAACTCACGGGCCTGTATTTCTGATGATTTAGCGGCCATCTATTTGTTATTTAAATTGGGGTGGATACTCTGCGGATTGGCTGGAATGTTTTTTTTGGCAACAGGGCTATCCTCGGAATTTATTAGGCTCATATACTTTGAATTAAAGAACGTGTTTTTCAAAGCTAATCATTTAAAAACCGGTAAACGATTATATTAATTGGGCCGTTAATTACCGGTTCTCCATCTGACCATTTTTTTAGAATAAGCAATAAATACTTGACAGTTTATTTTATATTTATTCCTATTGAAACATTATCACTCTTAATTATGAATAAAATTTACAGTTTATTATTCCTGTTCCTGTTAACCACCATTGTTGCGTGTAAAAAAAGTACCGACGATAGCAAGCCCAAAAACAAATATGCAGGTACTTGGCGTGCCGATATGGGCATTTACAACTCTTACAGCAATGGCGTATTTTTAGGGGCAGACACTACACAGCAAACTACTTACCTGTTGATCTTAAAAAACGATGGCACCGGGAGTACAACAGTTTCCGGGCATTTGCTTACTACCTTTAACTACGTTATAGTTAGCGATCAAATAAACTATACTCATTTTGTATACTATGGAGGAAGCAATCCCAGTGGTGTTCCTGATAACGACTATTCAGAAAAAATCCTCTCGTTTACTGGTACCAAATTGGTTACCAGTTTGATGCAGGGAGAGGATATTAACAATATCTATTTTACTAAAGTCAATTAATATTAACCTGTTAAAACTGTATTCTTTTGCGGGGCAATTGGAGACGATGCAAACGGCGGCAGCTTTCGCTGCTTTTAAATTGCCATCATCACAAAAAACAGCACCAGCATCCCTAATCCAATAAACTTCACATAGTTATCAAGCCATTGAGGGATATAAAAGAGATAACGATAGGATGGAATGTGTTGTCCGATGCAAACAGCGTGCAATACTTTATAACCATATAAAGGAATATTGCATACGTATACACTGAGTAAGCCAATTATTTCGAGCGTTGAGCTTATATATAACACGTTTTGGAGTTAGATTACTTATCAAACAATAATAATGTATATCAGGGAATAATTCAATATATAACCTGATATACTCCTTACAGGCAATGGAGCCTTCTCCTGATCAAAAATCACTATCTTTGCCGTCTGATCGGTAAACTACTGTCAATCGTCAAAATCAAGGAAAGCAAAGTGGAACAGCAAGCAATAACAACCTGGGAAAAAGGCTATAACAATTACGGGCCCTGGCTTAAGGAAAAATACAAAGGCCATCGCGTGTTTAAAGTAATTG
>Ga0163162_10004506_pt1 | contig 13416 bp, 13 predicted proteins | sample S55metaG_FD_115310 | JGI IMG/M metagenome (GOLD analysis project Ga0163162, IMG submission 115310) | Switchgrass rhizosphere microbial communities from Kellogg Biological Station, Michigan, USA - S5-5 metaG | ecosystem: Host-associated > Plants > Roots > Rhizosphere > Soil | place: USA...
ATGGAGGCAGTGGTTTCCATCCGGGCGTAGGTTCCAGTCGATTGCATGCGCACAATATTCGGCAGAAAACCTTCTGCGCACCACTGCTCCACCAATTCGGCATCCGCGGCGTCCCAACCGATCACTAGTGTCTTGGGTCTCGAGACGCGCGGACTGACGGGAGTAACCGACGATCCGATCATCCTTACTTTTCACTCCCCTGCATTCGATTGCTGCTCTATTTCCGGTTGAAAAGCCGTATCGCCGTTTCCGGGGGCAATCAAGTTCACCACCTCGGAAACAGACACCTTGCACGCTTGCTCGGCCGAGCGGATTGCGGTCGCGACCATGGCGAGAGTCCAGAAATTGTCGCGGCCGCTGGTTTCACCTTCTTTATTATACAGGATCGCATCGCGGACTTGATTCAAGAGCGAGGTGGTCCCGCCCCGCGGATAGGGAAGCTCGTCTCCTTTGGGTACCGGAACTAACTTTATCGGCCAAAAAAATCTAGCTCCTTTTTTGCGCCACCACACGCGCTTCTGGTCCGTCCACAAGCAGCCATTCTCTCCCTCGATGCAAAGGCTATATTCATAACGATGAGACGTCAGAGTTCCGAAATAAAGGATCCGCAGGTTTCCCTCCATTTCGATCAATGCCTCCGTTGCCGCCCCGCTCGCGTAGGGGCTTCCGGCCGGATTAAACGAACGAGCAATCATGCTTACGGCGTTGCAATGAAAGAGATAGCGAAAGCTATCAAAATGATGGATCGCGATTTCTTCCAACTGGGGATAAACCATGTTGCCGACCCAGGGAGCTTGATCGGAGGGAGGCTGATTTCGGCGATCCACACACATGATGGTGGCGATACGGCCTAAGCGGTTTTCAGCGATCCATTGGCCGACCGTTCGCTCGGCGCTAAAAAAGCGGTAGTTCTCAGCCACAACGACGTGTTTGCCGACTGCATGCGCTTTACGTAAGACCTTGTATGCGTCACCGAGGTTTGTGGCGAAAGGTTTTTCGGTTAGTACTGTTAGGCCGGCGTCTAAAGCGTCGAGGGCGTGTTCCGCATGCAAAAAGGACGGGCTGGTAATCAGAGCAACATCCGCCGCAACTTCACGCAGGGCAACATTTAAATCGGTATAAAACTGGGCGGGGCGTTGCCCGACCAGTTTGCGGGCTTCATCAAGCGCCTGCGGATCTTTGTCTACAAAAGCTACAGAGATGGCTTCCGGATAATCCCGAACAATTTGGAGCCAATGTCGGCCACGGGAGCCAGTGCCGACATGGATAACGCGCATACCCATCAAATTTCCTTTAGACTAAGCAACGCTGTTACGTTAAACGATCGGACGAACCAACCATACGGACAAAGCGACGATCGAAAGCACCACGAGCAAATAGCCGTAGATGAGCTTTGATGGCCGATTGCCGATCGTGAGTTGAAAGCCTATGAGAAGAAACACAAGCAGAAACTTTAGCCCAAAGATCTGACCGTACCCGCCGGCAAAAAATTCGCCGCTTATGACACTTTGCCATGTTACTCCGCGGTAGACGAGCATGAACGCTCCTGTGAGGACGAGGAGCACAAGGCTTGGGCCGCCAATTCCATGAATCTTATAAGCTATTCGGGACATGACTCTAACGCTGATAGGATCCTCAAAGAGCATGGCTCCGAACCAAACGGCGACTGTAACAATGTGAACATAAACCGCCAGGAGGTAAAGTACTTTCATTGGAACATCTCAAGCGCTCGACCGTCCATGTCCAAAGGCGGATTGATTCCGAAATGCATTAAAAGCGTGGGCGCGAGATCGGCAATATGCCCTTGCTCGATTTTTCTTCTTCGGAATCGGGGTCCCCTCGCGGCCATAAAACTAAGTGGATAGTGCGTGCCGGTTCGCGGATCAACCGAAGGCTCACTTACGAGGCCAAGGCGGTCCGAGTAAACTTCACGTATTTCAGCCTCGTCATTCCAAATGACTGTCAAGTCGGGAAGATGATCACGGCGGTCGCCGGGAAAAAGACGATCGATGCGACGTACATGACAGACGGCAGCACGTCCGGTGGCCGGATTGACCAACTTCTCCAGAGCTTCGGTCAATTCAGAGCAGACGTCTTCATACTGGCCACCCGGCTCGATGATGCCCTCGGGTTCCCTGCCTCGTAGATTAATGCGGATGCAGCCCTCGAGATCCGCGGGAAGAGTGAACGCCTTGGTTCGGGACCAATCCATATTGGCCGCCGCGACTCGCAGCGCCAGCCAGTGCCGAAGTTGCCATGGAAGATGTGATTGGATCTCCGAACGCAGCCTTGGAGGCACGGCCTGCCGCACGGAATCAAGAAAGGACCTCCTCGCGGGCCCATCACCAGAGTTGGTGGATTGCGACACTCCCGTGAAGCCCAAACGCGCTAGAACTTGTGGGAGCAGGTGCCACGCGCAATGGTTGGGGCCGACACCGTCTCCCGATATGACAAAGACTGTGACGTCGTCTCCACAATCTTTAATAATCTCGCCGATCGCTGCATCCACCGCGGCGTAGATATCGCGTAATTTCACCGCCGAGAAATCGGCCGATGCAGATCCGTTGCCGCGGTAGATGGGTGCGTTTTCGGGCCAAAGATAATGCCCTGCCGGGTGAAGTTCCGCGAACACGATCAGGAACAGATCCCACGGACGACTGTGCATCAGCCATTTCGTGACGTTCGCCTTTTGAGCGGCGCCGGCGATGAGGTGCCGATGTAGATAAGGAATGTCGGGCATTCCCAAACCCAAGTGTTTGGCCTCAAGCTTGAGCGGGTAACGGCCGAATTTTTCATTTAGTTGCCTTTCAATCTCGACAGGGGTCGTCATTGGCTTCCAATACCAGGCCCATGTTCCCCACTCGAAAATCTGCACGCCGGTAAACCCTATTGTTGGAAAAGTCTCGGGCGCGTCCAAGATGACGCAGCGTTTACCGGCGCGATCCAAGATTTGCCAAAATGGCGGCGTACCGTATTGGCCGGGCTGAATGTGCTCGGGCTGTTGTTGACCTGGGCGTGGCTGATACGGGTAGTACACCCCATGTTTACCGGGCAAAGTTCCGGTAAAAATGGTAGGCCAGCTCGACGTGTGCAAGTCTTCAGCGGTTGTTTTCAATTCTCCCCACGTGCCTTCGGCCATCAAAGATCGGAATGTGGGAAGAAAACCTTCTAGACTCCACTTTTCAATCAGGCCGAGATCCCCCATATCGAGACCGATAACGAGAACGCGATCCGCTGAGTTCTGTGCCATGTTCTATTCTAAGATAATGCTTGGGTTATTCGCGGTCGTATCCCTCTTCCCCCACGGAGGAGGGTGGCAAGCCGTCAGAGAAGTGATGCGAAGCCTGCCGAACTTGCCCAAACATGTTCTCGGCCCTGAGACAGCTGTGAGCATTGAGGCACGATCGTGAGGAGCAATTGATAAGTGCTTTGCGGAAATTAGGTCACGTTTCCGCTTCCAATGGAAGTGCTTGCTGTGATTCCTTCTCCATGAATACCAAGTCCGACACAAAGGCGAGGATATAACATCCCATTGCTAGTATATATACGGACTGGAAAACCAAAATCGCGAGCGATGCGAGTGCGAACCATACAACCGGGGGCGCCCACAGAAAGCTAGCCAGGAGCATCAAAAGTACGCCGAATAAACTGCCGAGTAAATTCAGCCCGTAGGCATGCAACTTCTCGCGACGTTCCATCAGCCGGCGACAGAGTTGACCAATAGGTAAAAAACTCAGGACGGTCATCACGAAGCTGACTATCATCCAAGAATACAAGGAGAATATTTGCCGTAAGCTGCCAATACCTATCCCCATGCCAGGCTGCTCGCTTATCGGAAGTGCGCGGAGGTATTCCGCGTCGCCCGGGCCAAACCGGACGACAATCATGAGCACGAACTGCGACGCCAACAGCGGGATAACCAATAGAAGGGGAATGCGGCCACGAGTGGGAAGCGCGTAACCTAAGCCTAAACCAACAACGCACTCGAGGAGACTATAGTTTTTATAGAACGCGAAGAATTCCAACACCGTCGACTGCCAGCGAATAATTGCAAGTTCAGGAATAGGCTCAGCGCAGCGCAAGCCAGAATAGCAGTATCGACGTAGTTCCAGAAAAAGGGCCTGTTCTAGCGCATATGCATCAATCAGCGGCGTGGGCAGAGATCTTTTTAAGGGCAATCATTGGCAAACAAGTAGGAAATTCCTTTTCGATCCATTACATGCTCTGAAGTGCACGGTCACCGTGAGACAGGAACCGGTGCCGCCCACCGCCGAAATTCTAGCATTGGTACACCATGGGCTGCGCTCAATTGTGCAACCGTAAAGGAATTCATGAATTTCTTCATGAACCACTCGTGCCATCCCCTGTCTCCAACCACGACAAAGTATCCTTTGTCGAACAGATCTGCGGTAATACTGAGCATGTATTTATCATGTTTCTGTTCCGGAGAATCGGGAAGAGCGCGGACTACGCCAGGAAAGGAATAGGCGAATGCCGGTGCCAAGATGAACCCGTGATATTCCCTCTTCAACAACCTCTCGGGAACTCTCGCTTCCGTGAAACCGGACCTCAGAAATATAGGTGTTTCCGGAGGATAGCCCCGGGAAAGAAGTGTTTGCGAGATTGTCCGCCAGTCTCCATTGTTGTCAAGCACGGGCCACAATTCAGTTAACCAGGAACAATATAATAAGAGCAAGACTAAAATTGACATCACCGCGAGACGCTGTCCCTCGTTTTTCAAAAGTGAAACCAAAAGGCCCATCAGAATGGCTATGGCTGGCAGGATGAAGGCATAATAACGCGGCAAGAAAAACAATTTTGCTGGAGTGAGTTTGGCAATAATGAACAGTCCGAATACGGGTGCAATAATCCATACGGCCAAAAAAACACCCACCCTCTGACCAACGCGCAAAGGCTGCCATTCAAGGCGACGGAAGAAAAACAGTGCGGCGCCGATGCCGAAGAATAGACAGGTGAGCGGCTCACTCACTGGCATACCGGTTAGCAGATCGATCCAAGAAGGAGAATCCCTGGTAGAGTATGTGGCGGCTTCCCTGGCCACGCCGAAATAATACGGAAGAATAGGTGCGCTAAGGAGTGCCAACAGTCCTGTTCCAACGCCGATTTCGGCCCACTGAAAGCGGCTTCCACCTACTATGACTTGCCTAAGGATTACCACTGAATATACAACCGCCATCAAACCACTGATTGGTTGGCAGTAGATAGCAAGAACCAAACACAGAATGCATCCGGCACCGTCAATGCGCGCTTGGGTTTTCAACCACCTTTGAAAGAAGAACGCAGATGTGGCTGTGACTGCAATCATCAGCGAATATGGACGAGCTTGGAATGATAAGTGAGCGACATCAGGCAGCGATACAAATACTAACATGGCTAATTTCCCGGTCCCCGGATCGGCGGCTTCGCTGGTAAACGAATAGACGCAGTAGGAGGCCATTGCTATCGCCAGAATCGATGGAAGCCTCAAGATCGTTTCGTTCTGACCGACCAAATGGAAAATGGCCCACAATAACCCGCAGTGAAGTGGCGATTGACTAACTAGACTGATTCGTTCCACAAACTGGTGCCAAGTTCCCGATATAAGATAGTATGTTCCGGTTTCATCCAGCCAAAATCCGGAATGCAATGGCATTAGCCAGCCGCGGGTAATAGACACCAAGGTTAGAGAGGCCCAACCCCACCAGAGTAACCGGCTAGCACGCGTAGAAACCTCTTTCATTAAGAAACGACCACCCCTTTTTTCTCTGCTAGGAGCGTTTACCGAGAAACCGGCGAGAAACCGGTCCACGCCACATATTTATCGCAGGGAAATAAAAAAGTTCTCCTACGGGAGCTGCCGCTAGTTGAGCGTAGGAGGATCCTGCGCTCAGTGATTCCGCGGCGGTCCACTTGCATCGCATGCGTCAGTTTTGCTGATTGGGAAGCGATGAAATTTTCGAGCCATCAAAAAACGGGCAGCCTGAAAGGAGGGGACACAATACTCGTCAGCACGTAACTCGCTAGTATACGGTTAGCAAGCGCATTGGGGTGTGGGTCGTAGGGGCTGAGCGAGTATTTTGAAGATTCTACAGCATACCCGGGAAGTATGTTCTCTACCAGATGAACAGGGATATTTATTCGGCGCAGCCCATCCCCCAATCCCTGATAGATTGGCTCTTCGTTTTTCCGATTCCACCAGAGAAGTACGTGAAATTTAATGCCCGGGTACTCGGATGCGAGCAAATCTTTAGACCTCTCTACAATCGCGAGCAGCAGGCGAATATCGTCCGCCGAAGCACGTCCGTCTCGTTTCACCAGCGCGCTATAAAGAGCGGACTTTCGCAGCTGCGATTCCATTTCGTTGTGAAGGGGGGACGAAACCTTTTGATGATCATCGAAATGACCAATCGGTCGCACCGCCCCATTAGCATCAATCTGATATCGCACACTATGTTTTCCAAAGGGCACCTTTCCGGCCACCCGCGCCACATGATTTGGGATTGCTGAATAGATGGCATAGTCCGGGTGACAATCTACCAGTCGGTGCACTAGACCTGTTTCGATCGCAGCGAGCATCTGATGCGGGCCGTAGCCGTGAAATCCAAAGTTGAAAGTGCGATAGCTTCGTCCCGACTGGATACCAACCTGATAAGGCAATGTTTCTGTGTCCTGCAGCCCTTCACCGAAAGTGAAGGAATCACCAAAAAACAGAATGCAACCAGTGGTCGAACCATTCACAGGAGGTCCGATACGTAGTCCTTTTGAGTCGATCGTATAGATAACGTCATAAACTTTGAGACCTCCTATAAACCGGACCGAGTGCGCCTGAAATCCTTTGACCGGCACGACTCCGAGTACGTCATCGATTACTCGATATCCATCAGAGTAGGTTGGATCCTCAGGTTGGTGTAGGAAAAGGTATGCCTCAGTGACAGCAAACGCTATTGCAGCAACGCCAGCATTGAATAGAACGAAGACGGCCATAGGTCGCCACGGCCTACATAGGAAAAATACCGCCCCGATAAATATAACTCCCCAAACACAACCTATCCACACGAAAGGCAGAGGCAACGTTTTCAGCGAAAGCGCTGATAAGGCCAATGCTATGCATATCAAGAGCGATGGATACCATGCATTTTTCCAGAGCATAGAAACCTCTTTCATTAAGAAACGATCACCCTTTTTCTCTAATAGGAGCCTTATCGACGAACCGGCGAGGAAACGGCCCACGCCAAATATTCATCCCGGAGCGAATAATAAATTTGTCCTACGGAGAGGAAAGCGACTTGTTTATTCGGCAAAATCGAATTACAGAACTATTCATTTATTATTGCGGTTTATCGCTTGATAATAGGCCCGATATGAATAATCTTCGTCTTGGGAAGCGCTCCGTCAGCCAATTAACCTTTCACATATTTCTAGATATTGCGCTGCGGTTTTCTCCCAGCCAAGCGACTCGACTGCTCGAGTTGCCGTTGTTCCGATACATGCGAGCTGTTCTCGAGAAGGTAGCCTTTCTAAAAAAGAGACCCAGGACGACACCTCGTTCGGGAACAGAAAGCCGGAGATCCGATCCTCAATAAGTCTCTGAATCGGACCGCCAGGAACACTTGCTACCGGACGTGCACAGGCCATATATTCGGGAATTTTAAGGGTTGAAAAAGGGACGATTCCGTTATGACATGCGCTCGTTCTATAGGGTGCGAGGCATAAATCTGCAGCCGCGATGTACTGCGGTACCAGAGGATGAGGTATGTGGCCGTAAAATCGCGCGCTTAATCCCACGCGCGCCGCTTTTTCCTCGCAGCGGGCACGATATTCACCGTCACCTACCACGTGCAACTCCACACGCGGTTGGCCGCTGACGGCCAGCGCGTCGATGACGGGCTCCAAATCGTGGTATTCATCCATGGCTCCCACATAAAGCAGTAGCGTGGCATCCGGACCGATTTTGAGAATGTTGCGAGCTGATTGCTGATCCATCGGATAGAACAGAGCGTGATCCACGCCCAACCCAACCACCTCAATTTGATTTGGAGGCAGACTACGGTGCTCTACTAGCATCGTTTTCATTTCCTGGGTTTCCGCTATGACGACCGATGCGCGCCGTGAGCAGCGACTCGCAACCCGGTGCGCACCGGAGTGGAAAATATATTTCGCAACGGCCTGAACGTTGGTTAACGGTTCGGTCCAGAAGTGGACATTGTTTTCGATGAGAACACCAGGCACTCCCCTTCGCCGGAAACCATCCAGCAAATAACCCGAAAGACGCCACCCTTTCTCCAGCACTACGTCGTATGAACTCGCCTGCTGTTCCGAAAAACATCGGAGCCTCCGACAATAGGAGATATGGCGAAATGGGTGGATGCCTCGTGTCGCATTATCATCTTTGAACTGATTCAGTGTCGCCGCGTCCGGCTCGATTGCGATCACTTGGTATTTGTTCGTATCGATAGGTTGCGGGACACTGCGGAACGCTACAGTGACGTCTGCCCATTGGCTGAGAGCGTTAGCCACATTCAGCACGTTGCGCGTCGGACCTGCAGCGGGAAAAAGGTTCTGTCCAGGAGCGGCATAGCAGATGGAGAGACGCTTCCGGCTACTCACTGAATTGCCCGCAAGGTGAGCGCATGTCAGCAAGCCCTGGAGCCATCGGTGCTTTGCGTAGCAATGCTCGGTAGAAATTTTCCAGTCGGCTCAGACAAGTTTTCCAGTCATATTTGTTTTCCACCAGATTCCGTCCCGCGCTGCCTAGCCGCTTTCCAAGTTGTGGGTCCGCAACCAACGCAAAGATATGCTCAGCGAAGTCTTCCGGGCTGTCCGCCAACAGGATATTCAGCCCATCCGCAATGTCCAGCCCCTCGGCGCCTTGGTAGGTCGAGACGACCGGCCGTCCCATTGCCATGGCCTCCAGTATCTTTAGCCTACTCCCTCCTCCAGATCGCAGAGGGACCACGAGCGCGAGAGAGTCGGAGAGATAGGGCCGAATGTCCGGCACCCGACCTGTAACGTGGACGCCTTTTCTTTTTGCGAGGGCTAAGACGGCTGGCCCAGGTTTGTCCCCGACAATCTTAAAGGAGATCTCAGGATGCTTCGACTGGACAACCGGCAGGATCTCATCACAGAACCATACAACCGCATCGATATTTGGTGGGTAATTCATTAAGGCGGTAAAAACGATAGAGCGGTTTTCGTGAGAGCCGTCCGTAACCGAAAAGTATTTGGTATTTACTCCGTTTGGAACTAGCTCCAGCGCCGCAGCCGGAGCATGTTGCCTGATCCACGCCTGCTCGGACGGCGAGACCGCCAGGATTCCATCGAATTTGTATAAAGATTTTTGTTCCCATAATTTAAAAAATTTGTAATCGCTCAGAAGAGCAATACGGCGCACTCCGCGCGCATATTTGAGTTCCCGGGCAAAACGGAGCGATTCTATGTTGTGCATAGAAAGGACTTTCTTGGCCGCGCTCCGTGGGCTGATAAACGCCAGATACGGAGACATGAACGAGAACTCAACGTGGATGATATCATAGACCTCTTCTGAGGTCAGTCGGTGAATTTCCCTAGCCAAGTTTGGATCAAAGTGCATGCTCTGTATCAGTGGCCTTCCAAGAAGGAGGCCTAGGGACAGACGACGCAGCACCGCATGGAGTTCGTCAGATAATGCCGTTGTGACAATCCTCGCGCAGAGGTGATTGAGCATCGGGATGTTTTTTGCTTCTTTCGGATCGCGGAGGGGAGCAAGCAGCGTAATTTGGTGTTGGCGCGCCAGATAGGAAAGCGTTTCAAATGTTCGGATTAATGCTCCCCCAAACGGCGGCCATGGCAACCACGGCGATAATAGTAGAATGTTCACTAAAACGTTGAGGATCGATCACGCGACTAGCATTAAATTCGCCGATCTACTGCCGCCTGAGCAGGAGAGCCCCTGAGCTGAAAGTCGAGCCAGACGTACAAGAATGTCAGTCCGCTATAAAGATAATACAGTAGATGGAGCGGGATACACGCGATGGCAAAGAAAAGACCGCGCTGACGAAAAAAGAAGGTGTACAGATCTTTATTGAGGACAATTACACCGCCAAGGGCGCCTGCTGAAAGCTCCAGCAGCTCGATCCTCAACGGAGCAAGAAGCAGAAAAAAACTGGCCAGACCCGCCAGTATAACGCTCAATCGCTGTCCCCCTTTGAGGTTCAGGTCATGCGGGGCTTTCTTGCTCTCGAGAATCAGGCGTGTCCATGGCACGGCGCGACAGAAAATATCGGTCCGGATCATGGAACGGAGTGTCCACCTTTTCAAATGCGTTCCATGAAGTCCTTTGTCCAAGAGAATCCGATGGCCGGCCTGACGGAGACGATATCCTAGTTCAATATCCTCGATGCATCGTGGGAAGTGCTTTTCATTAAAACCGTTAATCTCATTGAAAGCCGAGCGGCGGATCGCGCCGCATCCGGCCCAGAACGTAGAAGCATCCGGGTTACCTTTCTGATGCACAAAGTGGTGAAGCAAGTTCCGATACTGGGAAATCAGGCCCTTGATTCGGGGCTGGACGTCGTAGGAGCCAAAAACGGCGTCAACATCCGGACGATCTTCGAACATTTTTATAACACGGTCTATGGCGCCAGGCATTACAACAACGTCAGAGTCGACAAAGAAAATGATGTCTCCTTGTGCGTGACGGACTCCGTAATTGCGCGCCGCAGATGGTCCCGCGTTTTTTGCCAGCCGCAGCACAGCCACTCCCATCTCGGTGGCGACCGATGCACTGTCGTCCGTAGACCCATCGTCCACGACAATCATTTCCGAACGACTACACGATGATTCTATCAACGCAGCGAGGCACTCGCGGAGCTCCAGAGGATTGTTATAAACCGGCACAATAATAGAAATAGGGACGGAATCGACTGACATTTTTTTGTTCTGGTTAAAGAAAAGACGGAGCTGTCAGCAGCCGGAGGAATCCGGCGTTCGAGTTTTTCTAGGTTGCAAAGCCGCTGGTCAACGACGTTCCTTACGATTCACGAACCAATTATAAAGAATGGAGAGTGAGTAACCGCCTATAAAACCGAGCACAAAACCATAGGCGAAACCAATCAGACTCCCCAAAAAGGTAACTTTATAGCCAATGAAGTATTGACCGAGGAGACTCAAATGAGGGCCCATCACGGGCTGTCCTTCACTCCCAATCGTTGGTCCTTTGAGGACTAGCCAGTTAGTCGCGACGAAGATCGCAAGACCGAGCAGCGTCCCGGTCACGAGGCCCTGCACCTTTGCATTCAGGTGCAGAAGTCGAGTTAAAACGATGTCGTCAAGTGTTTTCCCAGGCTCAGACATATTCGCGATCCGCTAAAAATACTCAAACAGTTTCCGCAGCACGTAGAGTTCGGCACGGCGATGAACGACCGCAGCATACAGGAACACGGCGGCATTCCTAAGAAAAGCGAAACTCCAGCCGCTGCTGAAGCCAGCGATAAAGCCATAAAACAATCCTACAAGGCTTCCCTCGGCTGACACGGTATAACCCGGAAAGTACTGGCTAAGCAACGCGAGCCTTGGCCCGACAACGTCTCCTCCCTTTAACACAAGGATCAGTGTGGCCAAAAACAAAACTAGGCCCGATAAGGTTCCTACGGAGAGGCCGAATGCTATTCGGTCAAGCTTCAAGAAGACTTTGGCTAGCGCTCCCTCTATGGATTCTACAACGTCAGGCGATAAAAGCTCGGCCTCAGCACGGATTTCCTCATGATACTCCTGATCGGCATTGACGCTCCAAAGATCGTTCCGCTCTCCAAGGACAAGATTACGCACTGCCAACATGCCCGTAAGCATAGCGTGGTCTTGATTATTGTACCGATGAAGACCGTTACGTCCAATAGTCTCAAAATTTTCAAGGCCGCTGACGAACTCTTTCAGTCTAACGAGAGAATCTTGATAATCCGAATCGTAAACAGGATACGACTTAGGAACGCGAAAGACACAACCATCCTGTATGTCGTAGTAACTCGCGAGACCGATGCGCTGCACTTCGTGCTTTCCCAGTTCCACAAGATCCGCATCCGACATATTCCACAACTCATCGCCTTCAGTACAAAAATACTCCATACCTAGGCTTGACTTGCTGGAGTCCGGAACCATGTCTGGACTCCAATTCTTAAAGTTTTGGATTCGGCCGACTTTAACGGCCGGGTCATGAACGTAAATCCAATTGTCGGGGAATAGCTCAGGTTTGTCTACGATTAAGCATACAGTGAGAAAATCACGGTATTTAAGCCGTTCTGCAGCACGTAAAACTTCCAAACCGGGTTCGGGCCTGAGCCTTTTGACGAAGTCAGTGACGGGCATGCTTGAAATAGAGTGTGTTCCCTGAATCGTCGTCTGCCTTCCGTTCTCGGAAATGACGATACTATCGATTCGCTTGTCGGTCCGGTTGATTTGCACCACGTCGCTATTCAGTTGAACACGCCCGTCTCTTCGCTCAATCTCTTCTTGAACAGCCCTCCACATCATTCCAGGCCCAAGGCGCGGGTAATCGAACTCCTCGATCAGCGTCTTGATAGTTGTTTTAGAGTTCACAAACATGCTGATGAGAGCTGTTTTCAGCGATAGATCCTTAATTCGCTGTGCAGCCCATTCAGCCTTCAGCTCGGTACACGGGATACCCCAGACCTTCTCTGTATATGTCTTAAAAAAAGTCTGGAAAAGCCTTTTCCCGAAACGATTCGTCACCCATTGTTCAAAGTTGTCTTCCTGTTGGTAAGGGAATATTTGCCATTTGAGGTAGCTCAACAAAATCCAGGTGCTCTCCAAAAAGCCAAGGCCCACCAATGCGTTAAGAGGCTTGAGCGGATAGCTAAAAAATTTGCAGTTATAGAATATCCGCGACAGACGGGGACGGCGTAGAAAGTTTCCGTTTAGCACCTCCCGCCACATTTTGTTGACTTCATTGACTTTAGTAAAGAAGCGATGCCCTCCCATGTCGAAGTGAAAACCCTGGTAGTTTTCTGTACGGGCCAAACCGCCGACCTTGTCGTACTCCTCAACCACAAGCGGGTGAAGATCGAGCTTGGCCAGCTCATAGGCCGCCGTCAGGCCGGCTGGCCCAGCTCCGATAACCACAAATCGTTTCTCTAGAACCTCTTGTTGAGGCATGGAATGATTTTTTTCTGCGATGTTCTTCACCGTCTATGGAGCATTAGTTTCTCCCGCCTTTGTCGAAGCGGGAAGGGAGGCATGGACAAACGAGCCTCCTTTCACCAAAGAGAAACCTCTACTGCTTCGGTTAAGATGATGAGCGAGACCCCTGTCTGGGTAACTAGACTAAAAGAGCGTATAGATGAAGGGTGCAATAGCCGAGCTTTGCGCAAACACAATCAGACCGCCAAAAACGAATAGCACGAGTAGCATAGGCGTCAACCACCA
>Ga0163162_10004507_pt1 | contig 13416 bp, 11 predicted proteins | sample S55metaG_FD_115310 | JGI IMG/M metagenome (GOLD analysis project Ga0163162, IMG submission 115310) | Switchgrass rhizosphere microbial communities from Kellogg Biological Station, Michigan, USA - S5-5 metaG | ecosystem: Host-associated > Plants > Roots > Rhizosphere > Soil | place: USA...
GACGAGTGGCACGCGACACAGTCTCCTGCCTTCGCCAGGTAGGCGCCGCGGGCAATCAGGTCGTGGCTCGCGTCCGCCCCATGGGCTGCAAGCGCCGGGAGCATCACCAGCAGGGCGGCCGCGCCGCACCGCAGGAGCGACCGCTTCGCGTTGAGTGCAATCACGATCGTCCTCTTTTCAGGGGGTTTGCAGTTGACGGCCCACCGGCAACTGGCGGATGCGTTTGCCTGTGGCTGCATAAATCGCATTGAGCAGCGCCGGCCCGGTCACCGCGGTGCCCGGTTCGCCCATGCCGCCAGGCGCCTCGGTGCTGTCGACGATGATCACCTGGATCTGCGGCGCTTCGTTGATGCGCACCATCGGGTAGTCGGTGAAATTGCTCTGTTGCACACGGCCGCCCTCGATCGTGATCTCGCTGTACAGCACCGCGGTGATACCGAAGATCGCCCCGCCTTCGAATTGCGCGGCGATCGTCATCGGATTGACCGTGTGCCCGCAATCGACCACGCAGACAAGACGGTTCACCCGTACCTCGCCGTTGATGACCGTCACGTGCGCCACCATGCTGAAATAACTGTTCCACGCGTGCAGCACCGACACCCCGCGGCCCTGGCCCTGCGGCAGCGGCGTGCCCCAGCCGGCCGCTTTGGCAGCGACATTCAACACATTGAGCGCGCGCGGTGACTTGCCGAGCAGCGAACGCCGGTATTCGACCGGATCAACTTTCGCGTTCACGGCCAGTTCGTCAATGAAACTTTCAACCACCATCGCACCCCGAGTCGGCCCGACTCCGCGCCAGAATGTGGTGGGCACATTGCGCGGCTCCAGGCGAACGTAGTCGATGAACTGGTTCGGGATATCGTAGGGCAGGTCTGCCGCGACCTCGATTGCATCGAAGTCCAGACCATTCTTCATCGCGGACGTTCCGAAGAAGCGCGCGACGATCGACGAACCGACGATGCGGTGCGTCCATGCGACAGGCTTGCCGTTCGCGTCGAGCGCGGCGGAGATATGGTCGTAGTAACAAGGCCGGTACAGATCGTGCTGCATGTCTTCCTCGCGGGTCCACATCACTTTGACCGGCGCCCCGACCTGCTGGCCGATGCGGATTGCCTGCCCGGTGCAATCGGTCTCGAGCCGGCGGCCGAAACCGCCGCCAATCAGGAAGTTGTGGAGCGTGATTTTGTCCCGCGGCAGGCCCGTAATCCGCACCGCAGTATCGATTGTGCGCGCAGGCACCTGCGTGCCGACCCACAGCTCGACACGCCCGGGTGTCACGTGCACGGTGCAGTTCATCGGCTCCATCGTCGCGTGCGCGAGGAACGGCTGCCGATACACGGCGTCGACTTTCGAGGCGGCGTTCCTGAAACCTTGCTCGACGTTACCTTTCTTGCGCGCGACCACGCCGTCGCGCTGTGCTGCCTGATCCAGATCGGCGGCGAGCAGCTTCGTCGACACCCTCGCGTGATCACCGTTGTTCCATTCGATCACGAGCGCGCTAGCGCCGCGCCTAGCGGCCCAACTGTGATCGCCGATGACCGCCACGGCATTGTCGAGTTGCACGACCTGGCGCACGCCCGGCACCTTGCGCGCATGGGTGTCGTCGACCTTCACCACCTTGCCCCCGATCACCGGGCTGTGGACGACCGCCGCGTAGACCATGCCGGGCAGCCGCACGTCGAGCCCGAATTGCGCGGTGCCATTAGTCTTCGACGTGGAGTCGAGACGCCTGTGCGGCTTGCCAATCAGCTTGAAATCGGCGGGCTGCTTCAGCACCACGGTCTTTTCCAGGCCGGGTGGCACCGGCAGTGTCGCGGCTGCCTCGACCAGTTCGCCATAGCCGAGCTTGCGGCCGCTCGCCGGATGCAGCACGAAACCCGCGTCGGCATGGCAGGCAGCGGGGTCGACGTTCCACCGCGCGGCAGCCGCATTGATGAGGAGCACGCGGCCGGCCGCGCCCGCACGGCGCATCGGCTCCCATGCAAAGCGGATCGACGACGAGCCGCCGGTCATGTGCTCGTTCAAAAGCAAGGGATCGCGATATACCTCGCCGTCCGGCGGCGCATGCTCGATTTTGACCTGATCGAGCGGCACCTCGAGTTCCTCGGCGATGAGCATGGGAATAGCCGTTTGGATACCCTGCCCCATCTCGACCTTCGGCATTGTCAGGAAGACCTGGCCGCTCCTATCGATGCGGATGAAACCGTTTGGCACGAACTCACCGGAAGCGGCAGGCACCTGAACGTCCGCCGCCACCGCACCGCTGGGCCCTTGCGCCGTAACCTGGCCACGCGCCGGCAGTGTGACGCCGACCAGCAGGCCGCCGCCCGCCGCCGCGCCGAAAACGACGCCGAGTTTCAGAAAATGACGGCGCGTCACCCCTTGCTCGGCCTGCTCATGCACAAGCGCGGCGCGCGCCGCTTCGACCGGTTCCCGTTGCATCTCAACGCTCCTTCACGGCATGTTTGATTGCTGCGCGAATGCGGGTATAAGTACCGCAACGACAGATATTCCCCGCCATCGCCGCGTCGATATCGGCATCGCTCGGATTCGGATTCGCGGCGATCAGGGCCGCGGCCGACATGATCTGGCCGGACTGGCAATAGCCGCATTGCACGACATCGAGCTCGAGCCACGCCTTCTGCACTTTACTGCCTGCCGGTGTGGCGCCGATCGCTTCGATCGTGGTTATCTTGCGGCTGCCGACCGCCGCCATCGGCGTTACGCACGAGCGTGCCGCCACGCCGTCGAGTTGCACCGTGCAGGCGCCGCATTGCGCAATGCCACAGCCGAACTTGGTTCCCATCAATCCGACCCTATCGCGTAACACCCACAGCAGTGGCATATCTGGCGGTGCGTCGACCTGGCGGTCCTCGCCATTGATGTTAATAGTCTGCATGTGAATAGGCCTCCGAGCCTACGGTGACGAGGGTGAAGCGTGCGATCCGGATCGATTCAGGATCGAGGTGCACACTACTGGATGCGACACAAACGTTGGCCAGGGCATCGGTCTCGTTCAACATGTCTGCCCCTTCAAGCGAGCGTTTGACTGGACCAGGTTGGTGCAAAAAAGTCCTTTCGTTATGGAGTCCTTATTCAATGTTATCGAAGAGTAATCTAGCTGCCCGGTCGCAGTACTTCCGGTCGGGCGGCCCATCCGTAAGTGCCATGTGGTCGTCGAGCCGAGCCGCGATCCTTGCGCCGCATAACAGCGAGCGTGTCGCGATGAGAGAAGCGTAGGGTTAGCCGGGGGGCGAGTCTACTCTACGGTCGGATATGCCGATGCCGCATCAGCGTAACCCGCATATACGGATGTATAAGCGCCAAGCAACCAGAGCGGCCATTTGGAGATGAACGCCGACACAGCCTGGATGGCCGCTCAGCGCCGGGGATCGGACGTTTGCACACCGCTGCCGGGTAACGTGGCTTCGCGGCCGATGACGCTTCCTGAAGATCAGCGCTCAGCAATGACGGCCGTTAGGCAGACAGGGCTTGATGCCAAGCGATTCGGCCTTACGGACAAGGTCAGGCATCGAGCGCGCGTTCATTTTTCGCATGACCTGCCCACGGTGGACCTTGACCGTGATCTCACTCAAGTTCATCTCGGAGGCAATCTGCTTGTTCATCAGACCGGACAAGACAAAGGCCATCACCTCTTTCTCGCGCGGCGAGAGGGACCGGTACAAAGCGCGCAGATCGGCTAACGCGGCTTCCGCGGCGAGCCCCGCGCTGTTTTGCGCCAATGCCTGAGCAACTGCGTCGAGCATGTCCTGGTCTTTGAATGGCTTCGCCAGGAAATCCAGCGCGCCAGCCTTCATTGCCTTCACCCCCATCTCGATGTCTCCATGACCGGTCATGAATACAACGGGAATGCGCATGCCGCTATTAACGATTTCCTGGTGAAATGCCATGCCGCTTTTCCCGCGGAGTCGCACGTCCAGGATGAGGCAACTCGGTCCTGCGGAATGAGGAAATTGGAGAAATTCGTCCGGGGACTCGAACGTTTGGACGCGCAAGCCTACGGAGCGCAAAAGAAGGTCAAGGGCCCGCCGGATTCCCTCGTCGTCATCGACAACGTAGACGATGGAACCTTCGGTTGCTTCGGATTCGTCCGTCATTCGGCGGGTCGGGCTAGTAGTCATCTGGACACCTCGCGAAGCTGAACGATTGTCGCCTCCTAATGGCGTCCTGTTTTGCGCTCATCAACTTGCCAATGCTCCTTCACCTTATTGGCAATCGAGTAGACTAATTGTAAGTCGTTTCGGGTCACCACGCGACCCACTTTGGATAAGGGCCGACGTTCATGCGGGCCTTCGCCTCATTCAACAGCGGGATGCAGCATGCAGGTGTCGATCCAGGCCACCGGGCAGACAGGAGGGGCGATGATTATTGCAAATTATCAGATCATTGATCGGGTCTGTATGACGGCGGGCTCCGCCCTTTACCGTGCCCGCCGCTTGACGGATCGGACGCCTGTGCTTGTGAAGCTCCTTCCCCAGCACGCCAGCGCAGCACAATCCGCTCGTTTTAGGCGCGAATACGTGCTCCTTCAAACGTTGAAACTCGCTGGCGTTGCCAAACCGCTTGCGCTGGTCGATGACTGTGGACGTCTGGCGTCGATTTTGGAAGACTTCTCCGGCGAATCGCTCGAGACCGTTTTGTGCCCCGGTCCGTGTCCGGACCTGCCACGCTGCCTGGCTATCGCACATCGCCTCGCCGATGCATTGGCGGGCATCAATACCGCTCACATCATCCATCGAGATCTGCGGCCCGCCAATATTCTGGTCGCGCCAGAAACTGGCGACGTTCTGCTGGTGGATTTCAGCCTCGCGACGACCCAGAAACACACCGTCTCGCCAGAGGACGTTGTTGTATCCGTGGGCGAGTGGGCGTACATGTCCCCCGAGCAAACTGGTCGTATGAATCGTCCAGTCGACTACCGGACCGATTGCTATTCGATGGGTGTGTTGCTCTATCGGATGCTGACCGGTCAGTTGCCGTTCCAGGCGAGCGATCCGCTGGAATGGACGCATTGCCATATCGCCCGTATGCCACCGCCGCCGTGCGACATCGCACCCGCGGTGCCGCAACCGGTGTCGGACATCGTGATGAAACTGCTCGCCAAACTACCAGAGGATCGTTATCAAAGCATGCATGGAGTGCAATCCGATCTCGACCAGTGTCTGGCGCAATGGCGCGCCTCCGGCCAGATCGAGTCGTTCCGGCTCGGCACGGTCGATCTATCGGATCGCTTCCAGATTCCACACAGACTGTACGGGCGCGACCAGGAATCGAATGAGCTCCTCGGTGTGTTCGAACTCATGGCGGCCACTGGCCGGGCGGCGCTTGCCACCGTGTCCGGGTACTCGGGTATCGGGAAGTCTTCGCTGGTCGACGCCTTGCGCAAGCCGATTGTCACAAAGCATGGCTACTTCATTTCAGGCAAGTTCGATCAGTACCGGCGAGACATTCCCTATGCCACCCTTACGCAAGCGTTCGGCGAGTTGGTGCAGCAACTGCTGGCCGAAAGTGCAGCACGCATCGCCAGCTGGCGGCAACAACTGCAGGCTGCGGTCGGGGCCAATGGGCAGCTCATTCTCGATGTGCTGCCCAAAGTCGAGTTGATCATCGGCACGCAAGCTCCGGTAGCGCCGCTGCCGCCGACAGAGGCTCAAAACCGGTTCCGTCTGGTCTTCCGGCAATTCGTCACCGTGTTCACGAGCAAGGCACACCCGCTGGTCCTCTTCCTGGACGATCTGCAGTGGATTGACGCAGCCAGCCTGACACTCGTCGAACACCTGCTCACCCACCCAGATACCTGCTATCTGCTGCTGATCGGCGCATATCGCGACAACGAAGTGAGCGCGACGCATCCGCTTATGAAAAGCCTCGATGCGATCCGTCACGGTGGCGCGCCAGTGATGGACATCCAGCTCGCGCCATTGTCCGCCGCGCATCTGAACCAGTTGGTGGCCGACACACTGCATGCGCCGCCCGTGTCCTGCGAACCGCTCACACACCTCATTTGCGAACGCACCGAGAGCAACCCTTTTTACTTTATCCAATTCCTGGATGCGCTGCACCAGGACGGGTTGCTACGGCGCGATGCAAAGATCCGGGCTTGGCGCTGGGACCTGGAACAGATCAAAGCGAAAGATTTTGCCGACAACGTCGTCGATCTGATGTTGAGCAAGTTAAGGCAACTGCCGATTCCAGCACAGGAAGCGCTGCAGTTGGCCTCTTGCCTCGGCAACAAGTTCGACCTGTCGATTCTCGCGCTGGTCAGCGGCCAAGCCGAGGTTGAGCAACACCTTGCGCCTGCGGTGCGCGAAAATTTGATCTTGCGCACCTATGGCAGCGGGAAATTCTTGCACGACCGGATCCAGCAAGCGGCTTACTCACTGATTCCCGAAGGACGCCGCAGTGAAGTACATCTGCGCATCGGTCGCATGCTTCTCGCTAGCATGACGGCCGATGCGCTCGCCAAGCATCTGTTTGACGTGGCGAACCAGTTCAACCGGGCCGCCGCGCTGATCACCGTGCAGGAGGAGCGCGAGCGCGTAGCTGAACTTAATCTCACTGCTGGCATACGTGCCAAGGCAGCGACCGCCTACGCATCCGCGCTGGCCTACTTCACTGCCGGCGACGCACTGTTGGCAGAGAATGGCGCGGAGCGGCGCGATGCACTTACGTTCTCGCTCGGTTTTCAGCGTGCCGAATGCGAATTCCTGAACAGCTGCCTGACGGCGGCGGAACAACGACTCTCAATACTTTCGAACCGCGCTGCAAATCTCATCGATAAGGCCGCCGTCACGTGCCTGCGCATGGCCCTTTACATGAACGCGGGACAGGCCGACCGCGCGGTTGGAGTGGGTCTCGAATATCTTTGCGCTGTCGGCGTCACGTGGTCCGCGCACCCGGGGAAGGAGGAGGTGCAAAGGGAGTACGAGCAATTGTGGCAACGGATGGGCGATCGCTCGATCGAGCAACTTCTCGATTTGCCCTTGATGAACGATCCCGTCTGCCGCGCCACCGTGGACGTGCTGACAGCCATCCAGCCGCCGGCCCATGCCAGCGACATGAACCTGTATTGTCTCATCGCCGGCCGTATGGCAAATCTGAGCATCGAGCATGGAAATACCGATGGATCTGGATTCGCCTATGTCATGCTCGGCATGACCCTCGGGCCGCAATTCGGCGATTACCGGACCGGGTTCCGGTTCGGCAAGCTCGGCGTCGATCTCGTCGAGAAGCACGGCATGGATCGCTTCAAAGCCCGTGTCTACGTGGGTTTTGGCGCCTTCATCGTTCCCTGGACGGAGCACATACGTTCGGGTCGTGCCATACTGCGGCTCGCCTTTGACGCAGCCAACCAATCTGGCGACCTCACCTACTCGAGCTATTGTGGAAACACCCTGATCACCAATCTTATAGGTTCCGGAGAACCGCTCGGCGATGTACAGCGAGAAGCCGAAAGCGCACTCGAGTTGGCTCGCAAAATGCAGTTCGACTACATCGCCGACGTCATGACTGCGCAACTCAGGCTAGCCAAAGCACTCCGCGGACTGACTGCCAATTTTGGCTCCTTCAACGATACTGTGTTCGACGAAGCCCAGTTCGAGCAGCATTTGTGCGCAGATCCGGGGCGAGCACTTGTCACTTGCTGGTATTGGATTCGCAAGTTACAAGCGCGCTTCCATGCGGGTGACTACGCCTGCGCCATCGCGGCCGCATCGAATGCTGAACCATTGCTGTGGACATCGCCATTCTGCTTCGAGGTGGCGGAATATCACTACTATGACGCACTGGCGCGAGCAGCGCATTGCGATTCGGTATCGGCTGACGAACGACCCAGACACCTGGCGGCGTTGTCCACTCACCATAAACGGTTGGAGTTGTGGGCAAATAATTGCCCCGAGAATTTCACTGATCGCGCCGCGCTGATAGCCGCGGAGATTGCCCGACTTGAAGCGCGCGACTCGGACGCCATGCGGCTTTACGAACAGGCCATTCAATCGGCACGCGAGCACCACTTCGTCCAGAACGAGGCAATCGCTTATGAGCGCGCATCGGCGTTCTATCGCACACGTGGATTTGAGACATTTGCCGACACCTATATGCAAAAGGCGCGCGACTGCTTTGCGCGCTGGGGCGCCGATGGAAAAGTCAGGCAGATCGATGCGTGCGCGCCGCAACTGCCAGAAGAGCCGGCTTCATTGGCCGCCAACGCCTTCGGCAACGGCGCGCAACTGGATTTGCTGTCAGTCACGAAAGCCTCGCAGGCCATCTCTGGCGAGATCGTGCTCGAAGATCTGGTCGACACACTGATGCACATCCTGCTCGAAAATGCCGGGGCGCAAACCTGCCATTTGCTGCTCGCACGCAACGACAGCCTGGTCCTCGCGGCCGAAGCGAGCGTCGAGCAGCAGACGATCCAGGTACGCCGGCATCTGGGGCGGGCGCTGCTCGCACAGGCATTGCCGGAATCGTCCAGACGCGAATCGGTGTTGCCCGCGTCCATCACCAATTACGTGCAGCGCTGCCAGGAGCGGATATTGCTGCCGGATGCAATGCAATCGAATCCCTACGCGGCAGATGATTACTTCGCCCGCCGGCAACCAAAGTCGGTATTGTGCCTGCCGATCATGCGGCGCTCTGCGTTGATCGGCCTGCTGTATCTCGAGAACAACCTGGCTACGCATGCTTTCACGCCCGAACGCGTGACCGTGCTGGAACTGCTGGCATCCCAGGCTGCGATCTCGCTAGAGAACGCGCTGCTCTATGCCGATCTGCAGCGCGAGAACAGCGAGCGCAAGCTGGGCGAGGAGGAACTACGCGTGCGCGAAGCACGCATCCGGCGGCTAGTCGAGTCGAACATCATCGGCGTGTTCTTCTGGAACGTGGCCGGTATCGCCACCGACGCGAACGACGCGTTCCTCCGGATCGTCGGTTATTCACGAGAAGATCTGCTGTCCGGCCAAGTCCAATGGGCCACCATGACGCCTCAGGAATATCGCGCTGCCGACGCGCGGGCGATTGAAGAACTACGGCAGTGCGGGAGTTCCCAGCCCTACGAGAAGGAATATGTCCGCAAGGACGGCGGTCGCATCCCGGTTCTGGTCGGAGGCGCACTAATGGAGGGATCGGAGGAAAACGGCGTAGCGTTCGTGCTCGACCTGACCGAACAGAAAGAGGCCGAGACGGAACTGGCAGCGCGGCGGACCGCGGCCACGCGAGCGGAGGAGCAGTTGCAGGCGCTGCAGATGGAACTGGCTCATGCAACTCGCGTAACAACGCTTGGGGAACTGAGTGCATCCATCGCCCACGAAGTAGGCCAACCGCTCGGTGCGATCGTGACCAGTGGCGAAGCCTGCCTGCGATGGCTCGGCCACAGGAATCCGCAACCGGAAGAGGTGCGGGCCTGCGTGGAGCATATGATCGGCGAAGGTAGGCGCGCGAGCGAAATTGTCCGGCGTATCCGCACGCTCACCAGGAAGGGCGCTCCGCGGAAGACGCAACTGGAACTCAACAATGTGATCAATGACGTCGTATCCCTGGTTCAACGCGAAGTCTCGAATCATCGTGTTTCGTTGCGCCTCAAGCTTGCCTCCGGCTTGCCTCCGTTGCTCGGCGATCGAGTTCAGCTTCAGCAAGTGCTCATCAACCTGGTCATAAACGGTATCCAGGCGATGGCTGACATAGGTGACAACCCACGTGAACTTCTGATCGCGTCCCATCGGGATAGCGATGGATTCATCGTGGCCGCTGTACAGGACTCTGGTCCGGGCATCGATCCGGAAAGCGCAAACCGGTTGTTCGATGCTTTCTTCACCACGAAGGCCGAAGGAATGGGCATGGGATTGTCGATCTGCCATTCGATCATCGAAGCCCATGGAGGACAGGTGTGGGCGTCCAATAATGCTGGGCCTGGGGCCATTTTCCAGTTCAGCCTGCCTTCGATTAGCGGCGCGCCTTGAAGGGCTAGTCGGGGCGATAATCAGGCCAATAATCCGAACGTTTGAGAACACGATCAAGACCCATCCGGATCGACGCTACGCTCATGGACCGCTTATACAAGCGTATCATTTCCATGCGGCGACTTCCGAGCTACGATTGTTTCGAGTCGCATGCCACACGATTCCGTCTGGCACGCTCTGCTTTAGTGTGTCGAGGCCCGTCGCTTGTGTCTTCTCAAATTATTTCCATCGTCGATGACGATCTGGGTGCCCGGGTGTCGACCGCGAGTCTGGTTCGTTCGCTAGGGTGGCAGGCACGGGTGTTTGCATCGGCGGAAGAATTTCTGGAGTCAGAGTTAATCGGCGAAACGTCATGCCTGATTTCGGATATACGGATGCCGGGCTTGTCCGGAATTGAACTGCACGACCGCCTGCTGGACCTCGGGTACACCATTCCGATCATTTTCACCACGGGATTCCCGACTGCTGCCCTTGAGGCCAAAATCCAAGCCAGAGGCGCACCCCCTTTCCTGGAAAAGCCGGTCGATGCCACCACTGTCGAGCGATTGCTCAATCTTGTGCTCGGCCGCCCATAGCCTGTTGCACGCCCGTCAGATGACTGCCGTTATGCCAAGCCGCGTAATTCTCGCCGCCACCACTTCAGTTCCACTGTGCGGTCAGGACGATTTCTGCCCGCATGACTTCACGCCAGCGGACGTAGCCTTTTGAACGGCGTTGTCAGGTTGCGTGGCCGGTCGGATAAGATGGCGTGCTGAAGAAATTGAAATCGCTGTATCGCGGTCACCGTTTCCCGGTTGGTGTCATCAGCTGCGCAGTTCGCTGGTATTTTCGCTACCAGTTGAGCCTGCGCGACATCGAGGAACTGCTTTTCGAGCGGGGCGTGATCGTGACATACGAGACGAAGCGATGCTGGTGTGACAAGTTTGGTAAGGGCTTTGCTCGTCGAGTGAAAGCGGTGCGACGCAAGCCGGGTGGTACGTGGCACTTCGACGAGATGTTCGTCACGCTGCGTGGCGAACCGTATCTGCTATGGCGGGCGGTGGACGAGCACGGCGCCGAACTCGATATCCTGCTGCAAAAGCGGCGCGACAAAGTCGCTGCCAGACGCTCCTTCAAGCGTGTGCTGCGTTCGAGCCCGTCGCCGGGCAGGATCGTCACCGATCAGTTGCGCAGCTATCCGGCGGCAAGAGCCGAGATCCCGGAACTTGCCAACGTGAAGCTCGTGTTCGTCAAAGCGGCGGCCCGACTGAACACCCGCGCAGAGAACCGCCATCAACCGACGCGCGAACGCGAGCGTCGCATACGTGGCTTTCGCGACCCGAAACGCACACCGAAATTTCTCTGGTCCTCTGGGCCGATCCGGCAACATTTCGCGCTCAAGCGGCATCTGCTGTGTGCTTCACTCTATCGCCAGCCACTCGCGGCGCGATTTGTTGCCTGGTGCGACATCACCGACGTCGCCCAAAATCCGTCCTACGCCTTCTGAGAATGCTCTTTCCTGCCGTCTTTCAGCCTCAGCCTCGACAAGTTGACAAAGCCCGACGCATAAGCCGAGCTCCGCGCTTGCGTCCTACGTGCACCCCTTCGCGCGCGAGATGCGCATGAATGCGCGGCGCTCCGTTCGTACCGCGCGAACTCGCATGCAACGTACGAATGCGCGCAAGCCGTTGAGCATCGCTACGGGACTGCGTTGATGGCTCGCGCACCAGCCACACATAGAAGCCGCTGGTCGAGACTCCCAGCAGCCGCGCCATCGTGGCAATAGGCAAGCGGGCCCGATTCGCTCTCACGAATCCGTATCCTTCGAGGATGCGGCTCTTGTCTCGCGGGCAAACCAGGCCGCGGAGTACTTTGCGAACCGTGCACCGTGCCTGATCGGAATGGAAGCATGCGGCGGTGCGCATCACTGGGCTAGCGCTCCTGCAGACCGTGCGCCTTCGGCGAGAGCATGTGCCATTGTTTCAATATGACCGTAGGACGAGTAGTACAGCACCAGAACTTTGCTCATGAGGAGCCTCTAAAAATTGGTTCGACTGGAAATAGCCGTTCGAAAGACCGCTTGAACAAGCAATGGCCAGTGTAGTCCGCAGGACGAAGTGTGATAAGTGGAGAAACGCGTTCAGCATTTGGCCATTTTTCGAAGGAATAAGGTGACGCGATCAAGGCGTGGGGTCGCGCGCTTCGCCGATGTCAAGACCACGTTCGACAGCTACCGCTGGAGGCTCCGCGCCTACTGCTCTGGTCGACCGTCGAACTGCACAAGCCGCTTTGCTGGCTCACGCACTAGGATCTGCTCGCCAACCAACGCTTTCTGGCAAATCCGTGGCAAACCCGCAACCGGCACCGCAGTCGGCGATGCGCGGGCGCCGGTTCCACGCGTGGCGATGTCGACTGGCGACGGTTCACCAGCGTCAGGCGCTCGTGATCTTGAATGCGCTGTTCGCGTGGCTGGTGAACGCCGGTTATCTGGCCGGCAATCCGTTGTCGCTGTCGCGCCAGCGCGCCCGCAAGACCCGGCCGCGCGTCACTCGCTATCTCGACCACGACCTGTGGCAGGCCGTGAAAGCGTCGGTCGAGGCGATGCCGCGCACCACGGCGCGCGAACAGGAACACTATGCGGGGATGCGCTGGCTTTTCTCCGTACTGTATTTGATGGGGCTGCGGATCTCGAAAATCGTCACCAACCCGATGGGCGGATTTTTTAAGCGACGCGACCGTGACGGACAGGAACGCTGGTGGCTCGCGATCGCCGGCAAGGGTGACAAGGAGCGCCTGTTGCCCGCCACGGCGGAGTTGATGGCCGAACTGGTGCGTTACCGGGCGCACTACGAGCTCGCTGCCCTGCCCTATCCACACGAGCCGACACCGCTTCTCCTTCCCATCGGTGGCCAGCACCGCCCGATGACGCGCGGCGGAGTGCACCTGATCGTCAAGCAGGTGTTCGAGAATGCGGTCGAGCATCTGGGATCCATTGGTGAGGCTCGCGAGCGGGCAGCCGAACGACTGCGGAAAGAGTCCGCGCACTGGCTGCGTCATACGGCCGGCTCACACATGATGGATCGTCAGGTCGATCTGCGGTACGTGCGGGACAACCTCGGCCATGCATCGATCTCAACCACCCGTAAGTATCTGCACGCCGACGACGATGATCGGCACCGGGCGACCGCGTCTGACCTCAAGCTTGACTGGTGAAGAGCGACGTCCCCTAACCATCCTCGGCGCTCGGCTGCCGGCTCACCAATCCATGTTCATCTAGCGCTCCCAACCGCTCAATCAACACAATTAGCAACCCAAAAAGGATATCTGCGTCAAAAAATGTTAAGGAAGGTCTGCACAACTCGTTTTCGGAGCGCCGACCCTTTACTTTCTGCGCGGCGTCAGCTTTGAGAATATGTTTGGACGTTAATCGCGCGGTGTTTTGCGCCGTGCCGGGCGACGC
>Ga0163162_10004509_pt1 | contig 13410 bp, 15 predicted proteins | sample S55metaG_FD_115310 | JGI IMG/M metagenome (GOLD analysis project Ga0163162, IMG submission 115310) | Switchgrass rhizosphere microbial communities from Kellogg Biological Station, Michigan, USA - S5-5 metaG | ecosystem: Host-associated > Plants > Roots > Rhizosphere > Soil | place: USA...
CTCGGCATGTCGGTGTCCTACACCACGCGGCCGATCCGGCCCGGCGAGGTGGACGGGGTCGATTATCATTTCGTCGACCTGGAAACCTTTCGCACGATGGTGGCGAATCACGAGTTCCTCGAATGGGCGCATGTGTTCGGGCACCGTTACGGCACGCCCAAGGCCGATGTGTTCCACACCCTTGGCGAGGGGCGCGACATATTGTTCGACATCGACTGGCAGGGCGCGCAGCAGCTCCACCAGCTGGCCGGCGGCGACGTGGTCCGCGTGTTCATCCTGCCGCCGTCGATGGAGGAGCTGCGCATCCGGCTCGAGCGTCGCGCGACCGACAGCCAGGACGTGATCGATGCGCGCATGTCGCGCGCGGCGAACGAGGTCAGCCACTGGGACGGCTATGACTATGTGCTGGTCAACGACGATGTCGAGCACTGCTTCCAGTGCGTGAAGACGATCCTCGCCGCGGAGCGGCTCAAGCGTTCGCGCCAGACCGGGATCATCGGCTTCATCCGCAAGCTGCTCCGTTAAAGCAGCGCCAGGAACCGCACGGCGGCATTGTAATCGCGTCGCCGTTCTTCGTAGGCGGCGAGCGCGAGCGGGTCGCGGCCCCATAATTCCGCCTGCCAGTCCTCGTCGACATGCGCCGCCGTCCACAGGGTGGCGGCATCGACGGCGCCCTCGATCAGCGCCAGCGCGCCGACCAGCGTGCCGGTGATCGTGATGATCGGCGACAGCGGCGCAAGCTCGAACGGCGACCTTGCCGCCACCGCTTCGGCGAGTCGGGCCAGCGTCGCGGGGGGCTGGGGCTGATGCATGATGCCGGCGGTCACCGCGAAATGAACGTCGTAACGCGTCCGCGCCCAGTCGAGCAGCGGGTCCCAGGCGGCGGTCTGGCGTTCGACCAGCGGCTCGGGCGATTCGGCGCGGTAGCAGAGCATGTCGCTCTCGCCCCATGTCGCGAGGCCGGCGGCGAAGGTGGCGGGGTCGGGCGCGACCCGCTCGATCGCGGTGTTGGCGAGGCCGGTCAGCGGCATCGCGCGTGGATCGATCTCGCCCTCGACCGCGCGCCATTCCGCGGCAACCGCATCGGCCAGCATGGGGCTGGGCAGGATCAGCGCGAGCCGGCCCGGCGTGCGCACCGGGCGGCCGTCGAGCGCGATGCCGCGCTCGGCGGTGATCGTCACGTCTTTCCAGAAGCGCTTCACTTGACGGGTGGCGTCCGCCAGCGGTGCGCGAGCGCGGCGGGAACGGTCGCCATCATGTAGAACGCGGCCAGCACGATCGCGATGCCGAGCCCCTTGGTCGGCCAGTCATGCGCGCGGGCGAGCAGGATGATGCCGAGCACCGCCCCGGCGGCCCCGGCGAGGCGCGCGCAAACGATCAGCAGCCAGCGATTGCGGGCGGAGGAATCCGGGCCGATCATAACATCTCCAGGTGACGGGGCAGCTCGGCGACGGTCGCGGCAATGGCGTGCGCCCCGGCGGCGGTCAGTTCATCGGCAGGATGATAGCCCCAGGCGACGCCGAGCGCGGCGGTGCCGGCGGCGCGCGCCATCAGCATGTCGTAGCTGGTGTCGCCGATCATCACCGTGGTTTCGGGCGCGGCGCCGGCTTCGGCCATCGCCGCGATGATCATCGCCGGATCGGGTTTGGAGGGATGGCGGTCGGCGGTCTGCAGCGTGACGAAGCGTGCGGCGATGCCGTGATGTGCCAGCACATGGGCGAGGCCGCGATCGGATTTGCCGGTGGCGACGCCGAACACCCAGCCGGCCGCGGCCAGCGCATCGAGCGCGGGGATCATGCCTTCGAACAACGGCTCGTCGGCCATCGCGCCCGACCCGCGCAGGCGAAAAAAGGCCGCCTTGTAGTTCCCGGCCATGTGACGGTGGAACGTGTCGTCGGCGTCCGGCAGCAGCGCGCGCATCACCTCGACCAGGCTCAGCCCGACGACGCGGCGGACCGCCTCGCGGGTCGGGGCGGGGAGAGCGACGGCGGCGAAAGTCTCTTCCATCGCGACGCAGATATTGGCCTGGCTGTCGACCAGCGTACCGTCGCAATCGAATAAAGCGAGCCGGTTCACCGCGTCGCCTCGGTCGCGGCGGCGAGGTCGGGGTTGCCGGTGGCGCGCAGCCCGGCGATCACGCCGGCCGCCTCGGCATCATTCTTGTTCTGGCTGAGTTTGATTGTGCCGCGGATCGCCTCGATCACTACCTCGAAACCGGTGATCGCGCCGAGCATCGCGCGGAAGCGATCCCCGGGCATTTTGTCACGTGTCCATGGCGTGTCGGGGCTGACTCGGGGCTCGTGGCGTGAGGCAAGTATATCCAGTTGATCTATAAGGTTATCTTCGTCGAGAATTCGGGCGGTGCCGGTGATTTCGGCACTGACATAATTCCAGGTCGGCACGCTGCCCGCCGGTTCGACATACCAGTTGGGCGTGATGTAGCCATCCGGCCCGGCAATGCTCAGCAGCACCCGCGCGCCATCGAGATGCGGCGTCATGCGGTTGCTCCGCGACACGTGGAAGCGCACCGCGCCGGCACCGACCGCGACGATCGGCGCGTGCACCACCATCATCCCGTCGGGCGTGTCGGCGACGATATGCGCGAAGCCGCGCGCGACCGCCCAGTCGAGGATCGCGGCATCGCTGTCGAACCGGAAGGCACGATTGGGATGCACTGGCGGCTACCGCTTGGGTTTCGGCGCGTCTTCGCGCTCGCCGCGGCCGCGCCGCTCGCCGCGTCGCGCCTTGCGCACGCCCTTGGCGTGTTGCCTGGCCTGCTGCTTCTTGACCTCGCGGCTTGGCGGCGGCGGCTTGTCGAGCGGCATGTTGTTGCCGAGCATCTCCTCGAAGCCGAGCTGCCTGAGGCTGTCGGCGAAATGCGTCGGCAGCTCGGCCGTGACGTCGATCGGCGCGTCATCGGGGTGATCGATGCGCAGCCGCCGCGCATGGAGATGCATCTTGCGGCTGATCCCGCCGGTCAGGAACGCCGCCTGGCCGCCATATTTGCCGTCGCCGACGATCGGGTGGCCGATCGCCGCCATGTGCACGCGCAGCTGGTGGGTGCGGCCGGTGAACGGGCGCAGTTCGACCCAGGCGGTCTGGTTGCCGGCGCGTTCGATCACACGGTAGCGGGTGCGCGCGGTCTGCCCTTCCTTTTCGTCGACATGCATCTTCTCGCCGCCGCTGCCGGGCTGCTTGGCGATCGGCAGTTCGACCATGCCATCCTCGATCGACGGCACGCCGACGATCAGCGCCCAATAGACCTTCTCGGCGCTGCGCGACGAAAAGGCCTTGGCGAAATAGCCCGCCGCGCGGGCGGTGCGCGCGACAAGCAGCACGCCTGACGTGTCCTTGTCGAGCCGGTGGACCAGCTTGGGCCGGCTCTCGCCATCGAAGGTGAGGCCGTCGAGCAGGCCATCGACATGCTCGGTGGTCTTGGTGCCGCCCTGCGTCGCGAGGCCGGGCGGCTTGTTGATGACGATCGCCTGCTTGTCCTTGTGGATGACGAGGTCGCGGATGAACTCGGTTTGCTCGGGGCTGAGCGGCGGGTGCTCGCGCTTCTTCGGGCCCGTCGGTGCGCCGGTGACGGCATCGACGCGCACCGGCTCGGCCGGGGGCACGCGGATGATCTGCCCCGCGGCGATACGGTCGCCCGGCGTGGCGCGCGCGCCATCGACGCGCAACTGGCCGGTGCGCGCCCATTTGGCGACCGTGGTAAAGCTGGTCTCGGGCAGATGCCGCTTGAACCAGCGGTCGAGCCGGATGCCCTCATCGTCATAGCCGACGTTGAACTGGCGCACGTCGGTCTCACTCATCTTGCCGCTCATGCCGTCACCCGCACCAATAGGAGGCCGGCGAACAACGCGGCGATCGATCCGATGACCGAGATCAGGACATAGCCCAGCGCCAGGCCGAGATCGCCGCGCTGGAGCATGTTGGCCGCGTCGAGCGAGAAGCTGGAAAAGGTCGTGTAACCGCCCAGCACACCGACCGCGAGCAGCAGACGCCAGTTTTCGCCGGGCACCGACAGCCGGGCGAGTATGCCGACCAGTAGCCCCATCGCCAGACCGCCGACCAGATTCACGGTCAGCGTGCCAACGGGATAGTGCGGGCCGAACAGCCGAAGCATCGCGACACCGGTCAGGTATCGCGCGCCGGAGCCGAAGGCACCGCCGAGCATGACGAGAAACAGGGAGAACATGGCCCCCGTTAGCGCGGAAGCCCTCTCCCGTCACCCCATGGCACATTCCCTTCCCCGGATGATCGCCGGGGAAGGGGAAGGCTGCCGCCGATTACGCTGCCTGTTGCAGGCCCGTGGCGTCATCCAGCGCGGCGCCGCGCACCGCCGCCGGGCGGCCCGTGCAGCGGGCGACATAGGCGTCGAGCGCGGCACTTTCCGGGAAGGCGGTCCGCGCGAAACCCAGCGCGCTGGCGACCAGCAGATCGACCGCCGAGAATGTCTCGCCCATCATGTAGGGCGCGCGGGCCAGGGCGCTTTCGATGCGGCGCACGACGGCGTCATAGCCGCGCTGTTTGAGCGGCGAGGCGGCCAGTTCGCCGAGCATCGCGGCAAACATCATCGGCTCCATGCTTGCAGCGTACCAGGTGACCCAGGTGAGGTAGTCGCCCCGACCGGCTTCACCGACCGTCGGACCGAGACCCGCCTCGGGGAGGGCATCGACCAGATACAGCACGATGCCGACGGATTCCGCGACGAGCTCGTCGCCGTGGATGATGGCGGGCACCTGCTTGTCGGGATGCGGATTCGAAGGGTCGGGGGCGCCGGTGCCGGTCATCGGGCGGAAGATCGATACCTGCTCGATCCGGTAGGGCGCGCCGACTTCTTCCAGCAGCCAGATGATCCGCGAGGAACGCGACTGGGGAGCGTGATACAATGTGATCATCGGGAAATTCTCCTGCAAACGGTGCGCGTACCTGAACGGTGCCGCGCGATGTTGTTGCTTGTAATGGGGGCATGCTGACAGCATCATGTCAGCAGCGAGGACATGATGCGCCGGGCCGACCGACTCTTTCAGATTATCCAGATTCTGCGGCGCTCGGCACGGCCGATCACGGCGGACGCGGTGGCGCAGGAACTCGAGGTTTCGAAGCGCACGGTCTATCGTGACATCGCCGACCTGATCGGCCAGCGCGTGCCGATCCGCGGCGAAGCGGGGCTGGGTTATGTGCTCGACGGCCATTTCGACATGCCGCCGCTGATGCTGACCGCCGACGAGATCGAGGCGGCGGTGCTCGGCGCGCAATGGGTCGCCGGGCGGGGCGATCCGGTGCTTGCAGGGGCGGCGCGCGACCTCATTGCCAAGATCACCACCGTCGTGCCGGAGCATCTCCGCCAGTTCTTCGCCCAGCCGGCGATCGGCACCCGGCCCGGCAGGATCGCGGCGGACGGCATCGACATCGCCAGGACGCGGGCGTGGATCCACAGCGGACGCAAGATCCGCATCGGCTATCGCAACGAGCAGGGAGAGGCGAGCGAGCGCATCATCTGGCCGGTGATGGTCGGCTATTTCGACGCCGTGCGGATGCTCGCGGCGTGGTGCGAGCTACGCCAGGACTTTCGCCACTTCCGCACCGACCGTGTGGCGGCAGCCGAGTTTCTCGATGAGCGACATGGCTGCCGACCGGGCGAACTGCGCGGGCGGTGGACCGCTCAACTGGGGATCAAGCATGGTCGCGGGCATGGAACGACCGAGACGAGCGCCTCACCGCCATCCCCAGACACATCCTCAGACTGACAGCTTCGCATCTCCTTCGAGCACCCGCTGCTCCAGCCTTGGCGGCGTGCCCGGTTGCCACAGGCGTGCCTGGTGCGACACGCGGTAGCGCAGCGGGCCGCCGTCGGGGGTGGTGGCGCGCGCGATCGGGCGGACGATGCAGACGAATTCAGTGTCGATCGAGTCGGGGCCGGCGCTGACCACAGCATAGCCGTGCCCGGCCATATCGACGAATTCCAGGTGCGGCGCGACGTCGGGATTGGTCAGCGCCCGCGCCTTTTCGATGTCGCCGCTCGCCGCATATTCGAGCGCGCTGCGTACCCCGCGCTTGATCGTCAGATTGATCGTGTGCTCGGGCGCCGCGCCCGCCGGCTTGCGCACGAACAGCGGCAGTGTCGGAGAGTCCTTAAAAAATTCGGCGGCTTCCCCCAGGCCTGGCGCGGAGATCGAGCCAGTGATGAAGCTGATGCCGACCGGCGCGAACCCGGCGGGCGGCAAGGCCGGCGCGGCATAGCCGGCCCAGAAGCTGTGGCGGTCGCCCGACACGGTTACGAACCCCGACACCTTATGGTCGCGCACCGTGTCATAGATTTCCGCGCGCTCGGCGTACGCGCTGCTGAAGTCGGGGTTGGCGAACGTGCCGAAGCCCTTGCCGGGCCATGGCGCCTTGATCACGCCGGCGGGCAGGTTCTGCGGGTCGGTCCGCATGTCCAGCGTGCCGTTGGTCGCGCCCCAGATTTTCCAGGTCGCGGTCGACCGGGTCAGCCTGTCCTTGAGCCACGCCTTCTGCTCGCGGCCGAGCACGGTATAGGCCGGCTCGTCCTTGCGATAATTGGGGATGGACTTGTCGCCGATCGCGATCGTCGCGGGGGGCTTGCCGCCGGCATAGTCCCTGCCGCCATCGACGATCTCCATCCACTCCTGCGGGAGGACCGGATACTCTCCCGAGTCGAGCGCCGTCGCCTCGGGCCGGTCGGTCGGGTCAGCCATCTTGTAACTGTGGAAGTCGGTCAGGATCAGCTCGACATGCCGGCCGTAACGCAGCGCGCGATATGCCGTCATGCTGGCGACGGCCGTCCGGTTGTTGGCCTCGGTGCCGAAGCCATGATCGTCGAACGCGTCGATCGGCGCCTTCTCCACCACGGGCGGCACGAACTGGTCGAGCCCGGCGCCCGATGCCTTGCGGACGCGCGACGGGATATATTCCCACCACGCCTGGTTGGCGGCGACGCGCAGCGGCTGCGCCGGTTCGACCTTGCCGCCATATTTGATGAAACTCTGCCAGCCCTGCCACGAGAATTCGTGATTGTCGCCGATGCACACGAAGGGAAAGTGCGCCCGCGCGTCATGGATGTCCGGATCGTCGATATGGGCGCGATAGACGTGGCGATAGCCGGTGAGGTTTGTCGGCACGTGGAAATTGCTGACCTTGCGTGCGTCAGGCACCCGGCCGAGATCATAGACGGTGCGCGAATAGCGGTGCGGCACTTCGTCGGGATATTCGACGACCTCGTAGATGAAGTCGCCCAGATGGAGCACGAAGCCCAGCTTTTGGTCGGCGGGCGCGCGCTCGTCCTCCCAGATCATCCGGCGATAGGCGTTCTGGGCGCCTTCGTTGACGCTGTTGCAAGAGACGAAAGCAAAGCGGATCGACCGCGGATCGCTGGCGCGTGGAGCGGTGATCGTGCGCCCGACCCGGCTACCGGCGCCGCTTTCGTCAGTAAAGCGGTACCAGTAGATCGTCGCGGGGGAGAGGCCGCCAACGAGCGCGCGACAGGTCCAGTCGGCCGCGGCCATCACCGGCGCATGCGCCGTGGCGACGACGCGGCGGAAGTCCACATCGAGCGCCACTTCGACCGTCAGCCTGTGTCGCTCGCCCTGATCGAACGGCCGCCGGGTCCACAGGACCACGCTATGCTCATCCGGATCGCCCGAAGCGACGCCCTGCGGATATAGCGCGCGATCCTCGCGCCACGCGATTCGCGACGGCGCGGCGGCCGACCGCGTCGCCCAGACGCCAACGACTCCGAGCGCCGCGGCGCTTGCCAAGAACTGCCGTCGATCCATGTCACGCTCCGGACTTTTGCGGGGCGATAGTTTCGTGGTGGCGACCCCAGGTCAAGCTGGCCGGCCCCGGCCGGCAGCATTCAAGGGCAATGAGCGTCCGTCACCCGACCGTGGCCGCCTTCCATCACTCCCCGTCGACATCAAGCGGATGATTTTTGACCACCGGGTCTGGTTCGGCCTTGCTGAAACAGGCCCTAACGTCCGTTATTGGCGATCAGATCGACATCGGTGCCGCCGTCGCCACGGCTGGTCAGGAACAGCGCGAAGGCGCCACCATCCTGGTCGCGCGTGCCGCCCAGGACATGTTCGCCGCCATCGGCCTGCTGCTCGGCCGAATAGCCGGCATTGGTGGCGCGGGTATAATACCAGTCCATCACCTGCTGCAGTGAGGCGGCCGTCGAGAAACTGACCGCGCGAACGGCGCAGGCGTCGTTCTGCGAGCCAGCGGCCTCCGAGACCCGCGCGTCGGGATAGAGCGGCAGATCCGGCGGCAGGCGATCGGCCCAGCGGGCGGAATAACGCATCGCGCCGGCGCATGAGGCGGTGCGGCGGTCGCGCTGGCGCGAGGCTAAGGCGCCCAAGGTCAGCGACGCCTTGGCAGCGTCGCATTGCGGGCAACCGGCGCCGCTCGGTGCCGGGGTCGATTTGAGAGCCTGGCTGGTCGCCTGGCCGGTCGTCGCGACGGCACCGCCGGGCGCGGCGGCGACGCCGTCGGGCGGGATGGCGCCGGACAAGGGCTGCGCCGGCGGGCGCACCGCGTCGTTATTGGCTTTGCGCGCGAGCGAGGGGTCGACCATGATCTGGTCCTGCAGCGCGCTCATCATCGCCGGATCATGGCTGTTGGCGTTGCCCGCCTCGATCAGCTCATTGTCGAGCGAATCGAGGTTGCGATCGTCCTTGTCGCGCGCGCCGCAGGCGGCCAGCGCCAGGGGCAAGGCGAGGGCAAAAAGACCCGGGAACCGCGTGCGAACCATCTAAAACGCTCCAGATACGTGAGCGCGTCATGCACCGGAGGCGGTTAAGGAAGCGTTGGGTGTGTGTTATTCGTACAAAACACCTTGCGCAAAGCCACCAGTCACGCCATCTTGTCGGATATGAACATCATCTCGATCATCGTCGGCGTCATCGTCCTGCTGTTCGCGCTCATCGGGTTCATCCCGTTGCTCGGCGCGCTCAACTGGCTGCTCATCCCGATGGCATTGGTGGGCGCGGCGATCGGCGCGTTGTCGTCACACAAATCGGGCCGCAACCTCAACCTCCTGCTGGTCGCGTTCTGCACGATCCGGCTGATCATCGGCCACGGCCTGATCTGATTTTCGCGCGCCCGCTCAGCCGTTGAGGCGGTGGGCCAGCGTGATTTCCGCCTTGAGCAGTTTCGATACCGGGCAATTCGCCTTGGCGTCCGCCGCGATGCGCGCGAATTCGTCCGGGTCGATGCCGTCAATGGTGGCGGTGAGATCGAGATCCGAGCGGGTGATGGTGAAGCCTTCGCCATCCTTGTCGAGCGTGACCCTGGCGGTCGTTTCGAGCGTGCCGTCGCTGAAACCGGCTCTGGCGAGCGCGAAGCTCAGCGCCATGGTGAAGCAGCTGGCATGCGCCGCCGCGATCAGTTCTTCCGGGTTGGTGCCGGGGCCGTCCTCGAAACGGCTGCCAAAGCCATAGCGCTGGTTGGCCAGCACGCCCGACTGGGTCGAAACCTGGCCCTGGCCGTCCTTGCCGAAGCCGTCATAACGCGCCGATCCGCTGCGTGTCGTCATTTCGCCTGCTCCTCATAGCGAAAGGGCGCGGGGTAAGCCGCGCCCTTTCCTGTCGTTGGGGCTACCGTTCTAGCGGTAATAGCACCGCTTGTTGGCGGTCAGCGTGCGATCGATCGCGCGACCGGCAAAGGCGCCGCCGACACCACCGGCGATCGTGCCCAGCGCTCCATGGCCGAGGATTGAATTGCCGACCAGCGCGCCACCGACGCCACCGGCGACCAGACCGGCGGTGCCGCTCGAGTGACGGCAGACCTTGGTGCGGTGATAGCTGCGGCCGCTGTAATAATGCTTGCGGGCTTCGGCGCTGGTCGGGATGGCGACCGCGGGGATGAGCAGCGAAACGGCGCTGAGCGCCATGATGTATTTGCGCATGTGGATACTCCCTTGTCCTTGAACTGGTGGATGCAGAACGCCGCAGGTCTAAAGTTCGTTGCATGAACGGCAAAAAACGTTTCGTTCATGTCACGTATTGCTGCGCCGGCGTTGCGCCGCAATGCACAATTCGCTCCACGATATCCACGTTATCCACAGGGCGCGGACGCGCTTTGGCGATTGGCACGACTCGGATTCGATGACACCTTCATGACTGTAAGCGGACGACGACGAAGCGGGAAACCGCAGAGAGATCAGAAGCTTATGCCGAGGAAGAGACGAGGATCGCAAGATCCGGCGCGCTTTTGAGGCAGGCCCGCAAGGTTGCTGATGGCCGAAACGTGCGGACGCGCAAGCGTCGGCGTGACGGACGCAGGAAACGGTGGACCGAAACGTCCCTCCACGTCCCCGCGATCGAGGAAGGGCGTTGGCCGCGATGGCCGGATGCGCGACGCTCATCACCGGGCGGAAGGCGGTTCGACAAGTAGGGGCCAAGGCGAAGCGGAAAGGACTTCGGTCCGGAACGCCGAGCTGGCCGCCGAGGCTGTGGCGCTGAGGCCCGCAAGGGTATCGTGCCCGGCCCCGGTGACCGAAACGCAAAGCCTTAGCGCCGCTCGCGGCGCGAGGTGGAGCGGGCCGCCGAAACCAGACGGCGCGGTTCGTTTTCTTCGGGAGACGGATGAGCGGGTCGAAGTCCGGCGACAGGGGGTCGGCAGCAATGCCGGCCCCCATTTGCGTTTGGGGCTTTTTGCGCCGGCCGAGTTGTTGTGTTCCTGCGCAAGCAGGAGAACGCATTCATCCAGGTCTACGCCGCGGCGAGAATCTGGCGCGCGCGCGCGCAGTCGGCCTCGATCTGTGCCGTCAGCGCCTCGAGCGTGTCGAACTTCGCCTCGGCGCGGAGATAGTCGATCAGCTCCACCTCGATGCGCTGGCCGTACAGGTCGCCCGAGAAATCGAAGAGATAGGGCTCGAGCAACTCCTTCGGCGGATCGAAGCTCGGCCTGATGCCGAGATTCGCGGCGCCATCGATCAGCCGGCCGTCGGGCAGGCGCCCGCGCACGGCATAGATGCCGTATGCCGGGCGCAGATAATTGCCGAGCTCGATATTGGCGGTGGGATAGCCGATCGAACGACCGAGCTTGGCGCCGTGCGTCACCACGCCCTCGATCGCCCAGGGACGGGTGAGCAACCGGGCCGCCTCGCGCGGCTTTCCGGCGACGAGCATGTCGCGGATGCGGCTGGAGGAGACGGTGCGGCCATCGAGCGAGACCGGGCCGACCGTCTCGACAGAGAAGCCATGGCGGCGGCCCAACTCGGCGAGGATCGCAACATTGCCGCCCTTGTCCTTGCCGAAGGTGAAGTCCTCTCCCGTTACCACGCCGCCCGCCCGCGCCGTCGCGACCAGACGCTGGTCGACGAACTGCTCGGCGGTCAGCGCGGCGAGCGCGGCGTCGAAGTGGAGCACCAGCATCGCATCCGCCCCGGCCGCGGCGAACAGGCGCTCGCGCTGGTCGAGCGTGGTGAGGCGAAAGGGCGGTGCGTCGGGGCGGAACAGGCGCACGGGGTGCGGATCGAACGTCGCGACGATCGCCGGCCGGCCGGTGGCGCGCGCCGTGGCGAGAGCACGGCCGATCACGGCCTGGTGCCCGAGGTGAAATCCGTCGAAATTCCCCAGCGCGACGATGCCGCCGGCGAGGTGCGGGGGCAGCGTCGAGCCGCCGTCAAGCCGCTCCATGGGCGCGGGCTATAGGGGGGTGGGAAGGGGCCGCAAAGGGGTTATCAACGCGGATCGTAGCGCCGCTTCCCCTTTGCTCCCCGGCCTGCGCCGGGGAACACAGAAGGAAAGGCGTCAGGCGGCCAGATCGTAGGGCTTGATGTCGCCGCTGAGATACAGGTTGCGCGCCTTGGCGCGGCTGAGTTTGCCCGAGCTGGTGCGCGGCAAAGTGCGCGGCGGGATCAGTTCGACGACGCAATTCATGCCGGTGACCGAGCGGACGCGCTCGCGAATCTCGTCGCGCAGCCGCAGGCGTTCGGCCTCGTCCGAGCTGCGGCACTGCACCAGCACCGCCGGCGTCTCCTCGCCGCCCGGGGTGGTGATGGCGAAGGCGGCGATGTCGCCGGCCTTGAAGCCGGGCAACTGCTCGACCGCCCATTCGATGTCCTGCGGCCAGTGATTGCGGCCGTTGATGATGATCATGTCCTTGGCGCGGCCGACGATGTAGACATAGCCGTCGCTGAGATAGCCCATGTCGCCGGTGTCGAGCCAGCCGTCCGACATGCACGCGGCGGTCGCCTCGGGATCGCGGAAATAGCCCACCATCAGCGACGGGCCGGTACACCAGATCTTGCCGATCGCGCGCTCGGGCAGCGGTGTGCCGTCCTCCTCGCGCACTTCGATGCGCATGTCGCGGGCGGGCTTGCCGCAATTGACGATGGCGCGGAATCGTTGCGGCCGGTCCTGGCCGTGATTCACGCCCGACAGCTGGGTTTCCTCGACCAGTTCGACCCGGATGCCCTCGCCCGGCGGCATGATCGACACTGCCAGCGTCGCCTCGGCGAGGCCGTAGCTGGGCAGGAAGGCCGACGCCTTGAAGCCGGCATCGGCGAACGCATCAACAAAGGCCTGCATCACGTCGGGGCGGATCATGTCGGCGCCATTGCCGGCGATGCGCCAGCGCGACAGGTCGAAACGATCGGCGACATGGCTCAGCGTGCCGATGCGGCGCGAGCAGATGTCATAGCCGAAGGTCGGCGAGTAGGACAGGGTGGTGCCCTTGTTGCGGCTGATCAGGTCGAGCCAGGCGAGCGGGCGGCGCGCGAAATCCTCGGTCTTGAGGTAATCGGCGGAGACCTGGTTGGCGACCGGCGACAGGAAGCAGCCGACCAGGCCCATGTCATGGTACCAGGGCAGCCATGATACGCAGCGATCGCTGTCTTCCAGCATCATGTTGTGGCTGTGCGCGGCGAGATTGTTGAGCAGCGCGTGATGGGTGATCGCGACGCCGTGCGGGAAGCGTGTCGAGCCGCTGGAATATTGCAGATAGGCGATGGCCGAGCCGTCGGCTTGCGGCAGCGGCGCCTCGGGGGCGGGGCGGTCGGCGAATTCGGCCCAGTCGATGCCCTCGGCACCGACCAGCCGCGCGGCCTCGCCGGCCATCTGGGTCAGCTCGGGCGGGAAGATCAGCATCGTCGGGTCGCAGCTGGTGAGCTGGACGCGGAGCTGTTCGATATAGGAATCGCGCCCGCCGAACGAGGTCGGCAATGGCAGCGGCACCGGCCAGCCCCCGGCATAGATGACGCCGAAGAACAGCGCCGCGAAATCCGGGCTGGTCTCCGCGATCAAGGCGATGCGGTCCTCGGGCTTGACGCCGGCCGCGATCAGGCGGTGCGCCATGGCCAGCGCGTCGTCGCGCAGTTCCGAATAGGGATAAGGCCGCGTCAGTGTGCCGCGCGCGTCGTGGAAGTTGAGCCCGCGCGTC